>SL_3KL_010_SEDDRAFT_10002468_pt1 | contig 16885 bp, 14 predicted proteins | sample SodLakKL_010_SED_2_FD_10381 | JGI IMG/M metagenome (IMG submission 10381) | reverse complement strand
TTGGGTACATATTTTTCTGTAATGTATTATAGCGCAGAAGAAGATGTTAAAAAGGAACAAATTGATAGTTTATTGCAATGCTTTAGTAACTCTATGTCATATAATATTGATAGCTCTGTTATATCAAAAATTAACAGAAATGAAACTAATATAATGGATGACCATTTTAAAATTATTCTGAAAAGATCAAAAGAAATTTATCATAAAACGGATGGAGCATTTGATGTAACTGTATGTCCGCTTGTAAACGCCTGGGGTTTTGGTAGTAAAGAGAAAGAAAGCTATGAAAAGGAAAATATTGAAGAATTACTGCAATATGTCGGGCTTGACAAAGTTTCAATAGAATCCGGCAAGGTTATCAAAGAAGTGCCCGAACTGCAATTTGATTTTAATGCAATAGCTAAGGGATATGCTTCGGATCTTATAGCGGCTATGCTGGAATCAAAAGGTATTTATTCTTATCTTGTTGATATAGGAGGCGATATGGTTGTGGGTAATAGAAAACCTGATGGCTCTTATTGGCGAATTGCCGTTGAACGCCCTGCAAAAGAATTTGATGCTCCCCAGGAGTTTGATCATATTATTGAAGTTGAAAACAGGGCTATTGCCACATCAGGCAATTATAGAAGATATTTTGAAAAAGACGGAGAAAGATATTCTCATATTATTAGCCCGTTTACAGGATATCCTGTTGAAAATAATCTTGTAAGTGTGACAGTATTTGCTGATGATTGCATGACAGCGGATGCTTATGCAACAGCTTTTTTGGTTATGGGTAAAGAAGAGTCACTTACTTTTTTAGAAGATAGAAGTGATTTGGACGCGGTATTTATCTTTTTAAACGAAGACGATGAATTCGAAATTTTAAATACCGGAAAAATTGAACTTGAAGATGTTTAAAGTTTAGCATTAAAAGTAATGTTTTATAGGGAAACTGTTCCACCTGAATGTTAATGATAAAAACATATCGGAAAATTCTTCGTCTCTTGATTCCAACTTCTCGTTACGAATCATAGTTGATAAGTCAACAAACATATTCGGCAAAAACTCCCAGCTAACCATAAAATCTACCAGTGTTACATCCATCAAATCTCCTTGCAGAAAAGTCATCCCATAGTCTTCAGGTCTTGTGGTATAGCAGTTGAGGATGTTTGCTCCATAATTTACTCCATTGTTATCTCTTCCTTGTTTGAATTTAAAAGCTTGTATGGAAAAAGCCAGGTCTGAGCGATATCTGTACGTAATACGCCCCGCTTGTTCGGAAAAATTAGCTCCAATCGGATGTGCTAATGCTTGGCTGTAATTTGTGTAACTTGCAGATGGTCTGATACTTGAAACATAAGAATTAAAATGCGTGTAAGTGTATGGTCTTACAAGATTTGACTCGAATTGTAAATCGAGGTTTGATATGCCAAAAAAGTCTATCCATTTTAATCCTGCCTGTAGTCCGAACTTATTGCGAAAAGAAGCATAGTTTTCATATTTTCTGTCACTTCTTAATCCGACTCTTACAAGAAGAGAATCAACGTCTTGCCTAACATCTTTGAGATAAAAATCATCAACGTAAATTTGTCCGTAAAATGATAACCTTGAAGCAATTAACCATTGCCAGTCGAGACCTATTGCTACTTTATCAGGGTCGCCTAACTGATGCTCTATTGCACGATAAAAGATTACTGGATTTGCATAGTGTGCTTCATAACTTCTTTGATTAACACTGTCAACCCTTCCAAAAGTAACGGTTTCGAAAAGACCTAATCTGAAGTTGTCTGTTACTCGCGCAGTAAGATAATGTGTTGTTCCGAATTTCCTGTCGTAACGCCTTCCGCTATCTCCTCTTATTGGAAAATCTACGTACTCGGCAAAAATATTTTGATATTTAAATCTGTTGAACTGAGTGTTCAATTTTAAAAACATGTAGTCATTAGAATAATTAGATAAAAACAGCGACCTCATTCCGTTGCCTATCATGTTTTTATCCTGACCGAATTGAACGTCAATATTCGGTAGAAGCTTAAAAGTCAGGTATCCTTTAACGGAAAAATAGTCATAACCTCCATCACCAAATGGTTTATGCCATCCTTCTCCAGGTATGGCACCGTCTTGCTCCGTGATTTTTTCTTCAACATATCTTGTATAAAATGATTGATTGTCGGCAACGAAAGAATAAAAACCAACCCTGTCGTTAATTAAACCACGAATTTCTGCTCCGCGCTGGTTAATGTAAGGAATCTCTTCTGTGCTTTTATCGTATGTGCCGATAATGTTCATAACAGGATTAATTGTTACAAAAAGCCCTTCCTCCTCGTAACGAAAAAAATCAACGGGATATTCATAAAAAGTATTCAGGAAATTTATCCCCCGGTTAGATTGTTTTTGAGTTTTCCACTCAGGATTGTTAGCCAAAAAACGTTCTATTATGGCTTTATCAGTGGCACTCAAATCACTTATAGTTGTGTCGGATTGCTCTAAAAACCTGACTGCATTTTTTCTTGGAAATGGTTTCAGAGATGTGAACAATTGATCTGAAAATTTTCCGGATTTTATTTCCATACGTTCAATAAATTCATGCTCAAGAACCGATGATTCGTGTAGCAAAACACTTTGTGATTGGGTTGTAAACGAAAAGAGAGTTATTGCGGTGAATGTTAAAAGTATATTTTTCATTTCATTAGTATTTTTTTTGCATGGAATAAAAAATTTCTTCAAAATTAGAAAAAGTTTTTTATGAATTTGTATTTTTGTTATTTAATATCGCAAAATATTAAATAAACATAGTGAATCAGTTTCGAGATAAAGTGGAACTATAAGCATGATGTTTCCGTCGTTTTTTTAACCACAGTGTTACACAGAGTTATGCACGGAGTAACACAGAGAAAAATAATTATGTGATTTTTTCATAAGATATTAAAAAATTATAAATAAGAACTTTAAATACATTTTATACAAATGGAATATAAAAAAGTAGCAATAGTTACAGGTAGTTATGGCGCTATTGGAAAATCAATAGCAGAAAGCATAGCAAAAAATAATTACAAAGTTACTTTAGTCGGACGTAACCGAATAAAGCTAAAGCAAGTGGCTAAAGATATAATAAATATTACAGGAAATACAGATGTTGATTATAGTGTTGTTGATCTTTCAAGAAAGCAAGAGATAATATCTTTTTCTGAAAGCCGGAAATCCCCATTACATTTGCTTATAAACAATGCAGCTACTACCCCAAGGTCAAGAAAAGAAACTCCGGAAGGTATAGAGATGCAGTTTGCAACAAATGTTTTAGGATATTTTTGGATGATAAAATACCTTCATCCATTTATGGAAGGTCTTGATGATGCAAGAATAGTAAATGTTGCAAGCTACTGGGCAGGAGGATTGGATTTAAATGATGTTGAAAGTAAAAAAGGAGTATATAATAATGATGATGTTTACAAAAATAGCAAACAGGCAAACAGGATGCTTACAAAAGCTTTTGCTGAGGAGTTAAAGGATAAGAATATTTCAGTTTTAGCATGTCATCCCGGAGATGTTCGTTCAAAACTTAGCACAGACCTAGGTCATGGTGGCTGGGAATCACCGGAGCAAGGAGCCGATACGCCGGTTTGGTGTGCTATTGCAGAGGAACTTAAAGGAGTGACAGGAAAATACTACGAACACAAGTCTGAAAGAAAATGCAGATTTTCTGAAGATAAAAATTCTGTAAATAAATTATATGAGATTTGTGAGGGGTATTGATGAAATTTTACATTCAATCCCCCGGATAAGCCACATCATATCCTGCATTAACCCAACCGACCCAGCCTTCAGTTAAGACTGTAATGTCACTAAAACCAATTTGAGTCATTATTCTTAATAGCCTAAAAACTCTATTTCTTGTTCTGCAATGAATAAGATAAGTAGCTTCTTTATCCATTTCCAAAAGCTTTTTAGCTGACGCTTCATTAAAAGGATCTATATGTATAGCTCCCGGAATATGACCTTTTTCATAGTGAGAAATAGGTCTTGAATCAATTATGTAAAAATTGTCATTAGAATGATTGTCTTTTATAAGTTTGTGAGCTCCGGCAGCATTAACTATTTTGTAATTTTGGCAGTTAGCTGAGGTAGCTGTCAGAAATAATAATAATAAATATATAATCTTAATTTTGTTCATTTATAAAGAGATTTTTAAGTTATAAGTTATTTTCTAAGCTCAAAATTTGATCCAAGATAAATTTTTCTTACCTGTTCGTCATTAGCGAGATCTTCAGCGCTCCCGGATTTCATGATTGAGCCTTCTATTAGTAAGTAAGCCCTGTCGGTTATTGATAATGTTTCATGAACGTTATGATCGGTAATTAAAATTCCAATATTTTTTGTTTTTAATTTTGATACAATTTCTTGAATATCTTCGACTGCTATGGGGTCAACTCCGGCAAATGGCTCATCAAGGAGAAAAAATTTAGGGTCAACAGCGAGTGAACGAGCAATTTCACACCTGCGTCGCTCTCCTCCGCTTAAAGTAATACCTTTGCTTTTTCTTACATTTTCCAAGCCAAACTCTTCAATTAGAGATTCCAGTTTTTCTGTTCGCTCTTCTTTAGTTTTGTCAGTAAATTCCAAAACAGCTTTTATATTGTCTTCAACGGATAAATGCCTAAAAATGCTTGCTTCTTGTGAGAGATAACCTACCCCCAACTTAGCTCTTTTATACATAGGCTCTTTAGTGATATTTGAGTTTTCAAGATATATATTTCCTTCATTTGGCTTTATAAGACCAACTATCATATAGAATGTTGTTGTTTTACCGGCTCCATTTGGCCCAAGCAAACCGACTATCTCTCCTTGCTTTAACTCAACAGAAACACCTTTGACAACTGTTCTTTTTTTATATTTCTTTACCAGATCTTTTGTGTAGAGCTTCATTTATTATCTAAATTAATTTATATAATTCCTTCATTTATTAAATCATGTAAATGAATCATGCCTAAATACTTTTTGTCTTCAACGACAAGTAGCTGTGTTATATTGTTATTGCGCATTATTTGTAAAGCTTCAACAGCCAGAGTATTTTTGCTTATCGATTTAGGGTTTTTTGTCATAATACTTTCAGCTTTTATATTTTTAATATTTTCTGTTTTCTGCAACATCCTTCTCAGGTCTCCATCAGTAATAATTCCGGCAACTTTTTCATTATCTTCAACTGCTGTAGCACCGAGCCTTTTGCTTGAAATTTCCATAATGATAGTGCTTACCTCATCATTTATATTTACTAAAGGAACTTTATTTTTAACATAAATATCAGATGCTTTAAGATATAATTTTTTTCCTAAAGATCCTCCCGGGTGGTATTTTGCAAAATCTTCAATTGTAAAACCTCTGCATAAAAGTAGAGCAACCGATAATGCATCACCCATAGCCAGTTGTGCAGTTGTGCTTGCAGTAGGAGCTAAGTTTCCCGGGCTTGCTTCTTTTTCAACGGTTGTTCTTATTAAATAATTAGATTGTTTTGCCAAGTAAGAGTCTGTATTCCCCACCATGCCAATTAAGCAGGCGCCAAGTGATTTAAGCATTGGTATCAAAACTTTTATCTCCGAAGTATTTCCACTGTTGCTAATACATATAATGATATCATCTTTCTGGATTATTCCAAGATCTCCATGTATTGCATCTGCAGCATGCATGAATATAGAAGGAGTTCCTGTTGAATTTAATGTGGCAACAATCTTGTTTGCTATTATTGCACTTTTACCTATACCCGTTACGATAACTCTACCTTTACTATTAAAAATAATTTCGACGCTCTTTAAAAAATCATTATCTATAAAATTCTTGAGATTATTTATAGATTTTGCTTCAATGTCAATTGTTTCTATAGCAGCTTTTAATATTTCTTTTTTTTCTTTCACTTTATTTTATTAATTTTGTTTAAAAACTATTTACAATGACTTTTTGCAGTATTGCAAAAATAATAATTTAATACATAAAACTAATGCAAATAAGTTAGTAAACATTTTTTTTATTTATATGTTTATAATTAAATGTTAAAATTTATGTTTGTATATTGAATAAAATTAACTAAATTTACAATGCAAAATTATTAAAATATTAACAAGTTAAGGGAATGGAAATTAAAAGTGAAGTATCCTTGAAAGATTTGCTTAAGGAAATATTTGGATACGATAAATTTAAAGGTGATCAGGAAGCTATCATAGAAAATTTGTTGGCTGGTAAAGACACTTTTGTTGTAATGCCTACCGGTGGAGGTAAATCAATGTGTTACCAGCTACCTGCATTAATTAATGAAGGAACTGCAATTGTAGTCTCACCTTTAATATCTTTAATGAAGAATCAAGTTGATGCATTGCGTAACTTTGCCGATTATGACGGTATTGCTCACGTATTAAACTCTTCATTATCTAAACAAGAAGTGCAGCAAGTTAAGAGTGATTTACTATCAGGCATTACAAAATTACTATATGTAGCTCCTGAAACGCTTACAAAAGATGAAAATATTTTATTTTTAAAAGATATAAATATTTCATTTTTCGCTATAGATGAAGCTCATTGTATTTCAGAATGGGGGCATGATTTTAGGCCTGAGTACAGGAGATTAAGAGCAATGTTTGAATTGGTAGGGAAAAAAGTGCCGGTTATTGCATTGACTGCCACAGCTACACCAAAAGTGCAAAATGATATCTTAAAAAACCTTGATATAACTGATGCTTCAATTTTTAAATCATCTTTTAACAGACCGAACTTATATTATGAAATAAGACCTAAAACGCAAAATATCAATAAGGATATTATAAGATATATAAAACAAAATCAAGGTAAATCGGGAATTATTTATTGTCTTAGCCGTAAAAAAGTGGAAGAACTTGCAGAAACCCTTAATATTAATGGCATAAGCGCTTTGCCTTATCATGCAGGTTTGGAATCGGCAGTCAGAGTAAAAAATCAGGATATGTTTCTGATGGAAGAAGTTGATGTCATTGTTGCTACTATTGCTTTTGGAATGGGTATTGATAAACCTGATATAAGATATGTTATTCATCATGATATACCTAAAAGTCTTGAGGCATATTATCAGGAAACAGGAAGAGTAGGACGTGACGGCGGAGAAGGAGTTTGTCTTACTTTTTACAGTTATGATGATATCCAAAAAATGGAAAAATTTCTGAAAGGTAAGCCCATAGCTGAACAAGAAATAGGGATGCAACTTTTACTGGAAACGGTTGCATTCGCAGAAACCTCTTTATGTCGAAGAATAGTGCTTTTGCATTATTTCGGCGAAGATTATAAAGCAAATAATTGTGGCTCTTGTGATAACTGTAACTTCCCGAAAGAAAAGTTTGAAGCTAAAGAGTATATATGTCTTGTTTTGGAAACGATTACTGCTGTTAAGGAGATATTTAAAGCAAAGCACATTGTTAATGTTTTAATGGGCAAGGTAAACGGAGTTATAAAATCTTATAAGCATAATGAATTAGATGTTTTTGGTGAAGGGACCGACCAAGATGAGAAATTTTGGAGCGCGGTAATACGGCAAAGCCTTATTAGTGGTTTAGTTGAAAAAGATATTGAAAGCTATGGAACTTTGAAATTGACAGATAAAGGAAGAGAATATTTGAAAGAACCGCAAAGTATAAAGATTAGCAAAGACCATGATTATGATAATCCTGAAGATGACTCGGTATTAAGCCCCGGTGGTGGTGGAAAAACCAGTGCTACTGATAAGACTTTGTTTGCTATGCTGAAAGATCTTCGTAAAGAAATCGCTAAGAAAAAAGGATTGCCGCCTTTTGTGGTATTTCAAGACCCGTCGCTTGAAGATATGGCTATTCAATATCCTATTACTAAAGATGAACTGAAACAGATAACAGGTGTTGGCTCCGGAAAAGCCCTGAGGTTTGGCAAACCTTTTCTTGAACTGATTGCAAATTATGTAGAAGAAAATGAAATTGAAAGACCTGTGGATATGGTTGTTAAATCTGTACCATCAAAGTCAGGACTTAAGATATATATTATTCAAAATATTGATAGAAAAATTCATCTTGATGATATTGCAGCAGCTAAAGGCTTGGAATATAACGAATTATTAAATGAAATTGAAAGTATTGTTGCAGCAGGAACTAAACTGGATATTAATTATTATATCAATAATGTTTTGGATGAAGATAAACAAGAAGAAATATTTGATTATTTCAGAGAAGCTGAAACAGATTCTTATGAAGACGCTTTAGAAGAGCTCGGAGAAGATGATTATAGTGAAAAAGATATAAGATTAATGAGAATTAAATTTTTATCTGAATTGGGCAATTAAAATTATTTTTTAATATAAAAACATTAAAAATGAGTGAAGAAAAAAATGAGCAAATAATAAATAGTGACAACAATACAGAGACATCAAAAAAACTAAATATTAGTGTTATATTGAATATTGTTTTGCTGGTTGGATTGATAGTTTTGTATGTGTTATATTTTACCGGATATCCTGAAAAGGAAATTGCAGATAAAGATAAAGTAGAAAGTAAAAGAGATGCCGGTATTAATATTGGCTTTGTAGATACTGACCAGTTAATCGAAAATTATGATCTGGCTCAGAAGCTTAAAGATGATATGTTAGCTGAACAAAATAGACTGGAATCAGACCTTACTTTAAAACAAAGAGAATTTCAACAAGAAGTTGAAAATTTTCAAAGACAAATCCAACAGGGGTTTATTACTGCTGAAGAAGCTCAAAGAAAAGAGCAAGAGCTTATGCAGAGACAACAACAATTAATGATGCTCAATGAAGAGTATTCACAAAAATTACGACAAAAAGAGATTGATTTTAATAATGAATTGTTTGATTCAATAACAAATTTCGTAGAAAGGAATAAAGAATTATTTGGTTACGAACTAATACTTAATTACTCTTCCGGTGGTGGAGTTTTGTACGGGGAAAAAAGTTATGATATCACAGAACAATTTATTGAGAAACTAAATAAAGAATATAGAGGTAACTAATTATATTATTTCTTTAAGTTTTAGAAAAGACTCCATCTCTTCTTTAATTTTCATGGCGCTATTGCTTGCTATATTATCAAAATCTTTATCAGAGGAGGCGTAAATTATTCCTCTTGAGGAGTTAATTAAGAGTCCACAATCGTTGTTAAATCCGTTTTCGCAAACGCTTTTTAAATCTCCTCCTTGTGCGCCTACACCCGGAACAAGAAAAAAGTTTGAAGGAGCCAATTCCCTCGCTTTTAATAAAATATCCGGTTTTGTAGCCCCAATAACAAACATAACTCTATCTTTTGCCGGAGAAGTTGTGAATTTTTTTAACACCTCTTCATATAAATAGGAATTTCCACATTTTAATCTTTGAAAGTCAGAAGAACCCGCATTTGATGTATGTGCAAGTATTATTGTAAATTTATCATCATATTCTAAAAAAGGTTCTATGGTATCATATCCCATGTATGGATTAACAGTAACTGCATTGACTCCAAGATTTTCAAAAAAAGATTTAGCATAATATTTAGCAGAATTACCAATATCGCCCCTTTTAGCATCTGCGATGATAAAAATATCTTTTTCAGATTTAAGATATTCAACAGTCTTCTCTAATGATTGCCATCCTTTTGAACCATGACGTTCATAAAATGCAAGATTCAATTTATATGCTATAGCGTATTTTTTTGTTGAATCTATTATTGATTTATTAAATTCAAAAACAGGGTCGTTATTGTTTTTTAAGTGTGTTGGTATTTTATCTGTGTCTGTATCTAAACCAATACATAGAAAAGATTTTTTTAATCTAATATTTTTTATCAAAGATGATTTATCCATTTTTATGTGAATTAAAATTATTTATTATCTGTTGATACACCTTCTTTTAATTTTTCAGCATTTTCAGCCACTTGAAGGGCCTCTATAATTTCCTCAAGATCTCCATCCATTACCGGTTGTAAATTATATAAGGTCAGGTTTATTCTGTGATCTGTTACCCTTCCTTGAGGAAAATTGTAAGTTCTGATTTTTGCTGAACGATCACCTGTGGATACCATCGTTTTTCTTTTTGCTGATATTTCATCAAGATATTTTTTGTATTCAAGGTCAAATATTCTGGAACGCAAAACTTTTAATGCTTTATCATAGTTTCTTATTTGCGATTTTTCGTCTTGGCATGAGACAACAATTCCTGTTGGTTCATGTGTTAGTCTGACAGCTGAATATGTTGTGTTTACAGATTGTCCTCCCGGTCCACTTGAGCAAAAAGTGTCTTTTCTTATATCCTCCATTTTTAGTTCAATGTCAAACTCGTCAGCTTCAGGCAATATTGCCACTGTAGCAGCTGATGTATGAACCCTTCCTTGAGTTTCTGTTTTTGGGACCCTTTGAACTCTATGTACACCTGATTCATATTTCATAATACCATATACATTATTTCCTACGACATTGAATATGATTTCTTTAAATCCGCCAACAGTACTTTCAGTACAACTTACAAGCTCTGTCTTCCATTTTTTTGTTTCACAAAACTTTGAGTACATTCTATAAAGGTCTCCTGCAAATATCCCTGCTTCATCACCACCTGTCCCTGCGCGTATCTCCACAATAGCATTTTTTGAGTCTTGAGGATCAGAAGGTACAAGCAGAAGTTTTATTTTTTCTTCCAGCTTTTCCTTATCCTTTTGCAATTCTTCCAATTCAGATTTAGCCATATCTCTAAATTCTGTATCCTTTTCGTTTGCTAGTATTCCTTTCGCGGAATCAATATTGCTTAAAATATCTTTATATTTATTATATGCTTCAATGACGGGTTCTAAATCCTTGTATTCTTTATTTAGTTTTACATATCTCTTCATATCTGACATAATACCAGGGTCAGATATAAGTTTTTCTACTTCAAAATATCGGTCTCTTATTGACTCAAGTTTTTCTAATAACATATAAATTTATAGTTTACTGCTTTATGATTGAAAATTGTTAAAAATATTAAGTTATAGCATAAAGTAATATTTGCTATAACTAAAATTTTAGCAAAGTTAATATTTTTTTCAGTTTGTTATTAATTAATAGAAAAAGTGGATGTTAATCTAATTTTTTTATATACCAAATATTAGAACCAAACACTCCTTCATCATCAACAAGAACATGAACAAAATATAAAAGTTTGCCGTCTGCTGTTAGAGATGGCTCTCCTACGTATCCTGTTATAATCATTTCAGGTTCACTCCAGTTTGTTCCGTTATAGATAGAGCGATAGATACTTGAAGCTCCATCTCTTCTAGAAACGAAGTACATAATATTTGGTTCGTTAGCTGCAAATCCCGGCTGTCCATCCCAACTATCAGAATTGATGGGAGCTTCAAGATTAACAGGCTCAGACCATACTCCGTCAATGTTTTCTGAAACCCAAATGTCTGGTCCTCCTAATCCCCCAGGACGGTCAGAGGTAATATATAGCTTTGAGCCGTCAGGACTTAAAGAATGTTCTCCATCAAGATAAATAGAGTTGATAGGCTCACCCAAATTAACAGCCGGCCCCGGCTCGCCATTTATTATCGGAGCTTTATAGATATCAAGATAATCATCAACAGGTGGCGTTTGTTGATATCCCAAATTATCGCTGCGTGTTGAATGAAAATAAACAAAATCCTTATCAGGTGTAAAACTTGGTACTCCATCCACAGAACCATCTTTAGCGCCTTTTTGCAAATCATAAAACCTTGGTTCGGAAAAAACTCCCGGGTCATCACCAACTTTAGTAGCGTAGTAAGTCCCGGTGTGGATATGCAACAACTCCGCATAAGTTCCGCCAACTGTCGGCGACCAAAAGAAGTAAAGAGTATTGCCATCACGACTGATTTCTATTGCGTCATTTGGACAACTGTCAGTTACCGGCTCGGATAGCATAACAGGATTGCTCCAACCATCAATTAAAACAATAGGCTCTTCATAATATGCTTCTCTACCCGGATCAACTTCATAAAGACAATCAGGTCGCAAAGATCCATGTGAAAAATCTATTATATCATTACCTTTATCTTCAGAATCTTTATCACAACTTAATAAAAGCCCTGTAATAATAATTGCAATATAAAAAACTTTACTTTTATTCATGGGTTTTTTATCTTAGTTATTGTTTTTTATATAGCAAATATAGTAATATTATTTTCATTCATAGAACAAAAAATAGAATAAAAACAATTTTGCTTTTTTATAAGGTGGTTGGTAGATAAAAATTGTAAATTTTTGCAACAAAAATAATTAATTAAAAACACATATTTTTTTCTTATTTCGATAATTTTTATATATTTGTATTCAAAAATTATATTATGCAAACAAAGCGAATTATTTTAAATCTCCTTTTAATTTCGGGTTATACTTTCGGTATTTTTAATAATAAACTTTCCTGTCTCTGTAATAATAGAATTTTTAAGCTGTTTTTGTTTGTCATACATTAGTTTTTTGTTTATAAAAACAATCATTTTGTTGATTATAATTTATAATAATAGTTGAAATATAGTTAAATAATTTTTTTAAATTAAAAAAGTAGAGTTATGTTTAATATTTTTAAAAGTTTAATTATTGTTTTATTAATTATATTACCGTTTTTCAGTTTCTCTCAAAATAGAACTGTAATAACAGATAAACCCTCTCAAGATGCACATCCATCTGCTGTGCTTGAGTTGATTTCAGATGATAAAGGGTTTTTGCTTCCACGAATGGAAACAGATGAAAGGGATATTATTGATGATCCTGCTGAATCATTATTAATTTTTAATGAAGAAACTAATTGTGTTGAAGTATATATACAAGATGAATGGCATGAGTTGTGGTGTTCTCCTGTAATACCTCTTTATGAACTTAACATTGAAACTGATCCTTTAGGTTGTGGTTTTGTTAGTGGAGATGGTGAATATGAAGAAGGTGAAGTTGTTGAGATTTTTGCTGATCCTAATAAATGTTATGATTTTGCATATTGGTCGGGAGATACAGACTATGTAGATGATCCGAATTCTCAAACAACAAACGTAACAATGCCGGCATATGATATTACTCTTATCGCAAATTTTGAAGATAATGAAATGGAAATTCCTTCCGGCACATTTGATGTCCTTATTGAAACTACAGAAGAGGAAACTGAATTTAAATTTGATATTGATGGAGCTGCAAATTTTCAGGTTGATTGGGGAGATGGCACAGTTGAGACTTTTAACGGAACTGTTCAGCCAACTCATGATTACGGAGAAGAAGGTATGTGGACAATAGAACTTAGGGGGTGTGCAGACAGAGTTGCGTTTCATACAGGGAGATATTCTGAAAGGAAATATGCTGAAATGTTGAGAGATGTGTTAACTCCTGTTTCTGATGGAGTTGCAGGTATTACAAGTGCTGAGTATATGTTTGCCAGAATTGTAGTCGGGTCCTTCTCTGCTACTGACTTCTTTGACGATCTCGCGGGCGATGTAACAAATATGACAGCAATGTTTGGATGGAGCGAGTTTAACCAGCCAATCGGACATTGGGACGTAAGCAATGTTACCAGTATGCGCAATATGTTTCTTTGGTCACCTTTTAATCGTGATATTAGTGATTGGGATGTTAGAAATGTTACTACTACGGCAATGATGTTTGGGCATTGTAGCTTTGTACAAGATATTGGCAGTTGGGAAATTAATAGTCTTGAAAACATGACCCAAATGTTTTATATGAATAATTTTAATCATGATCTTAGTGGTTGGGACGTTAGTAATGTTACTAATATGAAAGGATTGTTTCATCATTCCGGTTTTGATCAGGATATTAGTGGCTGGGATGTGTCAAATGTTGAAAATTTTACTCAATTTTTGAGAAATTCAAGTTTGTCAACGGAAAATTATAATAAACTGCTAATTGAATGGTCTAATTTAAATTTGCAGGAAGATATTGATTTTAACGGTGGTAGCAGTAGATATGACCTTGGATTGCCTGAAGAAAGAAGACAGTATATAATTGATACTTTTAACTGGAGTATCTCAGATGGCGGTGATACAGGAAATCAATATGAGTAAGTTGTTAATTTTTTAAATATATAATAATAATTTAAAACGTAATAATATGGTAAAGAATAATATTGTAATAATTGCAACACTTTTTCTAATTAATATTTCGATTAATTCACAAGTATCAATAAGCGATAACTCAGAGCAAGAAGCTCATCAGTCTGCTGTACTTGAATTAGTATCAGATGATAAAGGATTTTTATTGCCTAGAATGGATGAAGCAGAAAAAAATGCTATAGATGACCCGGCGGAATCTTTAATGATTTTCAATACTGAAACACAATGTATAGAGGTTTGGGTAGGACAATGGAATGATTTATGGTGCTATGATGAAATTAGTGACCCCTGTGATGGAATAGAAGAAGTAACATTTACATATAATGGAAATCCAGTAACTTATAATACAATTGTAGGAGAAGCAGGTAGATGTTGGTTAGATAGGAATTTAGGAGCATCACAAGTCGCAATAGCACATAATGATGAAGAAGCTTATGGTGATTCATTTCAATGGGGTAGAGCAGATGATGGACACCAAAATCGTGAAAGTGATACTGAAGTCGGTCCAGTTAACTCCGATACTCCGGGACATGATAATTTTATTACGGACGGTGATATAGAACCAAATGATTGGAGAGTCCCTCAAAATGATGGTTTATGGCAAGGAGTGAATGGAACAAACAACCCTTGTCCTGAAGGCTGGCGTATACCTACTGAGCAGGAGTGGAATAATGAGATAAGTAGCTGGAGTGACTTAGATAAAACAGGAGCTTTTGATGCATTAAAATTAACTGTTGCAGGTAGCCGTGGTGGGACTTCAGGCTCAATTCTTGCAGATGGTTTTGCAGGTAGATATTGGAGTAGTACAGTAGAAGAAAAGGACTCTCGTTTTTTGTACTTTGATGTTGATATGGCAGGCGTAATTGATAGTATGCGATCTAATGGTTTAAGTGTTCGTTGCATAAAAAATTAATAAAAAGTATAATTTAAAATATAAATAACTAAAAAATCTATATAATTATGTTAAAAAGAAAAATTACAATCACAACTTGTTTTTTAATGGGATTAATTATTACAATTAATTCTCAGAATAGAACTATTATAACAGATAAAACTGATCAAGAAGCTCATGAATCAGCTATCCTTGAATTATCTTCAGATGATAAAGGATTTTTATTTCCCAGAATGAATAGCGATGAAAAGTATGCTATTGATAATCCCGCTGAATCTCTTATTATATTTAATAACGAGACTAAGTGTCTGGAAACGCATGTTGACGGCAATTGGAATGAAATATGGTGTTCAGAACTTGTCGAACAAGATATAAAAGATTATGTATATATGGGTTGCCAGCATGGGTATGTCTCAAAAGTCAATAAACATACAATGCAGTTAGATGAAGAAGCTGATTTAACCTATATCAGAGCTTTAGAGTATTATGATGGTTATGTATATGCTGTTTATCAACCTGCGTTATACAAACTTGATCCTTTTACTATGAATTCTCTTAATTATCTGGATTTAAGGCAGTTTGTGACAGAAGGTTACGAACACTCAGTATATTCTTCCGTTAAAGCTTATGGTGGCTATTTATATGTCTCTACCGGATATCATCAAAGTGATACAACCTGGCTTACTAAAATTGACCCGGAAGATTTTTCGGTAGTTGAAGAATGGTTTTATGAAGATTTGCTTTTTTTTGCTCATCAAATGGTGCCTTATAATGATGAGAGTTTTATTGTTTTTACATGTAGCGGAATCGCAACAATTGACCTCTTAACTATGGATATTCAAATACGAAAACCTTCTGTAGAAAGGAGTTGGCACATGGGTATTTATTTAATTGATGATTATTTGTTTGCTACGGTTCGTAGCACAGATACAGAAAGTCCAAAGATTCTTAAAATAGACTTGACGGATAACTATAATATAGTGCAGACTCTTGAATATGATCCAATATTTTATCCTGAGGAAAGTGATCAGTTTCGTCTCATGACCGGAGATGGTAATGGAAATATATATTTAGCTTTGTCTTGGACCTTAAGTCGCGTGGGAGAGTCAAGTGTTGTAAAAATTGATGCTGATAGCTTTACTATTATTGAAACAGGACCTGTTTTAGGTGACACCGGAGAGAACTCAGGTGGAGTTAATGCTGTTTTTTATAGTGATGGGTATATTTATGCGGGAGGTTATCAAGCTGAGTTATATAAACTTGATGCATCTGACTTGTCTTTGGTTGATGTCTATGAAAAAGTTGTCGGTCATACTATTTGGCATATAGCAGGATATTAATAAGGAAATATATTTATAAATATAGTTTTAAAATTATGTCGTTAAAAAACTTTTTAATTATATGTTGCATTTTAAATGCTAATATAATTTCATCCTATTCGCAAAATAGAGTTGTTATAAGCAACCAGAATGACCAACAAGCTCATGAGTCAGCAGTACTTGAGTTAATCTCCGACAGCAGAGGGTTTTTATTGCCACGTATGGATTTTGATAGCAGAGATAATATTTATGACCCTGCTGAATCGTTGTTGATTTTTAATGATGAAAATAAATGTTTTGAAATTCATGTAGAAGGAGAATGGCATCAAATTTGGTGTCAGGAACCTTATGGTTGCGGAGATTATGTTAGTCACGGGGATTATGATTATGCTACAGTTCAGATTGGTAATCAGTGTTGGTTCGCTGAGAATCTAAGATATGATAACGGATGTTCGCAAGAAGAATGGGTTAATAATGTTGATGATCCATGGTGTGGCTTTCACGAAGAAGATACAGAAGAGGTTTATGGTTTGCTATATCGGTGGAAAGCTTTAATGGATGGCAGTACTGAACCGGGGGCTCAAGGATTATGTCCTGAT
>SL_3KL_010_SEDDRAFT_10002467_pt1 | contig 16890 bp, 13 predicted proteins | sample SodLakKL_010_SED_2_FD_10381 | JGI IMG/M metagenome (IMG submission 10381) | reverse complement strand
CGGCAAACCTATCGGCACGGGCAAACCCGGGCCCGTAACCCGGAAAATTCAGGAAGGATATCGAAAACTTCTGTATGGAAAATAAATTGGAAAAAGCGCCCGTTTGGAATTTGTTAATTGTCATTTGTTAATTGTCATTTGGTAACTTTTCTCAATTTCTCAACTTCTTTTCCGTGTCCCGTGTCCCGTGTCCCGTGTCCCGTGTCCCGTGTCCCGTGTCCCGTGTCCCGTGCCCCGTGCACCGTGATCCTGCGCCTTACTCAAACCTTGTTCAATAGAAATCGTTTTGGCAGTTCGTGGTCGAGTGCTCCGAGTCCAAAAAGGGCATAGTCGTATCGGGCGGGATCTTTAGGATTCATCAGCGCAAGGGTGGAGGTGAGTTCATTCACGGTTTTCCAGTCGTTGGTTCGCCGGGCGATGAGCCCATACCGGCGCGCCTGACGGGCTACATGCACATCAAAAGGAACCAGCAGCTCGGAAGCGTTCATGAAGTTCCATATTCCCAAATCGACGGGGCTCTCTTTGCGAATGGTCCATCTCAGGTACATGTAGAGCCTTTTGCAGGTGCTCCCTTTTTCAGGATTTGAAATGTGTTTTCGGGTGCGCCCGGATAGATCACTGCTGCGGGCAAAAAACTCTTCATGAAAAAGGGCCAGGAACGGGCGGTTTTGTTCAGATCCGCTCTCATAACACATCTTCCAAAAAGCTTCAAAATCATCATAATCCCGGTAGATTTGTTGAAGCGATAAGATCATTCCATGAATATCCACCGGTTTAAATGTCCGGTGTTTGAAATTCAGGAAACGATTGAATTCAGCCTGGGTGTAGTTCTCTATAAAATTGAAGGGGTCGTAGTGCATTCGCTTTAGCAGGTCATCCACTTTGGATATCACGATGTCGCGGCGGCCCCAGGCCATGGTAGCTGCAAAAAAGCCCGCAATTTCAATATCTTTTTTATCGGTAAAAGCGTGCATAAACTGAACCGGATCGTGCCCGATATAGCCGGTCTGCTCTACCCGGTCGTTTATATCGTCGAGATACGGCTTGAGCTCGAAGAGTGCTTTTTTGGAGCGTTTTCTGAGTTTTGGAAGTGGCTTCATCAAACCAGGAACCGTTTTAGTTCGCTGTCATTCAGGCTTTGCAGGCCTTCAATCAGCGTTTTGTTTGCCTTGGGAAAGGGGTAATCATCGATCTCATTCAGTGTTACCCACTTTAATTCCATACTCGATCGAGGTTGCGGGTCACCCTCAGTGATGCGGCACCAGTAGGCGTGCAGGGTTATTTTAAAATGGGAATAAGCGTGTTTTAACTGCCGGTATTTCTCAAATACTTCCACCTCAACGCCAAGCTCTTCATTCAGTTCGCGAGTCACAGTTTGATGGAGCGACTCGCCGCTCTGCCTCTTCCCGCCGGGAAACTCCCAGAGCCCGCCAAGCATCACATTGTTGGGGCGCAGTGCAATTAACAGCTCACTGTTACCATTTACGATCAGGCCGACCGCAATCTGGTGATGAGGTATTTTTTTAGCCGGCGACTTATAGGGGATGATGTCGGTTTGAGCAGAATTGTACGCCACACAGCCGGATGATACCGGACACTTGTTGCAGTCCGGATTTTTTGGAGTGCAAACCATGGCGCCCAGCTCCATTACCGCCTGATTATAATCGCCGGGGGAGTCCGGGCTGATCAATTCGTCAGCCAGCTCCTGCACCCTGTTTTTTACCTTTGATGATCGGATATCCTCTTTGATGCCAAAGTAACGGGTTAAAACCCGGATAACGTTTCCATCCACAACAGCATACGGTTTTTGGAAGGCAATACTCAAAATGGCTGCTGAAGTGTAAGGGCCAACTCCCTTCAGTTTGGAGATCTCATCATGGGTGGCCGGAAGTACTCCATCAAAATCACTCACAACTGTTTTTGCTGCCTGATGGAGATTTCGTCCGCGGCTGTAGTAGCCTAAGCCCTCCCAGAGTTTTAAAACCTGCTGCTGCCCGGCATCGGCAAGGTCGTGAACCGTGGGAAATACATCAACAAATCGGTTGTAATAGGGTATAACCGTGTCAACACGGGTTTGTTGGAGCATAATCTCGGAGATCCAGATTTTGTAGGGATCATCCGTGCGTCTCCAGGGGAGGTCGCGTTTTTCATGACGGTACCACTGCAGCAGATCTTCTGTAAAAAATTCTGACACGCTAAAACTCTTCCTGTTCGATTTCGGCCTCTTCCGCCAGCTCAACTACCGTGATCTCAAAATTCTGAGATGCGGCTGCCCCATATTGATCCGTTGCCACAACCTGGAATCTGTGCGTACCCACCTGGCGGATGTTTGGGTTCCAGGTAAACCTGCCGGTTTTCTCATTCAGCCGCGCACCGTCGGGCATATCCACGCCCAGGTACCGGATCAGATCCTTGTTTTTCCCATCAGGATCCACCGCTTTTATATCTAGCTGAAAGGTTTCTCCAATAGGTATAGTTACGGGTCGCGAAGGGGTGAACCGCGGAGGCGCATTGAAAGGCCTTACATCAATATTAAACTGACGGCTGTGGGTTTGTCCATCGTCGCTGGTGGCGATTATTTCAACATTGTGACGGCCGGTTTGCGTAGCTGATGGCTGCCAGTAAAATGAATTTCCGCGAATGCGTGCATTATTAAATGGCGCTTCATAGCTGAATGAGACCGATGCGTCAACACTATGCTCAAGTTCAATGGGCAGAATTAAAGGCCGCGGAAACGGAATAATGACATCGCTGATCTCTTTTAGCCGAAGTGTGCCGTCTCCTCTGCCTGCTGCTTCTCTTTCTGCAGTGGCTTCTCGTTTAACCACAGGGGAGAGATTGTTAAACTCGGAAATCCAGAGCTGATTTTCGGTAACTGTAAAATAGTTGCCTGCACGTTCGTTCGATTTCCATCTCACCAATGATTCCTGAAAAGGGCCAATCCAGAGATTTTTATTCTCGGTATGCACCACAAGCTGGTCATTCCAGATCCTTAATTTGTTAACAGGATTCTCAACATTGGCTATGGTTCGGGTCCTGCCATCCGAATTAATCAGAAAAATGGTTCCGTCGCGGCTCGACCCGATCAGTTCGTTTTGAGTAAGAAATATTCGTTGCGTAGTTCTGTCAATCTGAACACGTTCTTCATGTTCAACCACGGCTTGTTCATCCTCCGGACGGATGGAGTAGATGTCAATGTAGTTGTTTTCACTGAGCACATAGAGAATCTGGTTGCGATCGGTGGTAAGATCGTTTACCGTTCGGTTTCTGAACCTGTCGCGGTCGATATATGTGATGTCAGAGTCTACGCTCTCAGGGCTTTCCAGGCTTAATTTGCCGAGTCCGCCGCTGCCAAGAGCTATATAGAGATTGTTGCCTACCCTCATGGTTGCCCTTGGCTGCTGGGGTAAAACGGTTGACGAATAGACACCCAGAACCGAAGTGGGTTCAATAACGGTAAGCCTCCGGTTATTTCCATAGAGATAGGCAAACCGGATATCGCTTTGAAGAATATTGCCGCGCTGCTGCATGCCCGTAGAAGTATAGAGCCATTGCAGTGAGTCGGGGTGCGCCCTGAACACGACAAGCCCTTCACTTTCAGAGAGCACATAGAAATGAGAATCTGAACTCTCAATATTGATAATGTTCGGGATCTCCATCTGTTTCCGGAAATCCTGGCTCCACTGTGACTGTGCAAATGCGGTTGAGAGTGATATCAGAAATATAAGGGTAGTAAATACCGGCAGTAAAAGAGTTCTATTCATAGGTTATAGCCATCCATGTGTTTTATACCATCTCAGTGTGCGCGAGATTCCTTCTTCCAGTGTGTATTGGGGTTTGTAATTGAGCTCCTTCATGGCTTTCTCACCGGAACAAGTCCACTCAAGTATCATTTCGTTCGCTTTTTCCTTGTTTATAACGGGATATGTACCAAAAAATGACGCAGTTGTTTCAATTGTACCGGCAATATTTTTTACCCATTTTGGCTTCAGGCGCACAGTTAAGCTGTTTCTTCCTAATACCGTTGATACAATATCGCGGATTTGATTCCAGTTGGCAATCTCCTTACCCGTTATAAAGTAGGTATGGACGCCCGGTTTTGTTTGTTGGGCAGCTTTTAATATACCCTGAATTAAATCTTTAACGTAAAGCATGGAGAGTTCGGGGTGATTGCCGTCGCCAACAATGGGGGCAATGCCGTACTTCATCATTTTAAAGAGGGTAAAGATCTGATCTTCCCTGGGGCCATATACGGCTGGCGGGCGCAAAATCGTAATCGACATTCTGGGATCGGCCACGGCGTGAATCATATCTTCCATCCGTTTTTTGGACACTCCATACTTGCTAACCGGATTCAGGGAATTCTGTTCCGTAAGCGGTTCGCCCCGGCTCGGTCCGGCTGCGGCCAGCGATGAGAGAATCACCATCTTTTTTACACCTTTTTTATGAGCCAGCCTCAGTAAATTCTCTGTAGCCTCTACATTTGCGTAGTCATACTCTTTTTGGCTTGGCGCCTTTACCACTGCAGCAAGATGGAAAACAATATCCGTATCTTCGAGGGCATCACCCAGAACACGAAAGGAGTGAAGATCTCCGGAAACTTTTTGATACGATTTGCCTTCTAACCACTTCTCGTTACTTCGTACCAGGCATTTAATCTGTTCGTAATTTGGGAGCTCAATAAGACTGTCGACAAGATGGCTTCCGATAAAACCTGTTGCACCGGTAACAAATGCGTTCATTTAATTTGTATATTCAACCCGTTGAAAATTTCTGAAAAACAGAGGCTGTTCAGTTAAGTATCATGACGTCAGGTAACTTCCGTTTCAATAAATCTGTATCGGTACTAAAATTAGCGGTTAAGATTTGGAGTTCCGTGCCTGTTCGAAGTGAACGGTTTCAAAATACAGTTCGCATAACAATCTCACTAATACTAAAAGCGACAGCCATTGAAGATACAAAGATGGCAATTGCAATTAAAACTGTATGAGCAGGTTTCGGGTAGCCCTATTTACCGGTAATTATAATCATATTCGCGATGGTGTATCGCTTACGCTGAACCGTTTGGTAAAGTTTCTTCTCCAAAACGGTGTAGAGGTGCTGGTGTTTGGCCCCTCTATTGATGAACCTGCGCTACAGCATAACGGAAAACTGATTGTTGTGCCTTCCAAAAGCCTTCCCGGCAGGCCTGAATATCGTGTGAGCACCGCATTTCCAAAAGAGGCGAGAAAAAAGCTGGAAGAGTTTAATCCTGATCTGATCCATATAGCAACACCCGATATTCTGGGTTATAAAGCTCTTAAATGGTCAATAAATAATCAGAAGCCGGTTGTATCCTCCTATCACACACATTTTGCAAGTTATCTCAAGTACTATAAACTCTCGATATTGGAACCCCTGCTTTGGAAATACCTCGGGTGGTTTTACAGCCATTGCAGCCAACTCTACATTCCCACACCCTCGATGGCAGAATTCCTGGAAGAGAAGGGGATTGACAGTGAACTTAAAATCTGGGCCAGGGGAATAGATAATGAGGTGTTTAATCCCTCAAAACGGAGTGATTCATGGAGAGCTGAAAGAGGATTTGGCGAAGATGATATCGTTGTGACGTTTGTTTCGCGGCTGGTTTGGGAGAAGAATCTGTTGATTTATGCTGATGTTCTAAAAAAAATTCGCCGGAAGTATTCGAATGTAAAAGCCCTGGTTGTGGGCGACGGGCCCGCAGGTGATGAGCTCAGGGAGCATTTTCCGGAGGCCGTTTATACGGGGTTTTTAACAGGCGATGAACTGGCAACATCGTACGCCAGTAGCGATATTTTCTTTTTTCCGTCCGATACGGAGACCTTTGGCAATGTTACACTGGAAGCTATGGCCAGCGGTTTACCCTGTGTAGTGGCCGATGCCGTGGGCAGCAAATCTTTGGTTGAACATAACGCTAATGGATTTCTTGCCAGTGTTGATAAAAAAGAGGACTTTTACACGTATATTGAAAAATTGGTGACTGATTCAGAGTTACGTGAGAATATGGCCGGTTTATCCATCGAAATGGCGAAGAACTATAGCTGGGAAAATATAAACGAGAACTTGTTGGGTTATTATAAACAGGTATTGGAGTATTAGATCGAAAAAGTGCGGATTTTATACATTTCACATTTGCATCCACCTGAAGACGCCCCTCTGAAAAGTATCGGGGGAATGCAAAACGTCAGTATTCAGATGGTGGAAGCCATGAAAAAACGGGATGATGTAGAGATTGAAACCATCATTTTACGTACATCCTGGAGATATATTGGGCTTAAAACGTTCTTTTTTCTGTTTAAACTGCTCTGGAGAATTCCCAAAGCGGTTAAACGGTTCAACCCGGATGTTGTGCTTTTCTCATCGATGGTTACGGCAGGCGTACTTCCATTTATGATCCGAAAGCCAAAAGTTCCATATGTTACAATTAACCACGGGCAGGATGTTACGCTGCCATTTTTTATTTATCAATGGTATCTGCCAACTGTATTTAAAAATCTGCAAGGCGTTATTTCAGTATCTGAAGCCACCAGGCAGGCTTCCATAAAGCGTGGGATGAAACCGGCCATCGGTGTTGCCCTGCCGAACGGATTTGACGCCGGCGCAATGAGGGAATTGCCGGAAAAGGAGGAGGCCAGAAGTATTCTGGAAAAAAAATTCAATCTGGATCTGTCTTCTGCAAGGTTACTTCTCACCGTTGGCCGGCAGGTGAAGCGAAAAGGGCATCAATGGTTTATTGAAGAAGTATTGGATAAGATTGAATCCGATGTTATATATATGATAATTGGTGATGGCCCGGAGCACGATTCAATTAATCTGGCAAGAGAAGCATCTTCTTTGAAACAAAAGATCATCATTACGGGTAAACAACCTGAAGAGATATTAAATGCTGCTTATGCAGGAGCTGATCTTTTTGTAATGCCAAACATCCCTGTAAAGGGGGATATGGAAGGTTTTGGAATTGTATTGCTGGAAGCCAACCGTGCCGGAGTGCCGGCTGTGGCATCCGACCTGGAAGGCATTAAGGATGTAATTGTTCAGGGAGTAAATGGATACAGAGTACCTGCAGGAGATGCAGGTATGTTCGCTGCAAAGGTCGACCAGGTTTTAAATAGCGAATTAAAAAACCTTTCAAAGAAAGCCGAAGATTTTGTAAAAAAAACGTTTAACTGGGACGCTGTGGTAGATAAATACCTGGCTTTTTTAAAAAGCCTGAATTAATTACCCGTCAGTTACGTTTACAGAATTTGATAGAATCTTAATACTCGGTATATTTACCCGATTAATGAAAATGTAACTCCCCGTCATGGCTGATACCAACGCCGAAACAACATATCAGAAAGTATTTAAAAAAGCATACGACTTTACAATTGCAGATGAAATTAAAGAATTAGGGCTCTATCCCTATTTCAAACCCCTTCAGGCAACTGACGGAACTACTGTGAAAATTGAAGGCCGCGATGTAATTATGGCCGGTTCAAATAATTATCTTGGCCTCACAAATGATCCTCGTACCATAAAAGCCGCCCAGGATGTGATTACCACCTACGGTACCGGTTGTACAGGTTCTCGATATTTGAACGGTACTCTCGATCTCCATCTGGAACTCGAAGAGAAACTTGCCGTCTTTATGAAGAAGGAGTCTTGCGTTCTGTTCAGCACCGGCTATCAAACCAACGAAGGGTCAATTCAGACCATAGCTGACCGTAATGATATCATTTTCTCTGATCGTGAAAACCATGCCTGCATTGTTGTGGGAACACAGGTTTCAAATGCGAAAACGGTCAGGTTTCGACACAACGATATGGAGCATCTGCGCACTCTGCTGGCTAAAGCTGAGCCGGGAGCCGGCAAGATTATAGTGAGCGACGGTGTATTTTCAATGTCGGGCACACTGGCTAAAGTACCTGAACTGGTAGCTTTGGCAAAAGAGTACGGTGCAGGTTTATACCTCGATGATGCACACGCTGTTGGGGTAATAGGTGACGGAGGGCGAGGTTCAGCATCCGTTTTTGGTTTAATGGACGATGTTGACCTGATCAGCGGTACATTTTCAAAATCTTTTGCATCACTCGGAGGGTTCCTGGTGGGCGACCGTACAGTTATAGAATATATCCGCCATAAGTCGCCCGCTCATATTTTCAGTGCAAGTATGCCTCCGGCAAATGTGGCAACTGTGTTAAAATCACTCGAAATTCTGCAAAGCGAACCTTGGAGACTGGAACGCCTTGAGGAGATCTCCAACTACATGCGTGCAAATTTGCGCGATCTCGGCTTTAACGTATGGTCCAGCCAAACGCCAATCATTCCGGTTGTTGTAGGTGAGATGATGAAATGTTTTCAGTTTTGGAAAGACCTGTTTGAGGAGGGGGTTTACGTTAATGCCGTGGTGCCGCCTGCCGTGCCGCAGGGACAGGCCTTGGTGAGAACCAGTTATATGGCCACCCACACAAATGAACATCTTGATAAAATTTTGGATGCGTTCAGAACAGTGGGTATAAAGCATGGAATTATCGACAAAAATGGAAAATCATTGATAGATTTAGAAGTATAGCTTGTGGAAAACAGACCTCCTACCAACGCTGTATCTATTGTTTCTACCAAGCAGGAGAAGAAAGATTTTATACATTTTCCGTACGCACACTATTCAGAAGATACCTATTGGGTGGCGCCGCTGCTGATTGAGCAGAAAAAACTGCTCAACGAAAAGAAAAACCCATTCTACGAAAATGCCGAGATAGTTCTGTTTCTGGCAGAGCACAACGATAAGCCGGCCGGCCGGCTGGCAGCAATCATCGATCACCGGTATAATGACTATCATAAAACCAAAACCGGCTTTTTTGGTTTTTTTGAGTGTATTGATCATCAGCCTACAGCAGATCTGCTCTTCAAGGTTGCCGAAGACTGGATGAGACGAAATGGAATGGAAGACGTTTTGGGGCCTGCAAACCCCAGTATGATGGATGAGATCGGAATACTTGTTGATGGTTTTGAAAAGTATCCAAGTATTATGATGCCGTACAGTAAAAAGTATTACGACAAACTCCTGAAAGGAGTGGGATACGATAAAGCGATGGATCTGTTTACCTATCTGGTTACACAAGACAGTGTGGACAGAGACCGTGCCAACCGGGCAGTTGAAATTGTTAAAAAACGTCTTCCGGAGATCCACATCAGGAGAATAGAGCTGAAGAATATTAGAGAAGAGGTTAAAATAATCCGTAAAATTTTTAATGCTGCATGGAGCAAGAACTGGGGTTACATACCTCTTTCTGAAGCTGAATTTGATTCGCTTGCAGCCGATTTGAAAACAATTGTTGATCCGGATTTTGCTCATATAGCCGAGATAGGCGGTAAACCGGTCGGTTTCTCGGTTGGCCTTCCCGATTACAACCAGATTTTAAGGAATATGAATGGACGGCTGCTGCCATTCGGTATTTTAAAAATTCTCTGGAATAAGAAGAAAATCAATAAAATTCGTACCGCACTTATGGGGGTTCTGCCGGAGTATCAGGGTAAAGGTATTGATGTACTTCTGCACCGAGAAGCCATTGAAAATGGATTGATAAAAGATTTCTACTCGTCCGAAGTTGGCTGGATACTGGAAGAGAATGTCCAAATGGTCCGCGTAGCTGAAAAAATCGGTGGCCAGCTGGATAAGGTCTACAGGATGTATTCGAAAAAGCTTTAATCCGGATCCCGGCTTTGTCACTTTTTTACTGCCATTCACCCCATCACTCTGTTAGGTAGTTTCTTCACTGGCTACTGATCCTTTATTTTTTTCGGAAGCGCTTTCCTTCTCATTTTCGACAAAATTTAGTAAGTTATAGAACTAAAAACTTTTGGAAATTAAGATCATACTATGAGCGATTATCGAATTGAAAAGGACTCTATGGGCGAGGTTAAAGTGCCTGCTAATGCTTACTATGGAGCGCAAACACAACGTGCACACGATAACTTCCCGGTGAGTAGTATCCGGTTTAGCAGGGAGTTTATATCGGCTGTGGGACGTGTGAAGTATTCGGCTGCAAAAGTGAACGCAGAGTTGGGTCTGATCGATAAAAAAATAGCCGATGCCATTCAAAAAGCGTCAAATGAAGTAATTGAGGGAAAGTTCGACGCGGATTTTGTTTTAGACATCTTTCAAACCGGTTCCGGTACGTCTACCAACATGAATGCTAACGAGGTGATCGCCAAGCGTGCCAATGAACTTAAAGAGGGCACAGATACATTTATCCACCCGAACGATCACGTCAATTTTGGCCAAAGCTCAAACGATGTGATTCCGACGGCTATTCGCATTTCAGCAGTTCTCTCGGTTCAGGAAAACCTGATTCCGGCCCTGAAGCACCTGCATAAAACCATTCTGGCCAAAGGTGATGAACTTAAAGATGTGGTAAAAACAGGGCGCACACACCTTATGGACGCAATGCCGGTAACCATTCAGCAGGAGTTCAGCGGATACGCCCGTCAAATAGAATTGGGAATCAAGCGTCTTGAATCTGCAATGGAGAGGCTTCTCGAGCTTCCACAGGGCGGCACGGCGGTTGGAACAGGTATCAATACCCACTCTGAATTTGGTAACCGATTTGCCGCCGAAGCAGCATCAGCCACCGGCCAGAAATTTATTGAAGCAGTTAACCATTTTGAAGCCCAGGCAACAGTGGATGCCCCGGTTGAGCTGAGCGGTCAGTTGAAAACGATCGCAGTAAGCCTGATGAAAATTGGCAACGATTTTCGATGGATGAATTCCGGTCCAAACAGCGGGCTGGGTGAAATTCAGCTGCAGGCACTGCAGCCGGGATCCTCTATCATGCCCGGTAAAGTAAACCCGGTAATTGAAGAGTCGCTCACTATGGTGTGTGCCCAGGTAATAGGCAATGACGCGGCAATTACCATTGGAGGCCAGTCGGGCAATTTTGAACTTAATGTTATGCTGCCGGTTGTAGCTCATAATCTGCTCCAGTCGATCGAAATTCTGGCTAATTCAGCACGAAACTTTGCCGACAGATCCGTAAGCGGACTTCAGGCCAGAAAGGAAGTGATCCAACAGATGGTTGGAAAAAATCCGATACTCGTAACCGCACTAAACCCGTTAATTGGATATGATCTGGCCGCAAAAATCGCAAAAAAAGCATATGCAGAAGACCGCGCCGTAATGGATGTTGCGCGCGAAATGACGGATCTATCGGATAAAGAGCTGGAAAAAGCCCTGGATCCGATGAACATGACAAAAGGCGGCTTTACCGAATAGATTTATAAATTAAAGAGGTAACTCTTTGTTTTAAATCCTTTTTTATACCGTAGCGCAAACAGTTGCTTATTAAATAAGTGATATTCCCAAAATTCACTTATTTTGAAAAAAATCATCGGGAAAGTTTAGGTATGGCCTGAATAAGGTACGGGCTTCAATGAAATTGAAATTGCAGAAAACGAATCAGCATTATGGCAAGTAAACAGTCGACCAAAACGCAGTACTCCAAGAAGCAAAAGACTGATATCATCAATGATTTTAGGCTCGCCTGTGTGAGCAGGCAAATGTCTCTTTTAGGGCGAAAAGAAGTTTTAACAGGCAAGGCAAAGTTCGGAATATTCGGTGATGGGAAAGAGCTGCCTCAGCTGGTACTTGCCAAATTTTTTAAAGAGGGTGATTTCAGGTCGGGCTATTACAGAGACCAGACCCTGATGATGGCGATAGGCGAACTTACCGTCGAACAGTTTTTTGCCCAGCTCTATGCCAATCCCGATGTGAATGAGGATCCGCATTCCGGCGGTAGGCAGATGAACTCTCACTTTGCAAGCCGGCTTATTAATGAAGACGGCAGCTGGATAGATCAAACAAAAAATAAGAACTCTTCAGCCGATATGTCGCCCACAGCCGGGCAGATGACTCGTTTGCTGGGGCTGGCTCAGGCTTCCAAAGTGTACAGAAACAGTGAGCTTCTAAAAGACTGGAAACAGTTTTCTGATAACGGGAATGAGGTTGCATGGGGCACCATAGGAGACGCAAGCACCTCAGAAGGGGTGTTCTGGGAGACAATTAACGCTGCAGGAGTACTGCAGGTGCCGATGATTCTCTCTGTGTGGGATGACGGCTACGGAATATCAGTCTCAAAAAAATATCAAACCACCAAAGAGAGCATATCCAAAGTTCTTGAAGGATTTCGGCGAACAGAAAATGAAGACGGGTTTGAGATCTTCAATGTAAAAGCTTGGGACTATGAAGAGCTGATAGCCACGTTTAATGAAGCCCAGATTATAGCCAGGGAAGAGCATGTGCCGGTTTTGGTGCATGTTGAGGAGGTGACCCAGCCACAGGGCCATTCCACTTCAGGTTCTCATGAGCGATATAAAACTGACAACCGCCTGGAATGGGAGGGTGAATACTGCTGCATCAAGCAGTTTAAGAAATGGATTATAAAAGAGGGCATTTCAACGAAAAAAAAGCTGAATGCCCTGGAGAAAGAAGCAGAAGTTGAAGTTAAAGAGATACAGAAAAAAGCCTGGCTATCATACCAGGAACCTATCAAACAGGAGAAAGAGGAGCTGATATCACTGATGAGCAGTCTTCAAAATGCCCATAAGGATTTAAAAAAGCTATCAGAGCTCCAAACGCAATTAAAAAGAAAGACCCGCCCAATCAGAAAAGACGTCGTCTCTGCGGCAAGAAAATGCCTGCACGTATTGAGGGGTGAAAATTCAAAGGCTAAACAAGATCTGATCAACTGGCTTGATAATCAGCAGGAGGAGAACAGAGTGCGTTTCAGCTCTCACCTCTACAGTGAAACTCCAAATTCACCTCTCCTTATCGAAGAGACTAAACCGGAGTATGAGAAGGAACCGAAGAAGGTGGATGGGCGCGTTATACTGCGCGACAATTTTGACAACATATTTGATAAATATCCAAATACCCTTGTTTTCGGAGAGGATGTTGGAAGATTAGGTGATGTAAATCTGGGCCTGGAAGGGATGCAGAAAAAATATGGTGAACTCAGGGTAAGCGATACGGGCATACGTGAGGCAACCATTTTAGGCCAGGGTATAGGTATGTCGCTTCGCGGATTGCGGCCGATTGCCGAGATTCAATATCTCGACTATCTGCTCTACTGCTTCCAGAGCCTGAGCGATGATGTGGCAACGGTTCGCTACAGAACCGCGGGAGGCCAGGCCTATCCGCTGATTATCCGTACACGAGGGCATCGTCTTGAAGGAATTTGGCATTCCGGTTCACCCATGGGTATGATTGTGAATGGACTGAGAGGAATACATGTATGCGTGCCGCGAAACCTTACCCATGCGGCAGCATTTTATAATACCCTGCTGCAGGGAGATGACCCTGCCCTGGTTATTGAGCCACTGAACGGTTACAGGCTCAAAGAAGCTCTGCCGTCGAACCCGGGTGAATATACGTTGCCGTTGGGTGTTCCCGAAGTAGTAAAAGAGGGTACAGACATTACGATTGTTTCCTATGGCTCTACCTGCAACATTGTAGAGATGGTTCTTCCGGAGCTGGAAGAGGCGGGTATTTCATCAGAATTAATAGATGTACGGACCCTGCTTCCTTTCGACCTGAATGGCATGATTCTGAACTCATTGAAAAAGACCAGCCGCATATTATTTGTAGATGAAGATGTACCCGGCGGTGCAACGGCGTATATGATGCAAAAAGTGATTGATGAGCAAAATGGGTACCATTATCTCGACAGCGAAGCAAAATGTTTGACGGCGAAAGCCCACAGGCCTGCTTATGCCACCGATGGAGATTATTTCTCAAAACCGAGCGCAGAAGATATCTTTGAAGCGGTTTATGAAATCATGCATGAGTCGAATCCGGTAAAGTATCCGGCCATTCGATAAATTGGGTGCCGGAGCTCAAATTTAACGTGAGCTCGACATAAGTAAAATGCATTCAAAAGTCCCCCTTTGAGAGGCTGTGAGAAAACTAAAAAAACAAGTGAATTAGAAGCCCGGTATGCATGGCCACGAAGACACGAAATCACGAAGGTTTCACGAAGACTATGTTTAAGTTTTTATATTACTTCGTGCACCTTTGTGTCATCGTGACTTCGTGGCAAAAAAGCCTTGAGAATTTCTTTGAATACGTATTTTCTCACATCCTCTCGAAGGGGGACTTTTAGAGCTTATTCCTTATCTCAATCTCACAATAATAAAGCTAATTCATCTCCAATTCTGCTTTTTCTGAACTAAAGCCCATATCCCCCTCTTTCTCCTCACCGAGGGACTTCTCCATTTCGGCGCGCAATTTTTGTATCGAAAGTCCGCTGGTAAGCGCGCCATTTTTTGCAATAGAGATACGGCCGGTCTCTTCTGAAACAACAACCACAAATACATTATTTGTTTCGCTAATTCCCACAGCAGCGCGATGGCGGGTGCCAAATACGGATGATATATTAGGATTTTGCGAGATAGGCAGGTAACAGCTGGCGGCAACAATCTTGTTGTTTCGTATCACAACTGCACCGTCGTGAAGCGGTGTATCTTTTTGAAAAATGGTTTGTAACAGCTCTGCATTTACCCTGGCATCGATACGAACACCTACATCTACCAGGTCCTGCAGGGATGAGCTGCGGGCAAATACAATAAGCGCCCCGGTTTTGGATTGTGCCATCACCTTCACCGCGTTAATAACCTCTTCAATTACACTATCTGATCCTGTTCGGCCAATAAACCGATCGAATGCGGTATTCTGCCCAAGGCTGTAGAGAAGTTTTCGGATTTCAGGCTGAAAAATGATAAATACAGCCAGTACACCCACATCCAAAACACTGCGAAGCATAAAGTTCAACGTGGTGAAACCAAGTAAACTCACTACTGCATTGATCAGTATAATGAAGAGAAGACCCAAGGCTGCCTGAATAGCAAATGTGCCCCGAATCCACCTATACAGATAGAATAACACCAGTGCAATCACCAGTGTTTCCAGCAGGTCTTTCAAACCAAATTCTAAAAATCCTATCGGTATCACGTTATTTGAGTCTTGAGTCTTGAATCGTGAGCATTGTGTCGTGAAATTTGCTTTCTCACGATTCAAGACTCATGTCTCAAGACTATTGGTTATAGATGTAAATACTTTTATCGAGTCGGAGGCTTCCTGAACATCGTGAACCCGTAAAATACGGGCTCCATTCAGTAAGGAGTGATAATGCACGGCTAAAGTTCCCGCAAGCCGGCCATCAACCGGGCGTTTATTCAGCAACTGTCCAATCATTGATTTTCTTGAAGCTCCAACTAAAACAGGGTAGCCAAATTTAGTGAATTTATGAAGTTCTGCAACTATTTTACAATTGTGTTGCAGGGTTTTGCCAAACCCAATACCGGGATCCAGTAATACCGACTTTACTCCTGCCTCGTTTAACTGTTTGATCACCGCCTCAAAAAAGAGGCAAATCTCCTCAATCACATTCTCGTAATGAGGGTTCTTTTGCATGGTTTTCGGGTCACCCTGTGAGTGCATCAAAACGTACCCACACTCATATTCGGCGCAAAGTTCGGCAAACCGGGGCTCTTTTTGCAGTCCGCTCACATCATTTACTAAATGCGCACCGGCATCCAGGGCGAGCCTGGCCACTTCATACTTGGTTGTATCAACCGAAAAAAGTGTTTCAGGAAACTGCGAAATACACTTCTCAAAAATAGGAATTACCCGGTTAATCTCCTCACTCAGCGTTACCGGTTCAGATCCGGGGCGTGTCGACTCACCGCCAACGTCTATAATATCCGCTCCATGCCTGACCATCTCTTCAACACGATCAATTGCGTTTTGGATCTCCAGATGCTCGCCGCCATCAGAAAAAGAGTCTGGCGTAGCATTCAGAATGCCCATTACCTTTGGTGTATCCAGCGACAGAGCCCGGCCTCTACAATAAAGGGTGACTGTTGTGCCTCCCGGTGTTCTCAATTTTATGAGGCTTTAGATGATAAATTTTCAGTAACTGAACTGAATATACTAAATCTGTAAAAAAGTTAATCCCAGTCTTCCTGAAGAAGGTCTAGTTTACCCTCTTTTTCTGCCCACTCATCTGCATCGGGAAGAGCATCTTTTGTTTCATTAATTATACGATCTTCCCACTTTTCTGCTAGACGTTCATTCAATTCGATATAGTGTTCCCATTTTTCGGGTACTTCATCGTCGGGGAAAATTGCCTCAACCGGACATTCAGAAACACAGGCGTCACAGTCGATACATTCTATTGGGTCTATTGTGAGAAAATTGGGCCCTTCGCGAAAAGCATCAACCGGGCATACAGCTGCACAATTGGTATACTTACAGTTTATACAGGGTTCAGTTACTATATATGCCATTGATAAATGAAATTTATTTCTTCTGTTATTTGATTCAATTTAGAATTGTATCCGAAATTCGGTTAAGATGCAATTCAAATTGAGTATTCAAGGTTCAGTTTTTAGGAAAGCGGTTCCGAAGCAATAATTAAGCACTAAAACCAGCTTTTGAATCTAACGCCTTAACAAATGCAATAATTCCTCCGGATCACCATCATTCGGAGCAGGTTCAAGCCGAAGCAAATAAGCCATCAGCTCGTAAATGTGGACAGATTCAAACGGGTCAACCACTACTCCCTGTTTAAAATCGGGTCCTCCGGCCGCAAAAAATGTTCGCATTTCAGGTTCCATATTGTCATAACCGTGTGTGGCCGCTATAATCCCTCTTTGCTCAAAAAACGGCCTGTTTGTTATGGTATACGACATATCTGCCATCATAATAATCTCAGGGATACGATAGTGATTGCTGAACCTGAACCTCTCCGGCATCTCATCTCTTAGAAATACGCGATAGTTCTCTTCATTCTCTTTGAGTGCACGATAAACCTCTTCGGTTTTTCCCTCTTTGGG
>SL_3KL_010_SEDDRAFT_10002466_pt1 | contig 16891 bp, 14 predicted proteins | sample SodLakKL_010_SED_2_FD_10381 | JGI IMG/M metagenome (IMG submission 10381) | reverse complement strand
CACCTCCTCCGGCTCCTGGGGAAGGAGCTGGGGCTGGAACGGATCTTCGTCCGTGACCGTGAAGGTCGACTCACCTTCCGGGCGGCGGCCAACCCCAGATTAACGGCGCTGGAGGCGCCCTTCCGGGACAGACAGGTAGAGGTGGGCGTCCGTCGGATGATGCCCCTTTCCCTCTCCCTCACCCGGGTGGGAACTGAGCCGTTGACCCGAACCCTGATCCGGGCGCTGGACCTCCTGGTGAAGGAACGGGCACAAGCAGCCTAGACGGCCGATCGGACTGCTAGACTCTGGTGTAACACGCCTGGGACCCTTCAGGCACCACCCAGATTGGCGACCTGAGGCCACATGTTCAGTACCGACTCAACGAATCGAGGAATCCGAATGCGTTTGACGCGCGAACTCCTGACCCTCCTCCTCCTGCCGACCCTTGCCCTCAGCGGTTGCGGCGATCGAGGAGCCGAGCTGGGTCCCGACACCCTGGCCCGAGCGGCAGACTTCGAGCTGACGGTGGAGGAGACGGCCAATCTGATCGCCCCCGTCGCCGATCTTCCCCAGGACCCTGCGGTGGTGGAGGCCCTCACCGACTTCTGGGTGGACTACACCCTCCTGGCCCTGGTCATGACTGAAGAGGGAGCACTGAACGCCCTCGACCTCTCTGCCGTGACCCAACAGCAGCTGAACCAGGAGTTGGTCCTCCTCCTCCGGGATCAGGTCATCGATGTGGACGCCCAGGTCACGGACCAGGAGCTGGAGGAGTACTTCGAACGAGAGCGGCCCGGGGAGCGAGTACAGGCTCGGCACATCCTCCTGTCCTACCCCGAGGGCGCTGACCAGGCCCAGCGGGATGAGGTGAGGGAGCTGGCCATCCAGCTCCGCGACCGAGCCCAGGCCGGAGAGGACTTCGCCGCCCTGGCCGCTGAGTATTCCGATGACCCAGGGAGCGCCGCCCGGGGAGGTGACCTGGGCTTCTTCCAACGAGGAACCATGGTCCCACCCTTCGAGGAGGCAGCCTTCACCCTGGAGCCCGGAGAGGTGAGCGACCTCGTGGAAACCCAGTTCGGGCTCCACATCATCCAGGTGGAGGACCGGGAGACCCCGACCCTGGAGGAGGTGGGCGAACAGCTCCGCCAGGAGATCCAGATGGAGCGGACGAATGTGGCTGAATCCATCTTCGTGGCCGAGATCGAGGAACCGGCCGACATCCAGGTGGTGGAAGGGGGGCTGGATCGGGCCCGGGAGCTGGCTGAGTCGGCCGAGGTGGCCCTCACCCAGCGGGAACGGGGCCAGGCCCTGGTGACCTTCGACGGAGGGGAGTACACCGCCGGGGACTACCGCTGGTTCCTTCTGAATCAGCCCACCCAGCTCCGGCAGCAGATTGCCGGGGCCGGCGACGACCAGCTGGACTCCATGCTCCGGAATCTGGCCCGGGGCGAACTCCTGGTCCAGGAGGCCCAACGTCGGGGACTCACTCTCCCTGAGGGTCAGGAAGAGGAGCTTGAGACCTCCATCCGATCCCAGTTGCAGGAGCTGGCCGGCATCCTGGGGTTGGACGACATCAGCCCCGGCGAGGGTCAGAATGTCCGGGACGCGGTGAAGGAGCGGATCGACGAGCTCATGCCTCGCCTGGTTCAGGGCCAACAGGACGTCTATCCCCTGGGGCCCCTGGCCCTGGCCCTTCGGGAGAACTACTCCGTTCAGATCTCCATGGAGAACATGGATCGGACCGCCCAGCGGGTGGCCGAGATCCGGGCAGCCGATCCGGAGTTGGAGACGGAGGGTCCCGACCTGGATGACCCGGAGGCGCTCATGGAGCAACTGGAAATGGAAGACCGCTGAAGAAGTACAGGGCCTTCTGAGAATGCAGGAGCCGGGAGCCGAGCAAGAGTACACTCGCCCACCCCTGACGGCCTTGGGTCTTGGGAACCCCCTCCTCCTCCGGGGTTTACGAACCGGAGTGAGGGAGGGAGTCCTCCATTGCCCACCCTTCCACTGAATTCAACCGGCCAACGACATGCGTCCCATTCGATTGCTTCCCATCCTCCTCCTCACGGCACTCCTCCCCATGGGCCTCCATGGGCAGGGGCTTCAGGCCGATCCCACCGGCAGCGGCGGCGAGGAGCTGGTAGACCGGGTGGCGGCGGTGGTGGGTGACTCCATCATCCTCTACAGCCAGATCATGGAACAGGTGGGTCGGCTGCAGGCTGGGGGGATGGAGCTCCCGGTGGACAATCCCCAGGCCATGGCTCAGGTGGAGCGGGAAGTCCTGGAGGACATGGTGGATCAGCTCGTCCTCCTTCAGGCCGCAGCCCGAGACACCCTGGTGGCCGTCTCCGACGACCAGGTGGAACAAACCTTNCGGGAGGCCTGGGACGACCAGATCCAGCGCTTCGGTGGCTCAGAGGACCAACTCCGACAAGCCGTGGAGCAGATGGGGATGAGCATGTCCCAGTACCGGAGCAGCATGCGGGACGAGATCCGGCAGGGCCTCCTCCTCCAACGGTTCATGCAGGACCAACGAAGGCAGGCCCGGCCCGCCGTGGTGGAAGAGCACGAAGTCCAGGAGTTCTTCGAACGGGAACGAGCTCGCTTCGGAGAACGTCCGGCCACCCTCACCTTCCAACAGATCTTCATCCAGCCCCAAGCTTCCGACTCGGCTCGGGCCCAGGCCCGGGAGCGGGCTGAAGAGATTCTCCAGATGCTCCGGGACGGGGAGGACTTCGCCGACCTGGCCCAACGATTCTCCGACGACCCGGGCTCCCGGCAACAAGGGGGCGAACTGGGCTGGTACCGTCGGGGCGATGGGCTGGTGGAGGAGTTTGAGGACGCTGCCTTCAGCCTCCGGGAGAGGGAGACCAGCGGCGTGGTGGAGAGTCCCTTTGGAGCCCACATCATCAAGGTGGAGCGGGTTCGGGGCCCGGAACGGATGATCCACCACATCCTCATCGGCGCCGACCCGACGTCGGCGGATGAGGACCGAGCTCGGGAGCGGACGGAGGAGATCGCTCAGAGGATTCGGGAGGGTGCCGACCTGACGGAGTTCGAGGACGAAGCCACCCGTTTCGGCCTGCCTGATTCGGTCACCGTCCCCAGGGATCAACTCCAGCAGTTCCCCCAGAGCCTGGCCAGCGCCCTTCAGACCGCCCAGGCCGGTGAGGTCGTGGGACCGGTGGACGTGCCCCTGGGTCCGGGGATGACCGTCTTCGGTGTGGTTCGGGTCGATGACATCCGGGAGGCCGGCGAATTCCAGTTCGAGGATGTCCGGGAACAGATCCGGGCCAACCTGCAGGAGCAGCGCATGGAGGAACGCCTGGTGACCCGTTTCCGGGAACGGACCTACATCGACATCCGTCTGTGACCCTCCCCTCCCTGGCAGTGACCCTTGGGGATCCTCGGGGCATCGGGGCCGAGCTCCTCCGGACGGCCCTTCCACAGATCCAGGAAGAGTACCCGGGAATCGGGGTGCACCTTCTGGGTGACGCCACGACCCTGGGGGAAGGGCCCTGGCCCGGGGCCACCCTCCACCCCACCGGTCGCTTCGACGGCTCGCTGGCCTCGGCAGGAGAGATCTCCACCCAGGCCATTCGCCAGGGAGTGGCCCTCATCCAGGAAGGGGAGGCCCAGGCCCTGGTCACCGCCCCCGTCCACAAACCGGCCCTCCAGGCCGCCGGAGTCCATCATCCGGGCCAGACCGAGTTCCTCCAGGAGCTGACGGGCGCCCCCGCCGTGGGAATGCTCATGACCGCACGGACCACTCGACTGGGGAGCCATCCATTGCGGATCCTCCTTGCCACGACCCATCTACCCCTCCGGGACGTCCCGGACCGGATCACCCGGGAGCTCCTGGTGGCACAGATGAGCCTTCTGGACCAGGACCTCCGGCGCCACTGGTCCCTGTCCGATCCCGTCCTCGGGCTCTGTGGGCTCAACCCTCACGCCTCCGATGGAGGCCTCTTCGGTGACGAGGAGGCCCGGGTCATGGAACCGGCCCTCCAGGAACTCCGGGATCAAGGGGTGGCAGCCCAGGGTCCCTTCCCAGCTGACACCATCTTCCTCAAAGCCGTCGGAGGCGAACTGGACGCCGTCGTCTCTCCAACCCACGACGTGGGCATGGCTGTCTTCAAGACCCTGGCCTTTGGCCGAGGAGTGAATGCCACCCTGGGACTTCCCTTCCTCCGAACCTCCCCGGATCATGGCACCGCCTTCGAACTGGCCGGTACGGGACGAGCCGACCCCGGATCCACCCTGGAGGCGCTCCGGTTGGCTGCCGGCCTTTGACACCGCCTCGGAGCTTCGGGTAGATTCTGGCCCAATGAACGACCCTGAACCGATGGCCCCTGCCCCTACCCCGCTTCCGGCTTCCAACAGAGGGTCCAGAGCGACGTGATCCAGCTTTCCCACGTCATCAAGGAGTACCCCACCCGGGGCCGAGCGCTGAACGACGTTTCATTCCGGATCAGAAAGGGTGAATTCGCCTTCCTCACCGGCCACTCCGGCTCCGGAAAGTCCACCACCCTCCGCCTCATCCACATGGCCGACACCCCCTCGTCCGGGGAAGTGGTGGTCTGTGGGTTCTCCTCGGAGCGGACGACCCAGCGGGAAGTCTGGAAGCTCCGGAGGAGGGTGGGCCACGTCTTTCAGGACTTCCGTCTCCTCCCAGGCCGAACCGCGTTCGAGAACGTAGCCTTCGCCCTGGAAGTGACCGGGACCTCCCGAGGGGAGATGGGAAACCGGGCAAACCGGCTCCTGGCCCAGGTAGGCCTCTCGGTGAAGGCGGGAATGCAGGTCCATGAACTCTCAGGAGGGGAGCAGCAACGAGTCTCCATCGCCAGGGCCCTGGCCAACGACCCCTTGGTCCTCCTGGCCGACGAACCCTCGGGAAATCTGGATGAGCGGGCTTCCCGGGGAATCATGGAGCTCTTTCTGGATCTGAACACCCAGGGAATGACCGTCCTCATGGCCACCCACGACCTGGAGCTGGTCCGGGCCTACCCCGACATCCGGATCCTGGAGTTGGACGAGGGACGGCTGGTCTACGACTCGAAAACACCCGAAGCCAGGGAGGCCTGAGCGTGCACGCCCTCCGCGAAGCCCTGGCCGCCATCCGACGCGCCCCCCTGCTCACCGCCCTCTCAGCGGCCATGGTGGCGTTGGCTCTCTACGTGGTGGGCCTCTTTGCCGTGGCCAGCTACAACCTCCACCAGGCGTTGGCCCAGGTGGAGGAGCGGGTGGAGGTGGTGGTCTACATCCGGGATGGTACTGCGGACAGCGAGGTTCAGCTCCTTGAAGAGGAGTTGGTCCAGATGGAGGAGGTCCACGCCGCTCACTACGTCTCCAAGGACGAGGCCCTGGCACGGGCCCGCCAGGACCTGCCCGAATTCGAGGAACTCTTCCTGGACATGGAGGTGAATCCCCTCCCCGCCTCCCTGGAGGTGGAGCTCCTCCCAGGGTACCGGAACCCGGCCTCCGTAGCCCGCGTGGCGGACCGGGCTTCCCTCTATCCCTTCGTAGAGGACGTCCGGTACGGGCGGGAGTGGGTGGACCGCCTTTTCCTTCTCCGAAGAATCGGCGGGATCACCACCACGGTTCTGGGCGCCGCCTTCGCCGTGGTTGCCGGGCTCATCATCGCCACCGCCGTCCGGATCGCCGTCTACGCCCGCCGGGAGGAGATCTACGTCATGCGCCTGGTAGGGGCCACCAACGGCTTCATCCGACGCCCCTTCCTCCTGGAGGGAGCCCTCACCGGGATCCTGGGAGGGGTCTTGGCTGCCGGCATGACCTACGCTTCCGCCCAGGCCGTCTCCCGCCTTATCTTCCGGGTGGAGTGGATCCCCGTGGAGTGGATGGTGGCCGGTATCGCCGGCGGTGGCCTCTTCGGGCTGTTGGCCAGCGGCTTCGCCATCCGACGGTATCTCCGGGAGGTTTGAGATGCCTTGGAGGCAGGTGGCACCCGGACAGGGCAAGGGAACAGGTCGAGGACTGGGCCGTCTGGTGGGCGGACTCCTCCTGCTGGGGGTGCTCCTTCCCACCTTCACCGGTCCCACCGCCCTCTCAGCCCAGGAGCGTTCCCCGGAAGAGATCCAACGGGAAATCCAGGAGAGCCAGCGGCGCCTGGAACAGATCCGGGAGGAGCGGGCTCAGCTCCAGAGCGAGATGCAGGGCCTCCGTTCCCGGGTTGCCGACGTCTCCAGCGAGCTCCGGAACATCGAGCAGCAGCTCTCTGCATCGCGCTCCGTCCTGAGCGAGATCGACTTTCAGGTGGAAGCCACCAGTGCACGGGTGGAGGACATCACCACCCAACTCCTCCTCACCCGCGACGACCTCAGGGAACGGCAGGCGGTCCTGGCCCACCGCCTCCGGGGCATCTACATGCGAGGCCCCCTCCACACCGTCCAGGTCCTCCTGGGTGCGGAATCCTTCTCCGATCTCCTGAACCGGTATCGCTACCTCCGACTCATGGCCGACTACGACCAATCCCTCCTGGGCGCGGTGGAGGAGATGGAAGGAGCGCTGCAGGCCCAATCCCGGGAGGTGGAAGAGTCCCTGGCCGAGCTGAACCGACTTCGTCAGGACCAGGTCACCGAGGTGGCCGAGCTCCGACAGGTGGAAGCCCAGCGTCAACAGACCCTGAGTCAGTTCCGGAGCGAGGAAGCCCGGACCGTTTCCATGTTGGACCAACTGGAAGCCCAGGAAGGACGGTTGTCCGGGCTGGTCACGGACCTGGAGCGACGCCGGTTGGAGGCCGAGCGGCGAGCCGCAGAAACCGGTGACACGCCTGGAGCCACCACCCTCTCCGTCAGCGACATGGGCTCCCTGTCCTGGCCTGTGGAGGGCGAACTGGTCTACCGCTTCGGTGTGGAACGGCGTCCCAACGGAACGGTTCTGCGCTGGAACGGCGTAGGCATCCGGGCACCCCTGGGCACCCCGGTGGAAGCGGTCCGGGATGGTACGGTGGTCCTGGCCGGTCCCTTCGAGGGGTACGGCCCCACTGTCATCCTGAGCCACGGGGACGGGTTCTACACCCTCTACCTGTACCTGGAGGAGGTGGGCGTGGTGGAGGGGCGCCGGGTATCAGCCGGCCAGGTGGTGGGAACCGTGGGTGGAGGGGGCACCGCCTCCGGTCCACACATGGAGTTCCAGCTCCGAGCCCCCGTCGGGGGCGGCGCGCCCAGCGCCCAGGATCCTCTGAGCTGGCTCCGGCCCCTGGGAAGCGGATCATGAACCTCCACCCACTGGAGGGCCATGATGAGGCCCGGGACGGGGTGGCTGCAGCCCTGGATCGAGGTTGTCTGCCACAGGCCCTCCTCCTCCACGGTCCCCCAGGTGTGGGGAAGCAGCGCTTCGGCCTCTGGCTGGCCCAGCTTCTCCTCTGTCAGGAGTCCTCCCGGGCCGGGCCCTGCCAGGGCTGCCAGGGCTGCCGGCTGGCCCTCCGGGTGGAGCACCCCGACCTCCACTGGTACTTCCCGGTGAAGAAGCCCCCATCCAAAGGGAGCCGGGACCGGGACGACGAGGCCCTGGAGGACGCCCGGACCTCCCGGATCGCCGAACTCCGGGAGGAGCCCCTCCAGAGCTCCCACTCGGAGGAACCCCTGGGGCTTCACCTGGGGACGGTTCGAAATCTTCGACGCCGGGCATCCTCCCGCCCGGCCATGGCCTCCCGCCAGGTATTCCTGATTGCCGATGCCGAGGAGTTGGTGGCCCAGGACGCCAGTCCGGAAGCGGCCAATGCCCTTCTCAAGCTCCTGGAGGAACCGCCGGAGGGGACATGGTTCATCCTCACGTCCGCCGAACCGGGCCGGCTCCTCCCCACCATCCGATCCAGGACCTCCTCCCTCCACCTCCCGTCCCTCCCCACCCAGGTGGTGGCGGATTTCCTGGTTCGCCAGTTGGACGTGGCCCCTGAGGAGGCCCGGAAAGCAGCTCGCCTCTCCTCAGGCGCCATCGGCCGCGCCATGGGATTCCTGGCCGACGGCGACGGAGACGGGCCCCTGGAGGCCCTCCGGAAGGAGTCTTTTCGACTCCTTCGGGACGCCTTGAGCCCCCAACCAGGGCACCGATTTTCCCGGGCGCTCCAGTACCGCCCATCCGGGGCTCGGGGGCTCAGGGAGCTCCTCATGGGGTTGGAGATCTGGCTCCGGGACCTGGGAGCCGCTGCTTCGGGCGCCGCCGACGCCCTCCTGAACCAGGAGGCCGGTGACTGGCTGGCCCGGACCGCCCGGGAACAGCGCATTCACCCGGCACGGGTCGCTCGGGGGATGCAAGCGGTCCAGGACGCCCGAGCCCAGGCCGCCGGAAATGTGAATCCCCAGCTTCTCCTCTCCAATCTCCTGATCCGCCTGCACCGGATCCTGGTTGCCACCTGACTCCCCACCGGGCCAACGTCATGTCCTCAGACGACCACCCACCGTCGCCGTCCGAAGGTCTCGGCCCATCCGGCCGTGGCGAAGCTCCTGGCCTCCCCCACATGGAGGCCGGTGGTCGACCTCGAATGGTGGATGTCTCGGAGAAACCGCCCACCACCCGAAGGGCCGTGGCTGAGGGGACCATACGGATGACAGCGGAGACGCTGGATCGGCTCCTGGAGGAAGGAGGCGGAGGGAAGGGAGATGTCCTCCGGGTAGCCGAACTGGCCGGTATCCAGGCTGGAAAGAGGACGGGGGAGCTCATCCCGCTCTGCCACCTCCTCCCCGCCGTCTCCGTGAAGGTAGTGGCCGAGCCCGATCCGTCCCTCCCCGGTATCCGGGCCCGGGCCACGGCTCGGATTCAGGGGAGCACCGGGGTGGAGATGGAAGCCCTCACCGCCGTTTCCCTGACCCTCCTCACCATCTACGACATGGGGAAGGCCCTGGAGAAGGGCATGGAACTGGGCCAGATCCGACTCCTGGAGAAGTCTGGGGGCCGGAGCGGTCAGTGGACCGCCTCGGAACGGGATTGAGCCTCCGTCGGACCCCACCAGATTGGGATACGGACGGCCCATCCATACTTCAGACCCTGTCTACGGGGACCTGACTGACCCGGAGGGCCCGACTGACCCGACCTTGCTTCTGACCCGGAACTGAGGCATGTGAGGCCCCGCCTCAGTTCCCGTCTACCGGGACCTGGAGCTCCTCACCCACCCGGATCACATCGGTGGTGCTGCGGCCGTTGGCCCGGGCCAGATCGGAGGTGGGAATCCCGTAGCGCTGGGCCACGCCACCCCAGGTGTCGCCGGGGCGTACCCGATGGAGGCGAGGGGCACCATTACTGCCCACCGCCAACTCCTGGCCCGGCTGGAGGACGGCGTTGTTCCCCAGCCCGTTCATGCTCCGAAGCTCATTCACGCCCACCCCATACCGGCGGCTGATCGTCCAGAGGTTCTCCCCGGAGGACACCACATGGACCGTGGGCTGGCTCTGGTCACTCTGGCTCTGGCTCCCATTTCCGGCGCCGCTGGCATTCTGGCCGGCACTGCTGTCTGCTCCTCCCGAAGCCTGGGCCACCTGGGACGTTCCCGGACCGCCGGTCCCACTCCCACCCACGGGCACCACCAGGCGCTGGCCGATCTGAAGCCGCCGGGGATCCAGCCCACCGTTGGCCCCTGTGAGCTCCGATACACTCACCCCGTAGCGACGGGCGATGTGGGTCAGGGTCTCACCCTGGGCCACCGCGTGCTCCATGAAGGAGATCCGCTCATCGGGGGGAATCTGTGCGAACGCCTGGGCGAATCCGGAGCCGTGTCCCTCAGGGACCCGGACGACTCGCTCGGCCCCCGGGGGGGTGAATCCGCGATGGTAGTGGGGATTCAGGGCCAGGACCTGGTCCTCGTCCACTCCGGCGGCGGTGGCCACCACATCGAGAGAGGTGGCGTCAGGGACCACCACTTCATCGAATTGGACCCGTCGGGCTCCGTTCACCGGGGGCAGATCGTAGGCCTCCGGATTGGAGGCCAGGGCCGCCGCCGCGAAGAAGCGGGGGACGAACTCCCGGGTCTCGGCCGGGAAGTGGGCCCGGGCCCGAAGGTACCGCTCATCGCCGGGCATGGCCTCATCCGGGGCATGGCGGGCCAGGATCCGGGAGATCCGTCCCGGGCCTGCATTGTAGGCCGAAAGGGCCAGGAACCAGGAATCGAACTGTCCGTGGAGCTCGGTCAGGTAATCCAGCGCCGCGCGGGTCGACGCCACCGGATCCCGCCGGTCATCCACGATCCCATCCACTGTGAGCCCCAGGCCGCGGGCGGTGGGGGCCATGAGCTGCCACAGCCCCGTGGCACCCACCCGACTCCGAATCGAGTGGTGATATCCGCTCTCCACGATGGGCAGGTAGCGGAGACTGGCCGGCATCCCCCGGGCAGCCAGCTCCCCATCCACGAACGCATCCCAGGCCCCCATCCGATCCAGGTAACGCTCGAAGTGGCCCCGGGACCGGCTCGTCCAGAAGGACTTCCAGAACTCGGTCCGCTCCTGCAGGTGGGGATCCTGTCCAACTCGAGCGTGGAGGATGGGATCCACTCCGTTTACCTCCACTTCGGGAACCGGCAGCGCACCGCTGGGGAGGGCCATCCCCGGCGAGCGGACCGCCGGCTGGTCAGCTTGCTCGGACGGGGCGGTAGCCGGATCGGTGGCCACCTCCGGCACCGGCGCCTCAGGGGGCTCCATCCCCGCCCGCTGACAGCCGCCCACCACCAGAATCGCCAGTGCCAACCCCAGGAAGGGACGGGCCTGTTTCAGGAGAAACCCTGCCGATCCCTTGGCCCGAGGCTCTGCTTCGCCTGGCCCTGCCTTCACCCCGTCATCCATCGATCCAGATGCACTCATACGTCCTCCATCAATACGTCCACTGCCTCCAGGAGCCGGTCCACCGAGCTGTCTCGGGCTCCATGGCCCATGAGGCCGATTCGCCAGAGCTTGCCCTTCCCCGGACCCAGTCCTCCCCCCACCTCGATCCCGTGGTCCTCCAGGAGTCTGGCTCGAAGGGGTCCTTCTTCTCGACCGTCCGGAAGTGTAGCAGCCGTCAACTGGGGTAGACGGGCCTCAGGGGGCTGGGTGAAGAGCCCGAATCCGCGCTCCACCAGTTCCTCCTGAAGCCTTCCACCGACCCGGGCATGTCGGGCAAAGCGAGGCCCCAGCCCTTCGTCCCGAACCTCCGCCAGCGCTTCGTGCAAAGCATAGATGAGGTTGATGGGGGCTGTGTGGTGGTACCGACGTTCCGATCCCAGATAACCCGCAATGAGCGTCACGTCCAGGTACCAACTGGCCACCGGTGACTCCCGATTCCGGATCCGATCCAGCGCTCGGGAAGAGAAGGTGATGGGCGCAAGCCCCGGGGGAACCCCCAGACATTTCTGCGTTCCTGCATAGCAGACATCGATTCCCACGTCGTCCACCCCCACCTCCATCCCACCCAGGGAGGTGACGGCGTCCACCACGAAAAGCGTATCCGAATTCCGGAGGTGGCGGCCCACAGCAGACAGGGGCTGCCGCACCCCGGTGGATGTCTCGGCATGGACCAGGGCCACCAATCGGGCGCCCGGATGGTCGTTGTGGGCCTCGATCAGGCGTTCCGGGTCCAGCGGCCGTCCCCACTCCCCTTCCACCTCAACCACCTGAGCCCCCAGGCGCCGAGCCATCTCGGCCAATCGGGTCCCGAAGACGCCCTTCACCCCTACGATGGCCGTGTCTCCGGGCTCCAACAGGTTCACCATGGCCGCCTCCATCCCGGCCGAACCGGTGCCGGATACGGGAAAGGTGGTCTGGTTGGTAGTGCCGAAGAGCTCCCGGAGACCGTCGTTCACCTCATCCAGAATGCCCAGGAACTGAGGATCCAGGTGGCCCAGAGTCGGCCGGGCGAGGGCCTGGAGAATCCGGGGAGACACAGGAGAGGGACCGGGCCCAAGGAGGAGGCGCGGGCTGAGCTTGGCTACATCCATGAGGTCCGGAGTCAGTGTTCCCGGGAGGGGTGGAGTCGGACACACCCTGTCTCGGACGGCTGGCCACCGGTTCCCAGACAGACCCTCGGGTCCACCTGGGTTTCGGCTCCAGCCCTTCTAGGGACAGTCTGGTAAATTAGACCCCTGAGGAAAAGCTGCAAGTCGATCCTGGCGGGCGGCCCCTCCGGTGCCGGAGGGTTTATTTCCCTCCGGCACCGGTTCACCTCTCTTCAGGCCATACCCTACAGCCGATAGTTCGGCGCTTCCCGGGTGATGGTCACATCGTGGGGATGGGATTCCCTGAGTCCCACCGAGGTGACCCGGTAGAAGCGGGCCCGCTCCTTCAGCTCCTCCAACGTCCCGGCACCGCAGTAGCCCATCCCACTCTGCAGCCCTCCCACCAGCTGGAAGACCGTGTCCGAGACCGGTCCCTTGTAAGGAACTCGGGCCTCGATGCCTTCAGGGACCAGCTTCCGGGTGTCGGTGCTCCCCTCCTGGAAGTAGCGGTCGGCCGATCCCTCCTCCATGGCGGAGAGGGAGCCCATTCCCCGGACCAGCTTGTAGCGGCGGCCCTCCAGGAGGAAGCTCTCACCCGGAGCCTCTTCGCTTCCGGCGAACATGGAGCCCATCATGACGCAGTTCGCCCCTGCGGCCAGGGCCTTCACCAGGTCGCCCGAGTACCGAATCCCCCCGTCGGCGATGATCGGAACCCGACCGTCCACACCCTTCACCGCATCCATGACCGCAGAGAGCTGAGGCACGCCCACCCCCGTGACCACCCGGGTGGTGCAGATGGAACCGGGTCCCACTCCGACCTTCACCGCATCCACTCCGCGATCCACCAGCGCTGCGGCCCCACTGGCCGTGGCCACGTTCCCGGCCACGAGCTGGGTGTCGGGGAAGGCTTCCCGGATCCGGGCCACCGCCTGGAGCACCCCTTCCGAATGCCCGTGGGCCGTGTCGATGACCATGAGATCCACACCGGCGTCGACCAGGGCCTGGGCCCGTTCCAGATCCGAACCGGAGGCGCCGATGGCCGCACCCACCAGAAGGCGACCCCGCTCGTCCTTGGAAGCGTTGGGGAACTGACGCCGTTTCACGATGTCCTTCACCGTGATGAGCCCTGCCAGGGTCCCATCCTCGTTCACCACCGGAAGCTTCTCGATCCGGTGCTTGTGGAGGATCCGCTCGGCCTGACTCAGGGTCGTGCCCAGGGGGGCAGTCACCAATTCCTCCTGGGTCATGACCTCCTGGACCGACCGGTCCAGGTCCTCCTCGAACTGCAGGTCCCGATTCGTGATGATCCCCACCAGCCGGTCATCCTCCTCCACGATGGGCACACCGGAGATGGAGAAGCGCGCCATGAGCTCGTGGGCGTCCCGGAGATTGGCCCCGGGACGAAGGGTGATGGGGTTCTGAATCATCCCACTCTCGGAACGCTTCACCCGGTCCACCTCCAACGCCTGCCGTTCCACCGGGAGATTCTTGTGGATGATCCCCAGCCCCCCTTCCCGGGCCAGAGCAATGGCCATCCGGGACTCGGTGACCGTGTCCATGGCGGCACTCAGGAGGGGAATGGCCAGCCGGATGGAGCGGGTGAGCTGGGTGCCCACATCCGTATCCCGCGGGTGGACCTTCGAGTGTCCGGGAATCAGGAGCACGTCGTCGAAGGTCAGGCCCTCGCCTACGATGAGGTTGTCCGGTCTGGAGGAGTCGGCCATGGGGTCTTCCTGGTCTTATGGGGTGGTGCGGGCGTCGTGGGCAGGGGACCACCGAGGTACAAACGCAAGCGCGCCTGCCGGGCCCATTCGCTCACCCATGTCACATGGGGACTGGCGAAGGCCCGGAAGGCGCGTGTCTGGATGTCCGATGGTGCTGGCTGGTTCCATGGAAGAGCTTAGGAGCCCAGGGGAGGGAATGTCAACCCTGAGACCACCCCTCCGGGCCATCCGGGGCGTCCGCCTTCCCATCTGCCCGACCCGCCGTCCCCCCCTCCCTGTCCTTCGCCGGCGCATCGGAGTGGGTCGCCGACGCAGGGGGGTCGGCAGCTCCGGCCGGCGGAGGGCCCGTTGATTGGCCTCCTCCTGGGGTGGCAACCGTCGTCGAGGGTGGAGTCTCGGACGGGTGGGGAGTCGAACTCGGTCTCCTGCCTTCCTCTTCCTCCTCGGGAATCTGCAGTTCGTCCAGGAACTGCCGACCCGCTTCAGAGACCGAGTTCAGCACCCGGTCCGCCGCCGAGATGAGCTGGAAGGCCTCCCGGAGATTCCCCGGCTTCACCGTCCGCTTCCGAAGTCCATCCTCCAGCCGTTCGGCCCATCGCTGGAGTCCGCTTGGATCGGGCGCATCCTGGGTGGCATATCGGGACTGGAGGAACTCGATGTAGTCCAGCACCTGGTAGAGCTGGGACTCCGGAAGGGTGTCCAGCTTCCGGAGGATCCGTCGTCTCAGCGTATCATGCATTCTTTCCCCTGGCTGTGGTTGGACCTTCCATCACAGGGCCCCCTCTTCCATCTTGGAGATTCCCCTGGAGTCCGGCTCGAGAGGCGCTGGACTCCTGCTCATCCATCGGGTTCAGGACCCTGAACAAGGGAGTGCCCATGCACTACTACCCTCTCCGAAACGTCCCCGTCCCCGGCGCCGCCGGGGCAAGCTATGACGAATGGCTCCAGGCATTGGACCAGGAGCTGGAGAGGGAGGACTGTGACCGGAACGAACTCTGTCGAAAGATTCTCACTGACATCTACTACCCCGATCTCGTGGGTCGGGACCCGGAGTCGCTGACCCCGTCCACCCGGATCGCCCTCCTCCAGATGGACCCCAGGAATGTGACCCTGGAACCTGAATACTATCAGGAAATCGACGAGGAGCGGTACGCCCGGGTCAAACCCCTCATCTGGCTCTGGGAGATGTTCGACAAGAGCCCCCTCGGTGAGAACGTCCACCTGGGCATTCAGTTCCGCCGGATCCTGGCCCGCCGGATCTTCAAGCGGTGCGGGAAGAACTTCAAGGCCTTCCACTTCGTGAAGTTCTCCTTCGGCTACAACCTGGAGGTGGGCGACGACGTGGTCGTCCACCGCCACGTCCTCCTGGACGACCGGGGGGGGATCCGGATCGGGAACAGGGCATCCATCTCGGACTTCGCCAACATCTACTCCCATACCCACGACATCGTGGACCCCAAGCTGGTGGCCACCCCAGCCACCGTCCTGGGCGACGGCGTCCGGATCACCTATCACGCCACCGTCCTGGCCGGGGTCCATGTGGCACCCGACTCCATGGTCGGGGCCATGGCCCTGGCCACCCGCGACACCGAGCCGTCCACGGTCCATGTAGGGATCCCGGCCAAGCCGGTGAAGGCCAAGCCCGAAGACCGGACCCGGGAGCCCGGACCTGGCGACCCCCTGGCCGACCACCGGTAGGGCCGATCCCCGTCCTGGCCCCTTCCCCCTGGGCCTGCCGCCAACTGCGTCCCGTTCCGGCGGCAGGTCCTGGGAAGGGCTCCGGGTGAGGGGGAAGCGGGTCGGATTATAATGAATACACATACCTGACCCGATGATATAATGTATTCATCATATCATCGTCGGCCTGTGGTGAAATGGGCGTATCAGTGCCAGTCCCAGTTCGTTCCGGACAGGCGGTGGGCTTCCCATTCCCAGGGCTGATCCTCATACGGGATGACCCGTTCCAGCCCGAAGAAGACCAGGCTGTGGATGGAGAAGTCCAGGCGATCACGAACGCCTTCGCCCACCCCCAGAGCACCCAGCAACCGATCCTCTACCGGCTCTCCCCAGAGGATCCAGGCCTGGTCGTACTGAATCAGGTGGACCCGCTCGTGAGCCAGCGCCCGGGCCAGGAACTCCTCCGGACCCACGCCCACCGAATGGCTCCATCCATCCTCCATGTGATCTCCCCGAAGGATGACCGTGCCCCCGAAGGCCCGGCCGTGCCACCCCCAGTCGTCCTCCCAGTCCTGAGCCATGACCACGGGCCCTCCTGAACCCAGGGAACGCCCCAGGTCCAGAGAGGCGCCGATCCCCGAGAGGTAGGCCCCTGCCAGGGACGCAGTGGTGAAGAGATCCAACGAGGCTCGGATCCCCTCCCCTCCGGTCCCCCAGTGGAGCCGGACGGGCCCCATGGGAAGAACGAGACGGTGGAACGTAGGCGCCCCTTCCGACGCATTTCGGGTGACGGATGCCCCTGTGGCAGCCAGCCACCGTCCAGCCAGACCTCCGGCAGGGATGTCCCGGCCTGCCGCCCACTTGCCGGCGAAGGTGAGGCCGCCCCCCAGCCCTCCCCGGACGAAGCCGTCCCGAAAGGAGCCATCGCCCCGCCATTGGCGAAGTCCACCCGTGAGGCCGCCAATCAGGACGTTGCCGGTGAGGAGGAGAAGATGGTCTCCGTGGGTGGCGCCTGGCCCCGGATCCCCGGGAAGGGTGGGGATGGTGGGGATGTTGCCTGCCGCCGGGTGGTGGGGCACGGTTGCCACCTCAGGGGGAGTGGGAATGACCTGGGGGTGGGCGGGAGCCGTCTGGCCCCAGAGGGAGTGGGACGGACCGGCCGCCAGTACTGGTGAAAGGGAGAGGCAAAGGCCGAGCAACAAAGCCACGACCCGGAATCCGACCCCCCCGTCACAGCAGCACACTCGCTCCCCTCGCTCTCGTCCCACCAGACCTCCTGTGAGGCCGCCGGGTCCCTTGCTCAGGCCTCCCCCGACTCCTCGTAGCGCGCCTTCAAGCGGGCCACCACCTCCGGATCGGCCAGGGTGGTGGTATCGCCCAGGGCCTTCCCTTCGGCGATGTCCCGGAGGAGCCGGCGCATGATCTTCCCCGACCGGGTCTTGGGAAGATCGGCGGAGAAGAGGACGTCTTCCGGCCGGGCGATGGGCCCGATGACCTGGGCCACGTGGGCCTTCAGCGCCGCCGCCATCTCGTCTGAGGGCTCCTTCCCGTCCCGGAGGGTGACGAAGGCCGCCACCGCCTGGCCCTTCAC
>SL_3KL_010_SEDDRAFT_10002465_pt1 | contig 16893 bp, 12 predicted proteins | sample SodLakKL_010_SED_2_FD_10381 | JGI IMG/M metagenome (IMG submission 10381) | reverse complement strand
CACCAGGAATGGCTTTCGGCAAATATGAACGATTTGAAAAACAAGCTTGATTTTGGAGACGGCCGGAAACTGGAGGTATTTATGAAAGCCGGATCGGTTCAGCTCGATTCAGAGCAAACCAATATTAATGAAATTGTTACAGACGCAAAGCAGGCTTTAAGCATGGCCATGAAAAACAGAGATGCAACTATTGTAAACATGTAAATCATGCCCAGAACATTTTTAGTAATTATTGATGGTCTTGGCGTAGGAGCCCAGGAGGATGCTCATCTGTATGGAGACGAACAGGCAGATACACTCGGGAATGTGAGCAAAATTGCCAATGTCAGCCTTCCGAATTTCGAAAAACTTGGACTTGGCAATATCCGGGAATTTGACTCCATCAAAACGTTGGATGCACCACTGGCTTCGTTCGGAAAAATGAGAATGACCTCGGCGGGAAAAGACTCAACAACCGGCCATTGGGAGTTTGCCGGCATACACCTTAAACAACCTTTCCCAACCTATATGAATGGTTTTCCGGATGAAATTATCACCACATTTTGTGAAGGCATTGGCGTGAACGGTGCACTTTGTAATTTGCCTTATTCCGGCACAAAGGTTATTGAAGATTATGGCGAGCAACACATGAAAACCGGCTTTCCGATTGTGTACACATCAGCAGATAGTGTTTTTCAGATTGCTTGCCATGATGAAATTGTTCCGGTGAAAACCTTGTATGAGTGGTGCCAGTTTGCCAGGGAGCATATCATGATAGGAGAGCATGCAGTGGGGCGGGTCATCGCCAGGCCGTTTCATGGCGTGCCGGGATCGTTTGAAAGGTTGTCGGACCAGAGGCACGATTATTCTTCAAAGCCGCCTGAACCCAATCTGTTATCCGAACTTTTGGATAATGGAATTAAAACATATTCCATCGGGAAAGTGATAGACCTTTTTGCAGACACCGGTTTTTCCCAATTCCGAAGAACCAAAAGTAACGCCGAGGGAATTTCGCAGCTTCTCAGTTTGATGAGTGCCGGAATTGATAACAGTTTTACTTTTGTTAACCTGATTGATACCGATCAAATTTACGGGCACAGGCAGGATCCCAAAGGCTTTGGATCATGCCTGGAAGAGATCGACAGGGCTCTTCCAGAAATGGTTCGGAAGCTGAGTGACGGAGATCTGATGATTTTTTCCGGCGATCACGGCAACGATCCCGCCGATGACAGCACCGACCATACCAGGGAATTTGTACCGGTTCTGGCACTGAAAAAAGGCGTTGAACCGGGAAAAAATCTGGGAACAAGAGATACGTTTTCGGATGCAGCCGCAACCATTATCGATATTTACGGTATAGATAACAAACTGAAAGGCCGTTCGTTTTTGGAACTGCTTTGAAAATCATTAAATTCAGCTACGAAATTTGGTAGCTTTTATTTATATTTCACAGTTAGTTTTGTTACTTCTGCACAACATATTCATATTATAAACGTAGAAAGGGCAAGCATAAATAAGTAAATAATCCAACAAATCTAAACTATTTAACGTGGCAAAAAGCTCAGGAATTTCTACCCGCGAATCCGAATCACTGGATCGTTACCTGCACGAAATTGGAAAAGAGAAATTAATTACCCCCGATGACGAAGTAAGGTTAGCAAAAGAGATACAAAAAGGTTCACAGCGCGCACTCGAAGAGCTCACAAAAGCAAACCTTCGTTTTGTTGTTTCTGTTGCCAAACAGTACCAAAACCAGGGCTTGTCTTTGGGAGATCTTATCAACGAAGGAAACCTTGGGTTAATTAAAGCAGCCAAGCGATTTGACGAAACCCGGGGTTTTAAATTTATCTCGTATGCCGTGTGGTGGATTCGTCAGTCCATCCTGCAGGCACTGGCCGAACAAAGCCGAATTGTGCGTCTACCACTGAACCGTGTTGGTGCACTCAATAAAATTGGTAAAGAGCTTTCCAAGCTGGAGCAGGAGTATGAAAGAGTTCCTTCGGCTGCAGAGTTAGCAGAAAGCCTGGAGATGACTGTCTCGGAAGTGGCTGATACCCTCAAGATTTCAGGCCGCCATCTGTCTATGGATGCTCCGTTTGCACAGGGTGAAGATAACCGGCTGCTCGATGTACTCGAGAATGAAGAGATACCGGATCCCGACAATGATTTAATGGGTGAGTCACTCAAAGTTGAAATAGAACGTGCACTCTCAAAGTTGACAAAACGCGAAGCTGAAGTCATCCGTCTCTATTTTGGAATTGGCCGAGAACATTCTCTTACACTCGAAGAAATAGGCGAACGATTCGATTTAACCCGCGAGCGTGTAAGGCAGATCAAAGAAAAGGCACTGCGTAAACTACGCCACCACAACCGGAGCGCTGCATTGCGCGCCTACCTTGGTTAATTTTTTTGATATTACAAGCCGGATGCTGAATCCGGCTTTTTTTTCGCAAAAAATTCTGAAGATAAAAGATCGTTTGTTCATTCACATGAAGATGTGATTGGCTCATGCTGTATAAGTTGTTAGATTACAGGAATGAAATTGCGATTTTTCATCATATCACTATTCCTGTTGTTATTTGTCTGGGTAGATTCTGTCTGGTCTCAATTTCTGCCCTTCCGTACCTATTCTATAGAACTTGGGCTCAGTGAGTCGGTAGCGTACACACTGGTTCAGGATAACCGGGGTTATATTTGGGTGGGGACCGGCTATGGTCTGAACCGGTTTGACGGCAAAACATTCAAGCAATTCTACGAAAACGATGGACTGGCAAACAACCGTGTAAACTCTCTGTTTGAAGACAGGCAGGGTACCATTTGGGTGGGAACCGAAACAGGAATTTCCACACTTTATGGAGATTCACTTATCACCCCGCAGAGTGTACAGGAACTCGGGCGCTATTCAATTTTGGATATTTTTGAAGATACACAGGGAAACTACTGGTTTGGCACAGATGGTAACGGGCTTTGGAAATTACAAAACAACGCCGAACTCATTTCTGTGGATGAAACCTATGGGTTGCCCATTGAGCGGGTTCGGGTTGTAAGACAAGCTGCTGACGGCACTATCTGGATTGGAGCAAGGGAAGGGCTTGTTAAAATTGAAGATGACCGGGCAGAATATTATTCCACACAGCACGGCTTGCCCGAAATGCGCATCAGGGATATTGTTATTGATGATTACGATCGGTTATGGATCGCGACACGGTCAGGCCTTGTGCTATACGAAAATGATTCTTTTATCATGCACGATTCTGATGATGGCCTTTTGAATGAGAGTATTCAAACCATCACGGTAGAATCTCCTGAAAAGATATGGCTGGGCACAGAAGGTGGAATCTCGTTATATGACGGTACAAAATTCCAAAATTACACACGCGAACAAGGGGTGCCGGCCATTATAGTATATTCCTCAATTATAGACCGAGAGGGCAATATTTGGTTTGGAACACTCGGTGGCGGCATCACTATGTATGTGGGAGAATATTTTAACAGTTATAACATCGATAACGGATTGACCAACAACGTAGTAACCGGATTTGAGGAAGATGCTGATAATAATATCTGGATTGCTACATACGGTGGCGGTGTGATAAAATATGACGGTGAGGAGATGATCTCTTTTACTGTGGCAGAAGGCCTGAGTGACAACATTGTTTATACTCTTTTTAAAGACAGTCAACAACGTATTTGGGTGGGTAGCAGAGGCGGAATTAATATTATTGACGGGGATAATATTTATGAACTTGAAAATGAGATATTCCCTTTCGGTGTTGTACGCAAAATCTTTGAGGATACAGAAACCAACGAATTCTGGATTTCCACTTACAATGATGGCATTATCCGGATAACGGAAGAAGGATATGTTCAGCACCATACCGGGAATGGATTTTTGCACAATACAGTCATGGATATTAAGCAGGATGACAGTGGAAATTACTGGTTTGCTACATATGGAGGGGCGGCAAGATACGACGGCCATCAGTTCACATTTTTTACGATTGCTGACGGGCTACCCAGCAATGGTGTTATTCAGATTCACATAGACCACAACAACCATGTCTGGTTCTCTACATTTAACGGAATTGCCCGGTTTAATGGGGAAACTGTTGAGAGCATTACGGTTGCGGAGGGGAGCGAAACCATCTCATATTTTACCATTCAGGACCGAAATAATAATTATTGGGTGGGCACAAACCGAGGTCTCTATTATTTGGAACCGGAAGTTTTTTTGAGAGAATCAACCCGGGAGCAGAGGTTACGTGCTTTCAGAGTTTTTAATCAAAACCAGGGATTGATTGCCAACGAGTTGAATGCCGGCGGCTCTTTTTTAGCCAGTGATGGTTCTATTTGGTTAGGTACTGTTGAAGGGCTCAGCCGGTTTTTTCCGGATCGAATCAGAGGAAATGAATCACCGCCGGGTATCGAATTTGAGGAAATTCTGGTAAGTGGAAAACAGGTTAACCCGGAACGAAAACATCAATTCCGGCATGATCAAAACTTTGTTCAATTTTCCTATACCGGCCTGAGCTTCGAGGCCCCGGATCAGATAATTTATGAATACCGCATGAAAGGCCTCGACCAGGGCTGGCAAACCACCCGGGAACGAACTATTAGGTATCCATCACTATCCGCCGGACATTACGACTTTGAGCTGCGGGCTTATAATGCAGATGGAATAAGAAGTGAAAAAACGGCCGGTTATTCTTTTACAATTATGCAGCCGTTCTACTTTCAGTGGTGGTTTCTGTTGCTCGTTGGCTTCTTCATCGTTGGTATGGCCCTGTTTTATATGAGATATTTTCGTGTGAGAAAACAGGTTGATATTGAAAGAATGCGCGTACAGATTGCAAGCGATTTGCATGATGATGTTGGCTCGTCGCTAACAGAACTTGCCCTTCAAACCGACTTTTTACAGGCCGGCGATGTGAACGAAGAAATTAAAAATACCCTGAAACAAATAGGCGATCATAGCCGGAAAATAGTATCCAGCCTGGATGATATTGTATGGTCAATCGATTCAAGAAATGATACGGCCGGAGATCTTACTGACCGGATGCAGGATTATGTAAATCAAGTATTTGCGAACGGAGAGGTTCAATTTAACTATGACTTTGACCAGCTCCGGATGCATGAAAAACTGCCGGTTGACGTAAAAGAGAATGTGTATCTGATTTTCAAAGAATCGATTAATAATGTGGTGAAGCATTCAAACGCAACAAAGGTGGATATCCGATTTTCTTTTTCGGGTAAGACCTATGAACTTGTTGTGAGTGATAACGGAACTCAGTTGAAAACAGTGAGAAAAACCGGACAAGGCCTTCGAAACATAAAAATGCGGGCTGAGCGAATCGGTTCAAAAATTGAAATTAACCAAAACGGAGGATTTACGGTTAAAGCAACCGGATCCATCAAATAGGGATAGCTATGATAGACGTAGGAATTGTTGAAGACAACGTAAAAATCAGAAATTTGATCCAGCGATATTTGGATATGCAGGAAAATTTAAGCTGCAAAATTGCCGTAGATTCGGTTGAAGAGATGCTGGAGCATTTGAAGGAGCATGACCCGCCAAATGTTATGCTCATGGATATTCAACTGCCGGGAATGTCTGGTATTGAGGGGATTGGAATTATCAAAAAAGAATACCCCGATATCGAGATTATTATGCTCACGATATATCACGATTCACACAAAATTTTCGACTCTCTTTGTGCAGGTGCTTCCGGTTATTTGCTCAAACACACCACGCTGCCAGAGATTAAAAACTCAATTGAAAATCTGGCTGAGGGGGGCGCTCCAATGTCTCCACAAATTGCCCGAAAAGTAATTGAATATTTTAGTGCTCAGGAGCCACAGAAAAAACCGGTAAGCGATCTTACTGCAAGAGAACAGGATATCGTAACCGGGCTTGTAGACGGGCTGAGCTATAAACTTATAGCCGACCGTTTTGATATATCCATTGATACTGTGAGGGCACACATACGAAACATTTATAAGAAATTACACGTTAACTCTAAAGCAGAGGTGATTGCAAAATCCCTTCGCGGTGAAATTTGATGGTAAAAGAATCACATGGATATGTGATGTGTATTTATTGATTTAATTGATATTTTACTTGTGGATAGTAAAAGAATACCGAAAGCCCGGAGGCTATTATGAGATCAACATATTTTAACTACTCGATTATACTTACAGTACTGGCGTTTCTGATGATGGGTTGCTATACCCAATTGGAAACCCTTGAAGACAGATATCCAAGTGCTGCTGAACGAGTGGCAGCAGATCGTGCGGCTTCCGGTCAGCAGGCAGTGCAGGATCGTTCTGCAGAAATTGTTAACGAAGAGGATTATACACTCGGCTATGAAGATGGCTGGGCTGATGCAGAATCTTATTATTTTAAAGATTATGAAGCCAAAGAGTGGTACTTGAATTATGGGATAAATCTTGCACACAGCAGCCACGCAAGACGGGCAGTTGTTCAAAATAACTACTATTTTGGAAGAAGCCACTATTATCACGATCCGTTCTTCTACTCATACCATCGTCCATATCGTTATTACAGATCTCCAAGGTGGCATTTTAGCTTCGGATTTCATTATGGATGGTACAATCCTCACCATTATTATTATGGATACGGCCCATATACAATTTATCCTTTCCACCGCCCATATTATGGATATTATTACGGTCATACCCGGCCATACTTTGGGTATGCATATCTGACGGGATCAAGATCAACACGTGCCGTACGCACGTATGGGCCGCGCTCAACCGGTCTTTCAACTCGCGGCACAAGCACTGTGAACAGAACTACGCGAACGGATGCCAGAGTTAATTCTGCCACACGTACCAGGAGTGATGTCCGCTCTTCGGCAAGATCCGAACAGGTGAACCGAAGCAGCACGGTAAACAGAACAAGATCAACAAGCGGTTCAACTGTGCGCAATCGAAACACGAGCGGAAGCACAAACCGTGGCACCGTGAATCGCAGCAGCTCTACCACGAGAAGCAGCGGATCTGTAAACCGAAATACATCTACAAACAGAAGTAGTGGAAGTGTGAACAGAAGCACATCAACAAACCGTAGCTCGGGTTCAGTGAACCGCAGCAGCTCAACTACAAGAAGCAGCGGGAATGTGAACAGAAGCACGTCAACGAACAGGAGTTCAGGAAGCGTGAATCGCTCAAATTCTAACTCACCTCAAACAAGTAGTGTGAGAAACTCATCATCTTCTCAGCAAAGAACGGCAGCTTTCCAAAGGCCATCTACAAGCCAGGAGCAAGCCGTTCGTAGCATCAGAGAAAGAGTGGTGAATACCCGTTCTTCAAGTGTTAACCAAACCGGACGAGTTTCATCTTCTTCATCTGTTAACAGAAGTTCTCGTGGAAGCAGTATTTTAAACAGCGTTGTGAGAGGTGTTATTAACAATAGCAGTTCGCGATCTTCGTCTGTCTCACGCAGCAGTTCGGGCAACAGTTCAAGATCTACTGTGCGGTCAAGCAGCTCAAGTAGCAGTTCACGCTCTACAGTCAGATCCACAAGAAGTTCTTCAAGCAGCCGTGCTACCTCATCAAGTTCAAGAAGTCGGTCGTCATCAAACAGAAACTGACGGTAACATTCTGCACAAAAATATCATCTGATAAATATTTACATTTAAATAATGCAGGAGAAGTATGCGAAGGCTAACTAAAATTTTATTATTGATTGGGCTGTTCCTTGGCCTGAATCAAGCCCACGCTCAGACCAACCCCAACAACGCACTTTTATATAGCCATCAGGCTACATTATTTTCTGGACAGGGAGCCGGTAATGATCCTGCTTCAATTCTTATGCCGGGAACAGCCTATCCTGCAGGTTTTGGTTCGGTGCTCGATAACCCCGCAAGTATGGCTCTCTTTCAAAATAGCTTTATGGATCTCGGGCTGAATTACCGGAGTGTTGATGAAGATGCCGTTTTTCTTGGGCAGGCAAGATCTCTTGATGACCGCCAGGGTGGACTTTCCAGCCTCGGTTTTTTGTATCGGTATCCGACAATTCAGGGTAGTTTTGTGATGGGTGCAGGATATACCCAGCATTCGGTTTACAACAGGGCTCTGGGTTTTAGGGCCAGAAACGAAAACAGTACCATTACCGATAAATTTAAGTACGAAGGTTCTCCCTATCAGGATATTGCTTATAACACATTTGCCACCGATTTTGGTGATGAATTTGAAGATTGGGATGAATCTATCTTCAGAATAGGATTTGACCGGTTTGGTGATTTTTTAGGTATCCGCCAGCAAGGTGAAATTATCCAGCAGGGGCAAACCGGTGAATACACCATGTTTGTGGCAACCGAGTTTCAGGAAAATCTGATGATTGGTGCGAGTGTGGGCATTACCACCGGCCGGTTTGATTACGACCGAATATTCCAGGAAGTGGACGAATTTAACGATTACGACGGAGATTTTATCGACAGTGGAGAAGGAGGTACCGACATCGATAATATCATTCTTGAAGACAAGGTTCGAAGCACCTTTCATAACGTTAAAGTCCGGGGCGGTCTGTTATACAGGGTTACAGATTTTCTTAATATCGGTATGAGCCATGAGAGGGGATCGCGGCTGAGTGTAGATGAAGATTTTGATGCCCGGATCATAACGACGTTCGATAACGGGGTTGAATTTGAAGACGATGAAGCTTTCGAATTTCGATATCGTGTTCGAACTCCTTCAAAAACGTCCATCGGGGCAGCTATTTATGAGCTGAATAATTTTTCAGCTTCTGTTTCGGTTGATTATCAGGACTTTTCCAAAACACGTATCGATTTCAGAGGTGGAAGCCTTTTTGAAGATGAGATGATTGAAAATGATTTTATAGCAGAAAATTTCCGGTCGGTCTGGAGTTTCAGAAGCGGAGTGTCGTACGACCTTAGTCCACAACTAACGGTTCGTGGCGGATACAGCTATATTCCGAGCCGATATGTAGATAGTGATGATGACAAAAGCACTTTTGGGTTTGGAGCTGGAATTTCACTTACCCAGAATATCCGTTTTGAATTTGCCGGACAATACACTATTTGGGACGAAATTTCGGCCGTGTACGATTATGCCCAATATGATTACACTCCGCTGCCGGATAATCTACCGGGGTTATCTTTCAACTCGGAGGTGGCCGACAGATCTGTAGAACGATGGAATTTGTTAGGCACTTTGAAGGTTAAGTTCTAAATTTCCTTTCCATTTTCATTTTTGGTAAACAAAAAAAGCCACGCTATTAAAAATAACGTGGCTTTTTTTAATCAAATTCAGTTTCAGGAAGTCTTTTTTGGGTTTACACTCAGCACTGCAGTTTTAACATGTCTTACCACATTTGCAGTAGTACTTCCCATCATCAAATAGTTGATTCCCGTTCTGCCGACTGTAGCCATTACAATCAAATTGTACTGATTTTCCTTTACGTGATTGTAGATCGCTTCGTGGGGCGAATCCTGAGAAACAATGACTTTATGGTTAATTTGATCTGATATATCATTAAAGTGCTCTTTTTTGAGAAGTTTCAGCCGTTCCTCCCTGATTTTTCTGAGTGAAAGATCTTTCTCTTCATCCTCAAACTGATCGAAACTCAGGATGTGAATCAGATCAACGTTGGCGTTGGTAGCTTTGGCAATTTCGATTGCATACGGAAAAGCTTCTGCCGAATTTTCTGAAAAATCGGTGGTCACAAGAATTTTCTTAAAATCTTCCACATCTGATTCATTTTCCACGATCATGACGGGTTTGTTGCAGAGTCGAAGTACTTTTTCAGATACAGATCCCAGCAAAAATCTTGAGAATCCGGTTCGTCCGTGGCTGCTCATAATTACATAATCATAATCTTCGGATGCATCAATGATCCCCTGAGCAGCATTTCCCATCACCACCACCGGGTCAGCAAGGTTTTGCTCTTTTACATTTTCGGCAGCAATTTCTTTCACCCTGTCTACCAGGGTCTTTTCAAGATCCTCAAATTTTTGATACATCTTGGTGCTCATTCCCAGTGCATATGGTTCATCCAGCTCTGAAATTGGAAGATGCGAGTAAAAAGGTGTTACCGTACCCTTGAACAGGGCGGCAAATTTGTCGGCAACCTGAAGGGCTTTTTTACTGCGGTCGGAAAAGTCGATGGGAACCAGAATTTTCATGGATTCACTCGGTTAAAGGTTATGGTTAAATTTGTCTTTTATCTGTATATACAATTTGCCTAAAAATCTCTTAAACGTAAACAGACAGAAAGCTCTTAAATGAAATTTGCCAAATTCGGATGCGATGCTCCGGAAAATCAAAACCTTCAAGATTGATACTTCCGTTTGGGGTCTTTCTGCCGCTTCTTCAAAATCCAGTGGATAATCGGGGGGGCAATTAAAATAGCAATGAAAATTTGCCCGGTGTAGATGTATAAAAGCAGAGCAATCAACAAACAAACCAACAAGATGATGATTGAGATCAGCCAGACGGTTTGGTTTGTAGTCATAAATTGATATTAATTTGTTTCCAGTCGTAAAATTTCCAGTGGCGAATGTTTAAAAATGTGTCGGCTTCCACTCCAGCCAATGGCAATAGCCGTAATCATAATGATCAGAGTAATAGCTGCAAGTGTAAGAACATCTGGAACGAAGGCCAAATCAAAATAAAAATAAGCCAATCCCCAGCTTGCTACAAATGCAAGCAGCAGTCCGGTCAGGCTTGAAAGGAATCCCAAAAGAGCGTATTCGATGGTTTGTATGGACCCAATTTGAGATTTTTCGGCACCCAGCGTCCGAAGCAGAACCGACTCTTTGGTGCGCTGCCTGCGGCTGATGGTAATGGAACTGGCAAGCACTATAAATCCGGTAAAAATACTGAACAGGGCCATAAACTGTATGGCCAGCGATATCTTGTCCAAAAATTCGCGTACACTGTTCAGCGCAACCGAAATATCGATAGCTGAAATGTTTGGAAAATCGGTCACTACCGCCTGCTGAATGGCAAGTGCCTGTTCCTGATTTTGGGTATGGACCGTGGCTGCGTAAAACTGAGGTGCCGTCTCCAGAACTCCGGCCGGAAAGAGAACAAAAAAGTTGGGTTCAGGCCGCTGGAAGTCAACTTCACGCACACTGGCCACTCTGGTTTGGAGTGGTACACCCTGTACATCAAATGTGAGGCTGTCGCCCAGTTCCAACTGTAGCTCTTCCATAATTTGCGGAGCCACAGAAATTGGCACAACCGACCCAATTCCGTCCGATTCGGCTATCCACTCACCTTCAGTTATGGTTTCAGATTCTGATAAATAGTTGCGGTAAGTAACGCGATATTCTCTGGAAAGTGCCCATCCGCTGAGCTGTATCGTAGTATCTTCCCGAACGTCTCTTATCGGAGTTCCTTTACGCTCTGACAAACGCATCGAGACAATTGGAACGTTCTGAAGCAGGGTACCGCCATGTTCTTCAATCGTGTTAATAACCCCAGCATTTTGATCGGTTTGAATATCGTAAAAAACCACATCCGGAGTGTCGTCACCCAGTTGCAAATCAATACGCTGCAGAAGCATATCTTGCGACAGGTAGAGTGTTCCGATCAACAGCATGCCCATCCCGAGTGTGGTAATCAGCATGGAGGTTTGATTATTAGGCCGGAACAGATTTGCCATTCCCTGCCGTACTGTATAAGAAAATGTTTTGAGCCGGAGGTTTTTCACCAGCATCATCAGCAAAGCTGAGACTCCCCACAGCAAAAATACAAATAGTAACAGGCTTGTAGTAAATATTGCTGCCACGATAAAACTTTCGGTTAAGAAACCAACAATAAATATCAGCACAAAAAGAATAAGTGCCAGTGCCGTTATTTTTGTACGTTTGGGCAGTGCGCCAATAGGAGAGAATTCCGTATTCCGCAGAGTGAGGAGGGGAGAGATGGTGGTGATAGCAGCTATGGGGAGCAATGAAAAGAGAACACTGATCACTACTCCGGTAATGAGCCCGAGAGCAATTGCCTGAACCGATATCTGTTGAACTATTTCGAACGGAAGCAGATCGGTAAAAAGTCCGGGAAGATAGAGCTGAAGGAATACACCGATTCCTGTACCCAGTATTGCGCCAACAAAGCCCAGTGCAGCTATCTGAATGGCAAATGTGGCCAATATCGTGTTTTTGTCCATACCGATGCACCGGAGTGTGGCAACCACATTGGTTTTTCGTTTGATGTAAACATAAATGGCACTTGCCACTCCCAAACCACCCAGCAACAGAGCAATGAATCCAATCAACCCAAGAAATTTGGCCAGATTATCAACGATCGCTTCAAAATCCTGTTTACGGCTCTCAACAGTTTCGATGCTTACTCTGTGTTCCCTGGCTATCGGGCGCAGTTCACCGGAGATTCTCTCAGCGGTTTCGGCCGAATCGAACTGAAAATATTTTTTGTATGTAACCCTGCTGCCCCGATCCAGTAATCCTGATCCTTCAAGAAGGTCCCTGGCAATGTAAACACGAGGGCCGATCAATGAAAAGGCGGCGGCTTCTCCGGGTACGCTGATCAGGGCTGCTCCAATCACAAGGTCGATATTTCCAACACGGATACTGTCACCAACTGAACTCCCGAATTGGCGCATTGCGGTCTGTTCTACAAGTGCAAATTTTTCTGACTGATAGATATCTGAAGCTTCTTCCGGATCGGTTTTAATAGATCCATACATTGGAAATGGCCCGTCAATGGCCCGGATTTGCGACAGCCGGTTTGCTCCGTTGTTTTTGAACATCACCATGGAGTTAAACTCCACGGCTTCGGCATCGCTGCCGCCAATCGAATCAACAAAAGCGAGAACCGGATCGGGGAAAGGCTGGCCAGACCTCAGCTCAAGATCTGAGCCCAGAAGTTCCCGGGATTGATCATCCACGGTGAGAAGCACATCACTCCGGAAGGAGAGAATTGCCACAAGCGCGGCCACACCTGCAATAATGGATGAGGTGTAGAGTATTAAACTTTTCCACTGCGGTTTGGCATCCCGCCAGGCCAGTTTCCAGGCAAAAGGTTTTAATAGTTCACGGAAAAAGTTCATCAGGCAATATTTAGGTGGGCATCTTGTTTTTTGGCATTTACGTAACTGTCAGATTCAATCCGGCCGTTTTTTAGTTCGATGATTCGGTCGCATTGTTGAGCCAACTCTTTGTCGTGCGTAACAATTACCAGTGTTGTTCCCTGTTTTTGATTTAAATCAAACAAAAGCTGTTCAATTTGTGTGCCTGTATCTCCATCGAGGTTACCGGTAGGTTCGTCGGCAAACAGAACTTCGGGCTGATGGATGAATGCCCGTGCAAGGCCCACACGCTGCTGCTCACCACCCGAAAGCTGATTGGGGTAGTGGTGGGTTCGCTTTGCAAGCCCCACACTTTCCAGCAAGTCGAGTGCTCGCTGTTCAACATGTTTGTAGGCCAGTCCCCTCAGCTCAATCGGAACCATTACGTTTTCGAGTGCCGTAAGTGTGGGGATGAGTTGAAACGATTGAAATACAAAGCCAATTTGTTCGTTCCTGATTTTTGACTGCTGAGATTCAGAATAACCGGAAATTTCCTGGTTGTTCAGAGTTACTGAGCCTGAAGTTGGTTTATCGAGTCCGGCGCAAAGCCCTAAAAGGGTGGTTTTTCCGCTTCCTGATGGCCCCACAATGGCGCAACTGATTCCCTTTTCGATGGAAAATGTTACATCGTGAAGAACCGTGAGTGAGTGATCTCCGCTTTTAAATGTTTTGGTAAGATTCTCTGTGGCAAGTATTGTATTATTGGTCATTCTGCGTTAATTATGTAACAAACAATATTGGCAACAATTTGGTTACTGTAAACCATTCCCTGGAAGCGAGATAATCTACAGCATAATTTATTAGACGAAATGAAACTGGTAAAAGTTGGTATTTTATTTGTACTCATTACAATGAGTGTTCAGGCGCAAGATCAGCAGCAGAAAACCATACTGTTTTTTGGGGACAGCATTACAGCAGGGTACGGCCTGGAAATTGAGCAGGCTTTTCCGGCACTGATCGAACAAAAGGTTGATTCTTTGGGGTACAATTACCGGGTTGTAAATGCCGGATTGAGTGGAGAAACTTCGGCAGGCGGTTTGCGCCGGGTTGACTGGATCCTTCAGCAGCCTGTGGATATTTTTGTTCTTGAACTTGGAGGCAACGATGGCCTTCGTGGCATAGATCCTGAAAGCACAAAAGAGAATCTGCAGGGAATTATCAACAAAGTTGAAGATACCTATTCTGATGCGGCCATAATATTGGCTGGAATGCAGGCTCCGCCAAACATGGGCCAGGATTATACTGAAGCGTTTCACCAGATGTACCACGATCTGGCCGAAGTGAATGATGTGGTTTTTCTGCCGTTTATACTCGAAGGGGTTGCCGGCGATCCGGACCTGAACCTGCCCGACGGTATCCATCCTACAGAAAAGGGACACAAAATTGTGGCTGAAAATGTATGGAAAGTGTTGGAGCCGATTCTCTGAAACAGTTTACTCACTGATCCGAAAAACGACAAAAACCTGCTCTCTAATGGAAAGCATCCGTTCAAACTCCAACAATGTTCTGTCTGCAGATTCAAATGCAACCTGCAGCCCCCGGGTTCTTGGAGTTACATCTGATGTGGTTCCGTATTCTAAAGAAACAACCTGCCCTACTGATTTTCCTGAGGCCTTTGCCAGAATACCGGCTTTTCGGTAAGCTTCGCGGACGGCTTTGTCCAGTGCTTCATCCTGTGCCTCAGAAATATTTGTGGAACTAAAATTGCCAGAAAAGTTAGTAAACCCGTTTTCGATCAGCGTGAGCTGCATGTTTTCAAATTGCGTAACATCATCTATCCGGATGGATACTTGCTGACGGGTTTCAAATCCGGTTCCTTCCTGCTGGCGGCGTGTTTGTGAAATACTAATAGGATTTGCAGTGATATGCCGTTCAGAAATATCTTCCTCTAAAATCAGATCTGTTAAAAAATTTTCGAGCTCTTTGTGGCGGCTAAAAGCTTCTTTGGGGTCGGTGTGAAACTGGGTGATGTTAACATGAAACTGAATAAGATTAGCCGGAATTTCTACCTCTCCGGAAGCTTGAACCGAAATGGTGGAAGGGGTTGGCTGCTGGGCAACACCGGTTGATATCATCGGGCCTAAAAACAAAAACACAATGAGCAGATGAATAGATGATTTTTGAGTCATTAGAATGGTTCTGTGGATTTGGATGACAACAAGAATGGTGACATTCAAGTGCTTGAATTACTTTCATATAAAGAAAATATGAAAAAAATATGTTGAAAGCGCTTGCATAAGCCAAAAATTGCACATTATTTTAGAGCAGAATGCAGCGCACCTTATTCTATGCTGTTATGTCCCCATAAAATATTAACTTAACTGCCATATCATGAAAAACAAGTTACATTGCTTGCGAAAGAAATTGCTCTATGTTGTTGTACTACTGCTTTTTTCGCTGAATACTCATGTATTTGCAGCCTCATCGATGAATGATGGAGATCCCGAAGAAAGAGTGACCGTTTCGGGTGTAGTTGTTGATGCCTTGTCAGGCCAGCGGCTTGCCGGTGTAAATGTTGTTGTAAGAGGTACGATGGTTGGGGTTGCTACAAATGCTCAGGGTGAATTCAGCCTCAGTGTTAATGATTCACCACCCATTACCCTTGTCGCTTCTATTATCGGATATTCAACTCAGAATGTTGAAATAACAGAACAAAATGTTACAGATTTACGAATAGAACTTCGTGAGGAAACCATCCTTGGAACGGATGTGGTCGTATCTGCATCACGGGTGGAACAGAGCATTATGGAAGCCCCGGTATCTATCGAAAAAATGGATATTATTACCATTAACCAAACGCCTTCCCCCAGTTATTACCAGGGACTTGCCAATTTGAAGGGTGTGGATATGACTACCAGCAGTATCAACTTTCAAATAGTGAATGCCAGAGGGTTCAACTCAACCGGTAACACCCGGATGGTACAGCTTACTGATGGAATGGATACCCAGGCACCGGCGCTGAACTTTCCGATTGGCAACCTGAATGGCCCTTCCGTGCTGGATGTGGAAAGCCTGGAATTTATACCGGGTGCATCATCAGCACTGTATGGACCCAATGCGTTTAATGGAATTTTATTGGTCAACAGTAAAAATCCGTTTCGCTATCCCGGGTTAAGTGTTCACGTTCAAAGCGGAGTGAACCATATAGACGGGAATGAATCGTTGGGAGAACCGGGAAGTCCAAGCCCAACATTCGAAACTTCGCTTCGGTATGCCGACAGAATCGGCGATAATTTTGCATTTAAGGTAAACTTCAGTTATTCAGCAGCGAACGATTGGCGCGGTGTGGATTATTCCGATAAAAATTCTGCTCTCGCGCCATCCGGGGTGGATGTAAATCCGGCATATGACGGTGTCCATCTCTATGGAGACGACGGAACTTTTAACATAGGCCTGTTGAGCCTGAATCCGGATTTTGTACAGGGTGTTTCACAAGGGTTAAATCAGGCTGGAGTACCGATGCAGGATGCCATGATGTTTGCCCAAAGCCTTCCTGCACAGCCGGTTGCAAGAACAGGTTACCGTGAACGATACCTTGTGGATAACGATGCCGAAAACCTGAAACTTGGAACATCGCTTCACTATCGGTTTACCGATAATCTTGAGGCCAGTTACACATTTAACTACGGCTACGGTACATCAGTCTATACTGGAGCCCAGCGGTACAGCCTCAGTAATTTCAGCATACAACAGCATAAAATAGAGCTCGAAGGAGATAATTTTATGGTACGAACTTACGGTACATTCGAAGATTCCGGAGACTCTTATATAGCTGATTTTGTAGGATATTCAATTAATGATCAATACAGAAATACGCAGGATTGGTTTGTTGATTACGG
>SL_3KL_010_SEDDRAFT_10002463_pt1 | contig 16901 bp, 13 predicted proteins | sample SodLakKL_010_SED_2_FD_10381 | JGI IMG/M metagenome (IMG submission 10381) | reverse complement strand
TATCCAGGCCATCGCGATGAACTTCCACATAGCCGAGGTCGAGCTCGACCTGCCCACGGGCGAGACTGCGTTCGCCACGCACGAATACGCTGTTGCGCTCGAAGTCCACCTGCGCATCGAACTCCTCGGCGAAGTCGACATGTTCCGTACCGACATTCAATGACACCACGGTGCGCAACGAAGTCCGCCTTTCGAGACCGACCGTGGCCGCCATCCGCGTGTTGTCGGTCGGCGTTTCGCTGAAATCGTAGCGGCCGTAGCGCAGGGACAGTCGCGCGCTGTCGACCTGGGTCAGCGGGAGCGTGATGTCGGGCCCCGTGACAAAGGCATTGACGTTCTGCCGGCTGTCCGGCGTGACGGCCTGAAGCTCGGTCTCGCGGATGCGCGCGAAACGGTCGCGCACCACCCAGATGACGTGATCGGGCACCGCGGCGAGATCGAGTTCACCGTAGGCGGTGAACTCGTTCTCATCGTCGAATGCCCGGTCCGGGTAGCGGCTGCGGGCGGCGTCGAGCTCGAGCGCGGCGTCGACACGCGGCCCCTCGCGCTGCACGTTGATGCCCGCGTCCACCGTGCTCACGATACCGGCCTCACTGCCTTCGGCGAGTCGGCGCGGGTTGCTGCTGTGCTCAGCCTTGGTGCCAATCGACCAGCCAACCTCGCTACTGGCAACTGCGGTCGATGCAAGCAGCAGCGCGAGAAGACCCGCAAGCGGTGGCAGGCAGCAGTAGTGCTGAAGCGGTTCAATGGGCTTCACCACGAACCCACCGGGTCCTGATTGAACACAGTCCCGATCAGCCGATCCGGACCGATCCGTTCGATGGCTGCGTCGACCGTGTCGGCATCGACTTGCGCGTACGGCACTATCAGTAACAGGCCGTCACAGAGCTGGGCCAGGATACGGGCATCGGCGACCTCCCCGACCGGGGGCATGTCGAGAATCACCGTCCGGTCGGCATACCGCCGCTGAAGCGCCTCGAACAGGGTTTGCAGGCGCGGCGCGGTGAAGATCTCGCCGCTATCCGGTGCCATCCCCCCGGTGGGAATGACCCGCAGACGAGGCCAGCCACTCGCCTGGATGATCGCCGCCTCGTCGAGGCTCTCGTCGAACAGGTAATCGCACAGCCCCTTGGCGGCGTGGCCCTTGCGTTCGGCAAGGACCAGTTTCGAGTTACTGGTGTCGGCCCGATCGCAATCGATCAGCAGGGCCGAGCGACCACGGTCGAGCGCGAAGGCTGCCGCCAGGTTGCGGCTGATGAAACTGGCACCGGCACCGCGCACGACACCAGTCACCCCGATCAGGGGATTGCGCCGCTCGACCCGCTCGGCCACGGCGACCCGGAGTTGGCGGAACGCGTCCGTCCCCGCAGCAGCAGGTGCATGGAAGTCGAGAATGCCGGCCGCCGCGCGCTCGGCTGCGGTCCATTCGCGCGGCTGCGCCATGTGCGCCAACTCGGCACCGAGGCGGCTGGGCGTTGTGTCCGCCACCGACCGGGTACGCGCACGCTGACGCAGGGCAGTCTGCACGGGCGCGCTGCGCACCAGATCCATTGCTTCCTCGATCTTGCTCATCGTGACAGTACTCCCGGCAGGGATAGGGTCTCGAACCACAGCGCCAGCAGCGTCAGGTCGAAATAGCCCAGGAAGTGGGCCAGCAGTAGTGCAAGTACGGCCGCCAACACGCCGATGGTCAGCAACTGTGCGGCGAACAGCCCGTGCCGGCGCCGCGGCAGTGCGGGTATGGCGCCCAGCTGGTACTGGCGTGCCAGCGGCGGCATGTGGCTGCCGTGCCGAATGCGCGGGTCGACCACCAGCCAGCCGACCAGTGTTGCCGCCGGCAGAATCAGGGCCAATCCGAGGCCGGCCAGTGCGATGTCGCGGCCACTCGGGCCAATGGCCGTTTGTGGCATGTACGCCGATTCCTGGACGCGGACCTTGAGGCCCTGCTGCTCTTCATCGAGACTGCGCGACACGCGGGCGTTCTCGCGCCTGCGCAGCAAGTCCTCGTAGATGTCCTGATTGATCTGCACATCGCGCTGGAGGCGTTCGATCTCGGCCTGGGTACCGTGTGTGCGCAGAAGCTCTGCACGCGTCTCCGCTAGTTGTTCGCGACTGGCGTTGAGGCGATCCTGCTGCATGCGCATCTCGGTGCGCACATCATAGAGTTCGCGTTGGAGCTTCTGATACACGGGATCCGAGCGCACCGCATCATCGATGCGCCCACCTTCCTCGCTGCTCAACGCCTCCTCGCTGTTCAGTTGCTGTTCGAGATCGGCGATCTGCTGGCGGATATGGACAATATCGGGATAGCTGTCGTGATAGGTCAGGCGCAGCCGATCAAGTTCATCACGCAGTTCAGAGATACGTTTGCGGTACCGTTGCGCCCGCGTGTTCATGGTCGCGATTTCGACCTCACCCGAGAGTTGTTCCTGCAGCGACGCCTCACGGATGCGGGCCTCGCGCAAGCTCTGTTCGAGGTCGTCAATCTGGCCGGTGAGCGTGACCTGCCGGCGGTTGAGCTCGTCGAAGACACCCGGCCGCGCCGAGGGATCGACTTCGCGCATCGCCTGAATGCGCTCGCGCGCCTCCTGCAGTTCCGTCTGGTATTTGCGCGCCTGGGCGTCGATGAAGGCGAAGGCGGCGGTACTCTCGCGCTCCTGAGTACCCATCAGGTCGGCCATGAACAACTCGGCGAGGAGCTTCGTCATGTTGAAGGCATCCTCGGCGGTGCCGTCCTCGTAGGTAATGCGAATGAGGTTATCGCCGATGGTGCGCACGGACGTCCGTGCGCGCACGCGCATCAGCGCGTGCTCCTCCGCGAGGCTGTCACGCTCGGCCGGCATGCGATCCGCGCGTTCCAGTGCCGCGAGCATGAGACTGCGGTTGTAGACGCGCTCCTGGGCGTTGCGGGCCGTATCGGCCACCTCGGTGCGCACGGCCCGCCCGGCCATCAGCGGGTCAATGATGTTCTGGCGCTCGACGTAGATGCTCACCGAGGATTGGTACCGCGCCGGCCATGCCGCGCCTACGGAGACGGCAATGATGACGATGACCAGACCTCCGGCAATCAGCCACCCAACATTGCGGCGAATCTCGGTTACACAGATGCGCCCCGCGACACGGGTATCTTCCAGATTCATGAGTCTCTATCTCCGCTGCGCCGTGCGCAGTCTTCAGAACATCCGTTCGGGAACAGCGATGACATCACCGGGTTGCAGCGCCAGATTGGTCTGCATCCGACCGCGCGCGAGCACATCGTTGAGACGGACTGGAATCGCGGTCACCCCGTTATCAGTGGTTCGGTAGAGTGTCGCCCGGTTCGCCGAGGCAAACTCGGTCAGCCCACCCGCCTCCAGAACCAGGTCGAGCACCGTCATTCCCTGGCGATAGGGCAGCGAGATCGGCTGAGCGACAGCTCCGGTCACGCGTACACGCGAGAGGTAGAGATGGCTCCTGAGCTCGGTGACAATCACTGTCACGCGCGGATCGCGGACGTAGGTCGACAACCCCTCTTCAATGGCCTGCGCCACCTCTTCGGGTGTATGTCCACCAGCGTCGATGTCCCCGACCAAGGGCACCGAGATGCGGCCATCCGGGCGTACCGGCACCGCCACCGAAAGGTCTGGATTGCGCCAGACGTTCACCTGGATCTGATCTTCCGGGCCGATCCGGTAGGTAGCCGGCGCATGGTTCGCGCCGTCGTCTTGCGTAGCGCCCGCGCTCCGGCCTGCCGTCGAGGCACAGGCACTCAAAAGTGCGGCGAGGGCGATCGAGAAACCGATCGCAAACAGTGTTTTTCGAGTCATGTGGACACATCCCCAAGGCATCGTGACAACGGTGAACATCTTCATCGCACGCCCCGCCCCCACAGCACCACCTCAGCGGTTTGCAGCAATATGGTCAGGTCCAGATAGAGACTGCGATTCTTGACGTAGTACAGGTCGTACTTGAGTTTCTCGAAGGCATCGGCCTCGCTGGCCCCGTACGGGTAGGAAATCTGCGCCCAGCCGGTGAGACCGGGCTTGATCTGGTGGCGATCGGCATAGGCCGGAAACCGCTCCTGCAGGCGCCCAACGAACTCGGGGCGCTCGGGCCGCGGACCCACAAACGTCATGTCACCACGCAGGACGTTCCAGATCTGCGGCAGTTCGTCGATCCGGTAGCGGCGGATGATGCGACCCACACGGGTGATGCGATCGTCGTTCTGACGCGCCCAGACCGCCTTGCCGTCACTTTCGGCATCGGCCCGCATGCTGCGGAACTTGTACACCTGGAAGACGCGACAATGCTCGCCGACACGCTCCTGGCGATAAAGGATCGGCCCGCGGCCACCGCTCTCGAGCCAGATCGCGGCAGCGGCGAGCAGCATCAGCGGACCGGCGACGACCAGCACTGTGATGCTGACCATGATGTCGAAACTGCGCTTGATCCAGTCAGTATGGGCGCTACGGCGCACGGGCTCGCTCAGCGTGAGCCAGTGCGAACGCAAGTACTCGAGATTGATGCACCCCGTCTCACGTTCGATGAAGGTGGCAACATCAGTCAGCTGCACGCCCTGCGCCCGACACTGCACCAGACCGTCCAGATCGAGGTTGTCCCGCCGCTCATCGGGTGCAATGACAATCTCGTGAATCTGGTTGCGGCTGATCCATTCCGCGAGCGAGCCGTCGGGCCGCACAACCCGCTCTTCGGGTACGGCCACGGCATCATCGCGCACCGGGACGTACCCGATGATGGTCATGCCGAACAGGTCCGTGCGTCGCCGCAGACGGGCGAGCGTGGCGGCACAAGTGCCGGCACCAATGACCAGCACCCGGCGCCACCAGCCCTGGCGCTCGAGCAGGGCCAGCAGCGCGAGGCGCAGGCCCAGCACCAGGATCAGCCCCGCTATGAGCGCGACTGCCAGAACGCCTCGACCGAGAAAGAACTGCTGGAAGGCGTAGTAGATCAGCGTCAGCAGCAGCGTCCCGCCGACAAAGCCGAGCACCGTGCGCACGACGGTGCCGCGCATGCCCTCGCGCAGACGGCGGTTGTACATGCCGGTGGCGGTGAGGCCCAGGAGGATGGCGGTCGCAACGACCAGTGCCTGGGGCAGAATGGGCCCGATAGTGTGTTCGATCTCCTCTGGCGCCATGCTGAAGCGAAGAAAGACAGCACCGTAGACCACACCGACCAACAGACCGAGTTCGAGCAGCGGCAGCAGCCGCCACACACGATACCAAAAGACCCTGCTTTCCATGATTTCGACGTCCAATCGCGTGCTGGACATCCTGTCCCACGCGCTTCAAGCCGGTTTGCAAACCGGTCCCGATGATTCCCTTCTCCCGCGCCCCATCCACACCGGCGGGCGCCACCGGTTCAGCTCATACTTCTCGCTGCATGCTTCCAACCGCTGCCATCAGGCTCGCGAGATTCAACGGCGCGTCGGTTCTCGACGCGCCGAACCCGGCACATTTCCGGTTGTGGCTTCGATGAACCGGGCCACGCGCTGTTACTGATGGCACAAAGGATGGATTCATCGTTCCCAAACGTCTGTGTCCCAGCGCACACAACGCTCTATCAGAACTCGGCTTGCCCACCGTCCAGCGCGGCATCCCGGCCTCACAGTCGCTCGTCGACCGCGTCGCTCGCGAACACGGACTTCACGTCGTAGAACACGCTGGCATCGCGGCCGAACGCCCGCAGGCGATCGACGCCAGCCTCACGAAATGCGGCATGGGCGACAGCCAGCACCACGGCGTCATACGAGCCCGGCTCGGGGTGGGCCACCGGCACCAGGCCGAACTCCCGTTCGACGGCCCTGGGGTCCGCACAGGGGTCGTGCAAATCAACGTTCGCATTGAAGCTGCGAAACTCGCGCACGATGTCGATCACTCGGCTGTTGCGCAGATCGGGCACATCCTCCTTGAAGGTCGCCCCGAGGATCAGAATGCGGCTGTCGACCACATGGATGCGCTTGCGGGTCATGCACTTCATGACCCGCTCGGCAACATAGGGACCCATGCCATCATTGATCTGCCGCCCGGCCAGGATCATCTGCGGGTGAAAGCCGGCCATCTGCGCGCGATGCGTCAGATAGTAGGGGTCGACGCCAATACAGTGCCCGCCCACGAGCCCGGGACGGAACGGCAGGAAGTTCCACTTGGTCGCGGCCGCCGCGAGAACCGCCTCGGTATCGAGACCGAGGCGATGGAACAGCATCGCCAGCTCATTGATGAGGGCAATATTGACGTCGCGCTGGGTGTTTTCGATCACCTTGGCCGCCTCCGCCACGCGGATCGATTCAGCGCAGTACGTGCCCACACGCGTGATCCGACGATAGAGGCCATCCACGAATTCGGCGATTTCGGGGGTGGAACCGGAGGTCACCTTGATGATGTCGGGAATCCTGTGCGCGCGATCTCCCGGATTGACTCGCTCCGGGCTGTAGCCGACGCCGAAATCGCTGTTGCAGCGCAGGCGTGACATTCTCTCGAGGACGGGCACGCACTCCTCTTCCGTGGCCCCCGGGTAGACCGTCGATTCGAAGATGACGATGCTGCCGGGACGCATCAGGCAGCCGACCGTCTCGCTGGCGGCCAGCAGGGGGCCGAGGTCGGGCCGGCGGGCGGCATCGATCGGAGTGGGTACGGTCACGATGAACACGTTGCAGCGCGCCAGCGAGCAGGCATCCGCGGAGAAGTCGATGCCCGCACCGACGAGCTCATCGGGGGCCACTTCGCGAGTGCGGTCGATGCCCTGGCGCAGCTCGCCGATGCGCCCGGCGTCAAGATCGAAGCCGTGCACGGGAAAGACACGCGCGAATTCAACGGCCAGCGGCAGACCGACATAGCCGAGACCGATAATGCCGATGCGCACATTCTCATGGAGAGGCGGTCTCATGAGCCGCCTCCCCGCAGCGCAACGCGACACTCGGCGCGCGGGCGCAGCCTCAGCGCGGGGGCAGCATGCTGCAAGGCAATGAAATGGTAGGAAACGACCCGCGGGCAGGGGCCGGTATCGAGCCAGGAGCGCCATCCAGCGCGGGGGCCGGTGTTACCGGCAGCCCGGACGATCATCTTGATTGTGCCTCAGCCGTGGGTGGGGAACGCCTCACCGCACGACCAGAATCCTGCCCCGGCGCGTCCCTGCTCCGGAATCCCGGGCCGGAAGCGCTCGCCGCACACGGCCAGCCAACTCTTCCGCCCAACGTGAGATTAGGGCCATCCGGCGCATTCGACAAGGGTTTTCCTGTGCATCCGACGAACGGTCATGAATGCACGATGGAAGTCGATCGAGCTTGAATGGCAATGCCGGAAAGGAATCGAGGCGTACACCTTATGGCGCTATCGGGGGCACGCCCCACGATCGAAACCCTGCACCGGCATCGCCATCATCTGCTCACGCTGCCCGCACGGGGCCGCCCGGCGCCTCCACGCCCAGGTCACGGGCGATTCGCTGCGTTATCCTGATGAAGTGCTGCTCGGTCGTGTGGCGGTCACGGACAGCCATGGCATTGGCGCGAAGTGTCTCCTCAAGAGCGGGCTCCTCGATAATCCGGAGTATCGCCGCCCGGAGGGATTCCGGGTCTCCCGGTTCGACGACAAGACCATCATGACCGTCGCGAATGTAGCCGCTGGCCCCGCAAGGGTCCGTGAGTATCGTGGGCTTCCCCAGCGCCATGGAGTTCAGGAACGTCTGGTGGCCGGCGGAACGCAACGTCCCACCCTTCATCGCAACGACATTGATGCGACACCCCGCCATCACTTCGAGGTACTCACGATGACTGTACCGTCGTACGGTGACGTTGCCCGGAACCTTCATTTCCGTGAAGCGGTGCGGACGTGTCGTTGCGATCCTTACCTCGATAGGTAACCCGTCAACGGCCTTCAAGAGCGTCTCGTAATCCCGTTCGCTGTCGCCGCCGGAAAAGATGTACCCCTCGTTGCGGACACTGACTGATTGGTCATTCAGAGTGTGGTGATACGGCAGGAATTCGATCTTGTCAGCTTGAACCGGATAGACCCTTGAATAGGTTTCGACTTCGCGCGCAGTCCATACGAAGTACCGTCTGACGCTTCTGCTCTCGAGGCGTAGGCACACGCGCTTGAGAAAACCGTGCAACCGTCCTCTTGGATAAGACCAGAGGCAGTCGATGCGATACACAGGGGGGAGACGCACCGGAAGCACGGCGGCGAGGACCGAATAAAGAACGTCACTTCTTCCTGCTCCCAGTACGACACAGTCGTAGCGGGGAGCACGGATCAGTAGTCTCAGGGCACACGCCAGGTCACTGATGATGCCAGGTCCGGTGCGGATGCGGGTGGACAGCCGCCCCCACGTCGGGCTGTGCTCCTGGCCCGGATGGTTGGTCAGAATTTTCATGGACACGCCCTCCCTGCGCTCGTCCATCGGCACCCCCTCTGGCACCCTACTGCTTGATCGGCCGCCGCAGGCCCCGACGGCGGCAAGCGGGACGGCGACAAGCGGGAACGCTCATCGACGTGCCGGGGATGTTACCGCCCTGAACGGGAGATGCCAATTCTTTTCATGACAGCTCAGTCCGTCGCCTGGCGTTGACAATCCGGCCGCCTGGCCCCATCTTTGTCAAGGTAAGCTATCATGCGGTCAGCCATGCTGGCGCGGTGTCAGCCCAATCCCTCGATGTGAGGTGCGGACGATGCACGTCGAATCCCCTCCAATCGCCAGACCGGAGTAAGGAGTAGGCGAACGCAACACCTGGCGCCAACCCTGACAGCGGATGAGCAGACTTCCCGAGGATGGGACCGAGTCAATTCATATAGAGGGCTCTGGCGTCATGGAATATCGCAGCATCGGTGATCTCAACGACCGCATCATTGACTGGTCGACGACGCTGCCGCGCGATCTTGACCTGATTGTCGGCATCCCCCGCAGTGGCCTGCTGGCGGCCAACCTGCTGAGCCTGCACCTCGATCTCCCACTGACGGATCTGCAGGGCCTGATAGAAGGGCGGGTCCTGGCCACGGGCGTGCGCTACGGTGGGCGCCCCATCGCATCGATACTGGCCGATCGCGCGCGGATTCTGGTGGTCGACGACAGCGTGTGTTCCGGCGCGGCGCTGACCAAGGCACGTGAGGCGCTGGCTGCTGGACAGGTACGCCATGACCTGCACTTCGGCGCCGTGTTCGCCACCCCGGAAGCCGTTCAGGCAGGCCACGTCGACACCTACGGGGAAATCGTCCCGGTCCCCCGCGTGTTCGAATGGAATCTCATGCACACGCCCATGGCTGTCGACTTCTGTGTCGACATCGACGGCGTGCTCTGCGCCGATCCGGATCCACGGGACAATGATGACGGCCCACGCTATCGCCGGTTTCTGGACAACGCGCCCCCGCTGGTGCTGCCACGCCATGAGCTTGGCTGGCTGGTCACGTCACGGCTGGAGAAGTATCGCGAGCCGACGATGGAGTGGCTCGCGCGCCAGGGAGTGAAGTATCGCGAACTGGTGATGATGGATTACCCCGACCACAAGGCCCGCCAGCAGGCGGCCGCCTACACTGCCTTCAAGGCCGATACCTATCGCTACTCGGGGGCGCGGCTGTTCATCGAGAGTGCGCCGCATGTCGCGCGTGGCATTGCCGATGCCACGGGCCGGCCGGTCTACTGCTTCGATCACCGCGAGATGTTGTACCCGGGTACCGCACCGCGACCACGGCATTTGCCCGTGCGCGTCCCCAGCCGCATCGAACGCCTCGCCCGGCAAGGCCTGCGCATGCCCTGGCGCATGGCACGCAGGGGCTGGCGAGCCACCCTGGGCCGTACCGGCTGATCAATGCACCTCAGGGCGCCAGCCGGCGTCGCAGGATCAACACGGCGACAATCGATCCCGCTACGCCATAGCCGGCCACCACCAGGACGTGCAACCAGGGTGTGCCGGGCACGTTCCCTGTCAGCAGCGGTCGCGCCAATTCGACGGCATGCGCCAGCGGCAGCACGTACGCGGCGTGCTGTACCGCTGCCGGCAACTCGGCCAGCGGGAAGAATACACCGGAGACCAGCAACATCGGCGTCATGATCAACGTGAAGTAATAGAGGAAGAAGTCGTAGCTCGGCGACACCGCGGTAATGACCATGGCCATGCCCCCGAAGCACAGGCCGATGAGCGGGATCAGCGGGATCACCCACAGCGCCAGCCAGCCATCGACGAGCCCGAGCAGCGAGACGACGATCAGGATGGCGAAGCCGCTGAACATGCCCTTGGTTGCGGCCCAGGCGATTTCACCGTGAACGATGTCGTCGACATTGAGCGGCGCGTTCAGCATCGAGGTCCAGGTCTTCTGCTCGTGCATGCGGGTAAAGGCGGAGTAGAGGGCTTCGAAGCTGGCGGACATCATCACGGACGAGCAGACGATGCCGGCGGCCAGGAACTGCATGTAGGGCATGTCGTCAAGGTCGCCGACGAGGCGGCCGAAGCCGTAGCCGAAGAGCAGCAGGTAGAGCAGCGGCTCGCCGAAGTTGCCCAGCATGGACGGGATCATCAGCTTGCGCCAGACCAGCAGGTTGCGCCGCCACACGGGCAGGAGGCGCAGGCTGGGCTGGGGTAGACGGGTCAGGGGTCTTGCCATTTTCTCTGACTTCTCCGTTCCTGGGTTTCGTCATTCTGTTGGGTGCAAGGCTTCGGGCACCCGGAGTCCTTGCACGTTGCGCCCGACGGCGAGTCACGCCCGGAGATCCATCAATCCCGCAGTTCGCGCCCGGTGAGCTTGAGGAATACGTCCTCCAGGTTGGCCCGGCGGCCGTGGTAGTCGATGTCGTGCGTTTCACTCAGGGCGTCGATCAGCGCGCGATCGTCCCGGGTGTAGAGCAGCAGCGTGTCGCCGACCTCCTCGCTGCGCAACGCCAGGTCCGCCCCATGCTCGCGCCCCCAGGCCAGACCCTCGGGACCGCGCAGTTCGAGCACGTACGGTTCGATGTGTTCGCGGATCAGCGCGCGCGGGGAACCCTCCGTGACGATGCGGCCGTGGTCGATGATCGCCAGGCGCTCGCACAGGCGTTCGGCCTCTTCCATGTAGTGGGTGGTGATGACCAGCGTGACGCCCTCGCTGCGCAGCCGGCGCAGGCTCTGCCAGATGTACTGCCGCGCCTGCGGATCGAGGCCGGTGGTGGGTTCATCGAGCACGACCAGATCGGGGCGGTTGATCAGCGCCCGGGCCAGCGAAAGCCGTCGGCGCATGCCACCGGAGAGGTCGGTGACGCGGGCCGACTCGCGCCCGGCGAGGCCGGCGAAGGCGAGCAGATCGCGCACCCGTTCCGCGACCGCCGCGCGCGATTCGCCGTAGTAACTGGCCCAGGTGAACAGGTTCTCGCGGACGGTGAAGTCGGGGTCGAGGGCGTCCATCTGCGGTACGACCCCGACGCGGGCGCGCAGGGCGCGCGCCTGCTCCGGCACCGGATACCCGAGCACCTCGAGTGTGCCGCCCGAGGGCGGTGTGAGGCCGAGCAGCATGCGCAGCGTGGTGGTCTTGCCGGCACCGTTCGGGCCCAGCAGGCCCAGGCACTCGCCCGCCCGTACGGACAGGTCGATGCCGTCGACCACGGCCGCGCCGTCGTACACCTTGGTCAGGCCCCGGGCCTCGAGCACGCTCATGCCGACCTCCGCCATGGATCCGGCGCGCAGGTTACACGCATCGCCCGGAGTTTGCTCGCCGACCGGGCGATGCCCGACAGCGCGGGCGCAACGATGGTATAAAGTGCGCAAAGAATGAATCGCGCCGGCCAGCGGCGGGGGGAGGCACGTTGGATTCCTACAGGATTCGCAAGGATGAACACCCGGCCCGGCTCTGGGTCCATCCGGAAGGGCCGGTCGACGCCAGCCTGTTCCTGCACATCAACACCGACCGGGCCTCGGGCTACGAGGAACCGGTGGAACTGATCAATGGCGCGGAACCGTTCATCGTCGTGCGCCATGCGCGGACCGAGGAAACGCGCTTCTACAGCAAACGGGCGATCGTGCGGATCGAGTATGCCCCGCTGGTTCAGGGTGAGTCCGCCGATGTCGACCGCATTCCCTGCGAGCTGCTCATGATGGATGGCAGTTCGCTGTCCGGCACGATCCGCGAGTTCCTCGTGCCGGAGCATCGCCGCCTGTTCGACTACCTCAACCAGCGCGGCGAGCAGTTTCTGCGCATCTACCTGGACGAAGACACCGCCTGCCTGGTGAACAAGGCCTACATCGTGCGTGCGCTCGAACTGGACGCGGGGAACTGATCGCGGTACCGGCAACCACGGTCGCGGAGATGCACACGACATGGGCGTAATCAGCCAGTATCGCAGCGAGCGGCTGATCGAGCGCCTGCTGAAGGAGGAAGACCTCTCCTCGCAGACGGCGCGCGATGCGCTGACCCGCCTCCAGGGGGTGGCCGGCGACGCCGTTCCCGCGCTGATCGCGCGCATGCCGCAGGCCTCAAGCGAGGAACTGCGCCAGTTGGCGGGCATCCTCTACCGCCTGCTCCACAACGATACGCTCGAGCATTTCGTGGCGGGCCTGCGCACGGATCAGCGCCGCACGCTCAACACGCTGGTGAAGATCCTCGGCCACAGCACGCGCTACGACCCCAATCGGCTGGTCGCGCACCTCGGCGATGGCAGCCTGCCGACGGCCGCGCTCATCGACATCCTCTCGCGCCACAGTCAGCGCCTCAACGCCGAGGGCCTGCTGCGTCACGCCGCCCGCGTGGGCTCGGCCGATCACATCGCCCTGTTCAAGGTGATTGCCAGCATTGCCGACGAGTCGCTGGTGCCGCGGCTGCTGAACCGGGTCACGGCAGCCGATCCGAGCATCCGCGGCAACGTCGTGCGCCTGCTCGCGCGGTTCCCCGGCGACGCCGTCACCGAGGCGCTCGCGGAGAGGCTCGCCGATGACCATCGCAACGTGCGCCTGGCGGCCCTCGAGGGGTTGATGGAACTCGGGGCGACACCCGACCTCGAGCGCCTGGCCACGCTGCTGCGTGATCCCGACCTGGTCATTCAGGCGAGTGCCATCGACGCCGTCGCCCGGCAGCGCCATCCGCGCACGATCGACCATCTCGTACCGATCCTGCAGGACGAGTCCGAGTATGTCCGGCGCGCCGCGGTCGAGGTGATCAACGCCATCGCCGACTCCAGCCTGATCAACGACCTGCTCGCGATTCTCCGTGACGAGGACTGGTGGGTGCGCGAGCGCGCCGCCGATGCACTGGCCCGTATCGGCGGCCCGCGCGTCGTCGACGCGATGCTGCAACTGATCCGCAGCGACGACGAGTTCATCCGGCGCACGGCGATCGAGGTTATCAATACCTCGCGCGACCCGCGCAGCTACGAGTACCTGCTGCAGGCCCTGGAGGACCCCGACTGGTGGGTGCGCGAGCGCGCGATCGATGCGATCGCGGCGATGGGCCGCAATGATGCGGTGCCGACGCTGGTGGATCTGCTCGAACGCGACGAACAGGCCCGCCCCACCCTGCTGCGCGCGCTCGCCAGCCTCGGCGAGCGCAGTGCGCTGCCGGCCATCCTCGCCTGCCTCGAGACGGAGGATGCCGTGGTTCGGATCGAGGCGTTACGAGCGCTGGAGGCACTGGTAGAGGAGACGGATGCCGAAGAGGTCTGTACACGCATCGAGCGTGCGGCCGAGCGCGGCAACACGGACTTCCGCGACCGCGCGCGCGCCACCCTGCAACAGATCCGCGAGCGGCTTTCGCACGCATCGGCCGAAGATGCCGACGAGGGCGTGCACGGCACCATGATCGCCGCGCCGGGCGAGGCGCCGCGACGGCTGGCACCGGGGACCCAGCTCGACATCGCCACCCTGCAGGCGGGCACCGTGCTCGACAACCGTTATCGCTACATCGAGCAGATCGGCCGCGGGGCCTTCGGCACCGTGCTGCGCTTCGAGGACACCACGGTCCACGAGGAGATCATCCTCAAGTTCCTCAACGTCCAGGTGGCCGCCGATGACCGTGCATTCAAGCGCTTCATCCAGGAACTGCGCTATGCGCGCCGGGTCACCCATCCCAACGTCATCCGCATCTACGATTTCCTGCGCCTCGGCGGGTTGTACGCGATCTCGATGGAGTATTTCGATGGCTATCCGCTGAACCGGGAGATGGATTCGGGGCGGCCCATGCGCACCGAGCGGGCCCTGCGCGTGCTGCGCGAGATCTGCTTCGGCATGGCCTCGGCGCACAAGTCCGGCGTGATCCACCGCGATCTCAAGCCGGCCAACATCCTGATGAACAGCGCCGGCGAGGTGAAGGTGGTCGACTTCGGCATTGCCGCTGCGGCAGCCGGCAGCGAGGACACGGAACTGACGGCCACCGGCGCCTTCGTCGGCACGCCCGCCTATACCTCGCCGGAGCAGATCGTCGGGCGCAGCCTCGATGCGCGCAGCGACATCTACGCCCTCGGCATCGTCATGTACCGGATGTTCAGCGGCCGCCTGCCCTACCAGGAGACGCAGCGCCGCGAAATGCTCAACCGCCACCTCGAGGGCCGCCCACCCGCGCTGGCGGACCTCAATCCCGATCTGCCGACGGGCCTGGATGAGGTTGTCGCCCGTGCAATGGCGGTCAAACCGTCGCGGCGCCACGCATCGATGACCGACCTGCGCACGGATCTGGAACGATTCATGCAATAGTTCGCACAGGTAATGGTTCGCACAGGGCCACGTTCTGCACGCGCCTGGCCAAACGTCCGCGCAGCGCGCAGGGAGATCGACCATGGCGAAGCTCGACGCGTTTCTCAAGCTCGGCCGCGAGCAGGGCTGCTCGGACGTCCACCTGGCCGTCGGCGTGCCGCCGATGCTGCGCATGAACGGCGAGGTGCTGCCGATCAAGTTCCGCAACCTGGGCGACACGGAGCTCGAAACCTACATCGGCGAGATCCTGACGGCTTCGCAGGCGAAGCGGCTGGAGGCCGGTGAGGATCTCGACTTTGCCTACACAGCCGAGGGCATCGGCCGCTTCCGCGTCAACGTCTACCGCAAGCTGACCGGCATTGGTGCGGCGATCCGCCACATCCCGGAGGACATTCCCACCTGGGACAGTCTCGGCCTGCCGCCGCTGATCGAGAAACTGAGCTGGCAGCACCAGGGCCTGGTGCTGGTGACCGGCGCCACCGGCACCGGCAAGTCGACAACGCTGGCCTCTCTCATCGGCCTGATCAACGGCCGCGACCGGCGCAATATCATCACGCTGGAGGATCCGATCGAGTTCGTGCACCGCAGCGATCAGTGCCAGGTGATCCAGCGCGAGGTGGGCACGCACGTGCCGAGCTTCGGCGACGGCCTGCGCGCCGCCCTGCGCGAGGATCCCGACGTCATCCTCGTCGGCGAGCTGCGCGACCCGGAGACGATTGCCCTGGCCATGACCGCGGCGGAAACGGGCCACCTGGTGCTGGCCACACTGCACACCACATCCGCGATGAAGACCATCGACCGTCTCGTCGACGCCATGCCGGCGGAGCAGCGTGAACAGGTCAAGCTGTTCCTGGCACACCATCTCCACGCCGTGGTCAGCCAGCAGCTGGTGCGCACCGCCGACGGCCGCGGGCGGCGGGCGGTCGTCGAGACGCTGGTCATGACCCGCGCCATCGCCAACCTGATCCAGCAGAACAAGACCTTCCAGATCCCCGACCAGATCCGCAGCGGCGTCCAGCACGGCATGCAGCTGATGGACCAGGCGCTGCTGGAGGCGTTGCAGCGCAAGGAAGTCGACCCGGACGATGCGTATCTCGCTGCCAGCGACCGCAAGCAGTTCCAGCGCTTCGTCACCGACACCGCGCTGCTGCCGAAGGTCGAGCTGGCCGGGGGCTGAGGAGGACGACGATGAGCAAACTCGGCGAACTCCTGCGCGATACCGTCCGGCGCGGCGGCTCCGACCTCCATTTCTTCGCCGGCGAGCCCCCGCGCATGCGCCACGACGGCACGCTTGCCACCGTCAGCGGGCAGACCGCGCTGACGGCCGACGACGTGCAGGCGGAACTCGACGCCATCATGCCCGAGACGGCGCGGGTCGAGTTCGCCGAACGCGACGGCACGGACTTCGCCTACTCGGCCGAGGGCATCGGGCGCTTCCGCGTCAACGTGCTGCGCCACTTCGCCGGCGCGGGTGCGGTCTTCCGCAGCATTCCCGACCGCATCCTGCCGCTGGATGCCCTCGGCATGCCGGAGGTCCTGGCGAGTTTCTGCCGCCAGCGCAATGGCCTGGTCCTGGTCACCGGCAAGACCGGGTCGGGCAAGTCGACCACGCTGGCCGCGATGCTCGATGCCATCAACCAGGAGCGCAAGGCGCACATCGTCACCATCGAGGATCCGATCGAGTTCATCCATGCACGCAAGCGCTCGCTGATCAGCCAGCGCGAGGTCGGCCGCCACGCACCGGCTTTCGCGACCGCGCTGCGTTCGGCGCTGCGCGAGGATCCGGACGTCATCATGGTCGGCGAGCTGCGCGACCTCGAGACCATCCAGCTGGCGGTCACCGCGGCGGAGATGGGCATCCTGATCCTGGCGACCCTGCATACCTCGAATGCCAGCTCGACCATCGACCGCCTGGTCAACACCTTCCCGGAAAAGCAGCAGGCGCAGGTGCGCAACATGCTGTCGACCTCACTGCAGGCGATCGTGTCGCAGCAACTGGTACCGCGCACGGATGGCGGCCGGGTGGCGGCCGTGGAGGTGCTGATCAACAGCCATGCGGTGGGCAATATCATTCGCGAGGGCAAGACCGATCAGCTCGACGGCGTGATGCGCAGTGGCGCCCTGGTCGGCATGACGACCATGGACGCCTCGCTCCAGCGCCTGGTCGATGGCGGGCTGATCACGCCACAGGAGGCGTGGGCAGCGGCCGTGGACAAGACGCGCTTCTCCGGCGCTGCGGGGAAGATCTCCGGCTGAGCTCCGGTTGGCG
>SL_3KL_010_SEDDRAFT_10002462_pt1 | contig 16902 bp, 10 predicted proteins | sample SodLakKL_010_SED_2_FD_10381 | JGI IMG/M metagenome (IMG submission 10381) | reverse complement strand
GAGCGACTGGAGGCCGCCATGATCGTGATGGAACGGCTGGCGGCCCTGGAGCCGCGCCTGGTTGGCCCGCTACTGGATGGCATCGTGGAGCGCGATGCCCGTATCAACCTGCACGCCTTCGCCGAGACGGTGGAGGAAGTCATCCTCGATCTCGGGGAACGCGGCATCCGCTGCGATACCGGGGAGCGCCGCTACCGCAGCCGTCAGGGGCGCGAACAGCGGGTGCCGTACCTCGCCTTCCGCGGGCCGCATGACATTGAGGTCGAGATGACCGTGTTCCCGCTCGACGGCATCCGCCAGGCCCCGCCCTCGCCGATCGACGGGCGCCCGATGGCGCGCGCCGGGCGCACGGAGGTCGAACGCCTGCTCGCCGCGAGCGAAGAAGGCAGCCAGGATCCGATCGCCTGAAGGCCCCGCTGCAGGAGCGGGGCATCGGGATGCAGGGTGTACGGGCACCGAGCGGGCACGGCGCAGGGACAGCGGAGGGGCAACCCCGAACCCGCTGCAACCCCGAAGGAGTCCGGATCGGCCCGGGGAATGCCGCGGGATCGGCGGCGCCTTCCGGCACACGGCGGATGGCGACGCCCGCGGCGGGACGCGCCCGCGCCTTCGGCACCGCCCGGAGGGGGAAAGCCGGAACGGCGCTATCGAATGCTCCCCGGAGGGGGGCTCAGCGTCCCGCCGCCAGCGCCGGGCGGTAACTGGTGACGGTCTCCACCAGGGTCGCCACCCGCTCGGGATCGATGCCGGGATGGATGCCGTGGCCGAGGTTGAACACGTGCCCGGTGTCGCGATCGAAACCGTCCAGCACCCGCAGCGCCTCCTCGCGCACCACCGCATCCGGGGCATACAGGACCGACGGATCCAGGTTCCCCTGCAAGGCGACCTGGTCGCCGACCCGGCGACTGGCGTCGCCGATCTCGATGGTCCAGTCCAGGCCCAGCGCGTCCGCGCCGGCCCCGACCTGGTCCTCCAGCCAGGCGCCCCCGCCCTTGGTGAACATGGTGACCGGCACACGGCGACCATCGTTCTCGCGGATCAGGCCGCCGATGATGCGCTGCATGTAGGCCAGCGAGAATTCGCGGTAGGCCCGCGGCGTGAGGCTGCCGCCCCAGGTGTCGAAAATCATCACCGCCTGGGCGCCGGCACGGATCTGCGCATTCAGGTAGTCGGTCACCGCGTCGGCCACCTTCTGCAGCAGCGCGTGCATGGCCTGGGGTTCCCCGTACAGCAGACGCTTGGTGGTGGCGAAATCGCGCGAGCTCCCGCCCTCGACCATGTAGGTCGCCAGGGTCCACGGACTGCCGGCAAAGCCGATCAGCGGCACCTGGCCATCCAGTTCACGGCGGATCAGACGCACCGCGTCCATCACATAGCGCAGCTCCTGCTCCGGATCGGGAACCGGCAGGTTCTCGATGGCCTCCAGCGTCTGCACCGGGTCGCGGAAACGTGGCCCCTCCCCGGTTTCGAAGTAGAGCCCCAGCCCCATCGCATCCGGGATGGTGAGGATGTCGGAGAACAGGATCGCCGCGTCCAGCGGGAAGCGCCGCAGCGGCTGCATGGTGACCTCGCAGGCCAGCTCCGGATTCTGGCACAGGGCCATGAAGCTCCCGGCCTGGGCACGGGTCTCGCGGTATTCCGGCAGATAGCGCCCGGCCTGGCGCATGATCCAGATCGGCGGGCGGTCGACCGGCTCGCGCAGCAGGGCCCGCAGCAGGCGGTCGTTCTTGAGATCGGCAGTCATATCCCCCCCTGGACGCCGAGATAGTCGAGAATGCCCTCGGCCGCCTGGCGGCCCTCGAAGACAGCCGTCACCACCAGGTCCGAGCCGCGCACCATGTCGCCGCCGGCGAACACCTTCGGATTGGCGGTCTGGAACGCATGCTCGCCAGCGGATGCCTGTACGCGGCCGCCATCGTCGATGCCGATCGCATGGGCGCCGAACCAGTCGGCCGGCGACGGGCGAAAACCGAAGGCGATCAGCACGCGGTCGGCCGGGAGCACGTATTCGGACCCCGGCACCGGCTCGGGGCGCCGGCGGCCGCGTTCGTCCGGGGCGCCCATCCGGGTGCGCACCACCTTCACGCCCTCGACCTTGCCATCGCCGACGATCTCCACCGGCTGCACGTTGAATTCGAACTGCACGCCCTCCTCGCGGGCATGCACCACTTCCTTGCGCGAACCCGGCATGTTCTCCTCGTCGCGCCGATAGGCGCAGGTGACCGCGGCCGCGCCCTGACGGATCGAGGTGCGGTTGCAGTCCATCGCGGTGTCGCCACCGCCGAGCACGACCACGCGCTGGCCGGCCATGTCGATGAACTCGGACTCGGCCTGCTCCCAACCCATCACCCGGCGGATGTTGGAGATCAGGAACGGCAGCGCCGGGTAGACGCCGGGCAGGTCCTCGCCGGGGAATCCGCCCTGCATCGCGGTGTAGGTGCCCATGCCGAGGAACACGGCGTCGTACTCCTCGAGCAGCGACTCGAACGCCACGTCGCGACCGATCTCGGTGTTCAGGCGGAACTCCACCCCCATCCCCTCGAGGATCTCGCGACGGGTGCGCACCACGTGCTTTTCCAGCTTGAACGGCGGGATGCCGAAGGTGAGCAGGCCACCAATCTCCGGATGACGGTCGAACACCACCGGCTGGACCCCGTTGCGTACCAGGATGTCGGCACACCCGAGACCGGCGGGACCCGCACCGACCACCGCGACCCGCTTGCCGGTCGGGGTCACGTCGGACATATCCGGGCGCCAGCCGGCCTTGACCGCCTCGTCGGTGATGTACTTCTCGACCGAACCGATGGTCACCGCGCCGAAGCCGTCATTCAGGGTGCAGGCGCCCTCGCACAGGCGGTCCTGCGGGCAGACGCGGCCACAGATCTCGGGCAGGGAGTTGGTCTGGTGCGAGAGCTCCGCCGCGGCGAACAGGTTGCCCTCTTCCACCAGCTTCAGCCAATTGGGGATGAAGTTGTGGACCGGGCATTTCCACTCGCAATAGGGATTGCCGCAGGCCAGGCAGCGCCCGGCCTGCTGGCCGGCGGTGGCGGGGTCGAACTGGCCGACGATCTCGCCGAATTCATGGATCCGGATCTCGGCCGGGGTCTTCTGGGGATCCTGGCGCGGGAGGTCCAGGAACTGCATCGGGTTGGAAGCCATGAATCACTCACTCCGACGGGGAGTCGGGCTGGAGGGGCACGAAGGCCCGGAAGATGGCCGGGGGTGGCGCAGGGGAAACGGTCAGCCCTGCAGGGCCGCACGAACCTTCTGGCTGACCGCGCCCATGTCGGCGCGCCCGAAGACCCGGGGTTTCAGTACCCCCATCACCCGCCCCATGTCGCCCGGGGCGGAGGCACCGGTCTCGGCAATCGCCTCGGCGACCAGCTGCTCCAGTTCGGCCTCGCCCAGGGCCGCGGGCATGTAGGCCTCGATCACCTCGATCTCGGCCGCCTCGCGGTCGGCGAGGTCATCGCGCCCGCCCTTGCGGTACTGATCGATGGAATCGCGACGCTGCTTGAGCATCCGGTTCAGGATCGCCAGCAGCGCCTCGTCATCGGCCTCCCGGCGCTCGTCAACCTCGAACTGGGAGACCGCCGCCTGGATCATGCGCAACGTGGCCAGGCGGTCCCGGTCACGGGCCCGCATCGCCTGCTTCACATCATCCTGCAACCGGGCCTTCAGCGACATGGCGGAATCCTCGGGTCCGGGGCGGACACCCCGGGAAGGTTCAGTACAGCCGCACCCGGCGGGTCATGTCGCGGGCGTTCTTCTTCAGCTGCCGCTTCACCGCGGCGGCGGCCTTGCGCTTGCGCTCGGCGGTCGGCTTTTCGTAGGACTCGCGGCGGCGGACTTCCGCAACCACGCCGGCCTTCTCGCAGGTGCGCTTGAAACGGCGCAGGGCAACCTCGAAGGGCTCATTCTCGCGAACTCGTACGTGCGGCATACAATCTCCGAAACGGATGCTTGGGTTCTGGTATCTTCCAGCCACCCGGACACTCCGGGCAGCCATGGAGAACCCCATATGGTAATCCAACCCGCGCCGAATGCAAAAGGGCGTGAACGGTTGCCCAGCCCGGACGCGGCACTTCTTACGCCGGCCGGCAGCCGCACGCTATGATGAGGCCATGGAAACCCTGACTGTCGAACTGGGCGAGCGCAGCTACCCGATCATCATCGGACCCGGCGCCCTCGCCGACCCCGCCAACCTGCGTCCCGCCCTCGAAGGACGGCGCGTCGCGGTGGTCACCAACACCACGGTCGGCCCGCTGCACGGGGAGGCCTTGCGCGCCACCCTCGCGGCCTGCTGCATCGCCGGCGAGCCGCTGTGGATCGAACTCCCCGACGGCGAGGAGCACAAGACCCTGGCCACCGTCGAAACGATCCTGACCCGCCTGCTGGAGGCGCGGCTGGACCGCGGCAGCCGCATCGTCGCCCTCGGCGGCGGCGTGGTCGGGGACATCGCCGGCTTCGCGGCCGCGATCTACCAGCGCGGGATCGACTTTGTCCAGGTGCCGACCACCCTGCTGGCGCAGGTGGACTCCTCGGTAGGCGGCAAGACCGGCGTCAACCACCCGCTGGGCAAGAACATGATCGGCGCCTTCCATCAGCCGCGCACCGTGGTGATCGACACCGACACCCTGAACACCCTGCCGGAACGCGAGCTGCGCGCCGGCCTCGCCGAGGTCATCAAGTACGGCCTGATTCGCGACGCGGAATTCTTCGCCTGGCTGGAGGAACACATCGACGCCCTGCATGCGCTCGACCCGGAGGCGCTGGCCTGTGCCATCCGCCGCTCCTGCGCCTGCAAGGCCGAGGTGGTCGCCGCCGACGAACGCGAGGGCGGCATCCGCGCCCTGCTCAATCTCGGCCACACCTTCGGACACGCCATCGAAGCCGGCATGGGCTACGGCGCATGGCTGCACGGCGAGGCGGTGGGTACCGGCATGGCCATGGCCGCGCGAATGTCGGCGCGCATGGGCTGGCTGTCCACCGCCGACTGCGAGCGTGCCGAGGCGCTGATCCGCCGCGCCGGGCTCAGCCTGGAGCCGCCGGCGGAGGTCACCCCGGAGCGCTTCCGCGAGCTGATGGCGATCGACAAGAAGGTCGCCAGCGGCCGTCTGCGCCTGGTGCTGCTGCGCGGGATCGGCACGGCCGAGCTGACCGACCGCTTCGACGAGAACGCCCTGGACGAGACCCTGCACGAGGGTGCCCGTGTCGCGTGAAGCCCTGGCCACACCCAGCGTCGGCGGCCCGGGGCTGGCCCCGTACGCGGCTGCCCCGGCGCATTCCCGCGGGCGCAGCCATGCCGAGGCCCCGCCCCGCCACCGCAGCGAGTTCCAGCGCGACCGCGACCGCATCGTGCACTCCAGCGCCTTCCGCCGCCTGGAATACAAGACCCAGGTCTTCATCAGCCACGAGGGCGACCTGTTTCGCAACCGCCTGACCCACTCGCTGGAGGTGGCGCAGATCGGGCGTTCCATCGCCCGCGCGCTGGGCCTGAACGAGGACCTGACCGAGGCCATCGCCCTGGCCCACGACCTCGGCCACACCCCGTTCGGTCATGCCGGACAGCACGCCCTGAATGCCTGCATGCGCGCACATGGCGGCTTCGAGCACAACCTGCAGTCGCTGCGCATCGTCGACCTGCTGGAGCGCCACTACGCCGATTTCGACGGCCTCAACCTGACCTTCGAGACCCGCGAGGGCATCCTCAAGCACTGCTCGCCGGAGGCCGCGCGCGGACTGGGCGAGATCGGCGTGCGCTTCCTGGAACGGCACCAGCCGACGCTGGAGGCGCAGCTCGCCAACGTCGCCGACGAGATCGCCTACAACAACCATGACGTCGACGACGGCCTGCGCTCCGGTCTGCTGCGCATGGAGCAGCTCACCGAGGTGCACCTGTTCCGCGACTGCCTCGAGTCGGTACGCGCGCAATACCCCGGCCTGGAAGCGCGCCGGGTGCAGCACGAAACCGTGCGGCGCATGATCGACGCACTGGTAGGCGACCTGATCGAGACCAGCCAGGCGGCCATCGCCCGCCACGCCCCGCAGAGCCCGGACGACGTGCGTCTCGCCGGCGAGACCCTGATCCGGTTCAGCACGGAGATGGCCGAACAGGCACGCCAGCTCAAACGCTTCCTGCGCGAGAACCTCTACCACCATCATCAGGTCCACGGGGTAATGCACAAGGCCCGCCAACTGATCCACGACCTGTTCGCCGCGTTCGAGTCGGACCCGCGCCTGATGCCCGAGCACTACCAGCGCCACGCCGAGGATCTGGCCGCGACCGACCCGCACGGACCGCAACGGGCCATCGCCGACTACATCGCCGGCATGACCGACCGTCATGCCATCCGCGAACACCACCGTCTGTTCGACCTCGGCACCCTGACCTGAAGGCCACGTCATGGCACTCTCCGAACAATGCCTGCAGCAGCTCGGCCTGGACGCCGCGCCCTTCGACGACACGCCGGACGCGCCGTTCGTCTACCACGACGCTCTGCTGGACGGGCTGCTGGAGTCCGCCCGCAGCGGCCTGGAAGATCCGGGTGCCGTCATCATCATGACCGGCGAGAGCGGCTCCGGACGCACCCTGCAGCTGATGCGCCTGCTGGCCGAACTGCCCGAACCCTTCGAACTGGTCGCGTTCCGCGCGCGCATCAACACCCAGTTCGAGTCCGTCGACCAGACCATCCGCAACTACCTGCGGGCGCAGAATGCCGACGACCCGGACCGGCCGCTGAACGAACTGCTGGCCGACCGCGTCGCCGCCGGTGCCCTGCCGGTGATCGCGATGGACGATGCCCACATGGTCGGCACCGACATCGTCAACAACCTGATGCGCATGCGCAGCGAGATCCTCGCCGCCTACGGCAGTGCCCCGCGCATCGTGCTGGTCGGCAGCACCGGCCTGCTGCGCCGCCGCCTGCACCTGCCCGCCCCGGACGACGAGGAACGCGTCACCCGCATCCACCTGCGCCCGTTCAGCCTGGAGCAGACCGCCGCCTACCTGCGCCACCGCCTGCAGGCCGCCGGCCTTGCCGACCCCAACACCCTGCTCGACCAGGACACCATCCACCACCTGCAGACCACCAGCCAGGGACTGCCGGGCAACCTGAACCGGGAAGCCAGCAACCTGCTCGAGCGCCACTGCCGCAGCCAGCGCCACGCCGCCACGGACACGCCGGGCGCCGCCGCCCCGCCAGCGGAAAGCGCCGCCGACGAGGCCGCCCCTGTTACCGAGGGCACGCCCCGGAGCGCGACGCCGACCCCGCACGCGGACACCCCCGACGCCGCACCGCCCCCGAGGCCGCAGCCGCCGGAAGACGCGACCCCGGCCCCGGCACAGCCGGAGCCGACGGAGTACGCGGCCGACGAACCCCGGCAGCCGGCACCGACCGCACACCACCCCCCGGAGCCGCACGCACCGGCACCGGATGAGCCCGCCCCCCGGGAGGACACCCCGGCCAGCGAGCGCGCGGCGACGCCGCAACCGGAACCGAACGTGCCGCCCATGGCCGCCGCCGGCAGCGACGAACCGTTCTGGACCCGGCGCTGGTTCGTACCGGCCGTGGCCGCCAGCGTCGCCGCCCTGATTGTCGTGCCCATCGCCTGGCAGATGGTCGGGTCGGAACCGGGCGATCCCCGGGCCGAGGTCATCGAACTGCCCCTGCCCGAACCCCGCGTCGCCCAGGCCCCGGAACCCGAAACCCCCGTGCCGGAGCCCTCCAGCCGCCCCGCAGCGGAGCCGGCCCCGGAGCCAGTGCCCCGGCCCGAGCCAGAACCCGAGCCCGCACCGGAACCCGAGCCCGCAACGGAACCCGAGCCCGCAACGGAACCCGAGCCCGCAACGGAACCCGAGCCCGAGCCCGAGCCCGAGCCCACACCGGAACCGGAGCCGGAGCCGGAGCCGGCCGTCGACCCGGACACCACCAGCGCCACCCTCGCCGAGGGCGACGCGGCCGACCACGAACGTCTGCGCGGCGATCTCCAGTGGCTGGGCGAACAGGACCGCGCAGCGGCCACCATCCAGCTGATCGCCGCCGGCGACATGGAAACCGCACGCGACTATTCGGCCCGCCACAACCTCGACGGGGTCCGCTACATCCCCACCCGCGTCAACGGGCGCGAATTCGTCGTGGTGCTCGCCGGCGTGTTCCCCAATCGCGATGCGGCGGCCCGTGCCGTACGCGACCTGCCGGCCGCGGTACGCGGCAACGACCCCTGGGTGCGCTCCATCGGCTCGCTGCAGGACGTCTCCCGCGAATAGCGAGCGGCGTGGCCCGCGCCCTCCCGGCACAGGCCACACACGATGCGCCCCGACCACCGGGTGCGGAATCATCCGCCGCGACGGCGGTCAATTCGAAGACAGTTGTTGCGAGCACCGCGATCCCTCTGTAGAATCCCGCGCCCCTTTTTCACAAAAGCTTGGTGCACCCGCGCCATGACGGAGGCCTATCGATGCAGCAGACCCGACTGACCGGCACCCTCCATCGTCCCGAATTCGAACGCGACAACTGCGGATTCGGCCTTATCGCACACATGGACGGGCAGGCCAGTCACTGGGTACTGGAAACTGCAATTCGGGCACTCGAACGGCTGACACACCGCGGCGCCATCGCCGCCGACGGCAAGACCGGCGACGGCTGCGGCCTGCTGATGCAGGCCCCGGAGCCGTTCCTGCGCCGGCTTGCCGAAGAAACCGGAATCGGACTGGCGGAGCGCTTTGCCGCCGGGCTGGTGTTCGTCAATCCCGAGGCGATCGCCGAGACCCGCGCCGCGGTGGAGACGGCGCTCGAACGCGGCGGGCTGGCAGCGGCCGGCTGGCGCGAAGTGCCGGTGGACTCCGAAGCCTGCGGGGCCGAGGCCCTGCGTACCCAGCCGCACATCCTCCAGCTGTTCGTGAACGCCCCGGACGGCATGGACGGCGACGCCTTCGAGCGCGCCCTGTTCGTGGCCCGGCGGCGCGCCGAGATGGCCATGGCCGCGGACCCGGTGTTCTACATCCCGAGCCTGTCCGCGCGGGTACTCTCGTACAAGGGCCTGGTGATGCCGGCCAACCTGCCGGTGTTCTACCCCGACCTGCAGCGCCCGGAGCTGGAAACCGCGATCTGCGTGTTCCACCAGCGCTTCTCCACCAACACCTGGCCGCAGTGGGCGCTGGCGCAGCCGTTCCGCTTTCTCGCCCACAATGGCGAGATCAACACCGTGCAGGGCAACCGCAACTGGGCGGTGGCGCGCCAGCACAAGCTGGCCACCGACCAGCTGCCGGAGCTGGCCGAACTGGAACCGCTGGTCAACCTGCAGGGCTCCGACTCGCAAAGCCTCGACAACATGCTCGAGGTGCTGCTGGCCGGCGGCATGGACCTGTTCCGCGCCATGCGCCTGCTGGTCCCACCGGCGTGGCAGAACGTTGCGCACATGGACTCCGACCTGCGCGCCTTCTACGAATACAACTCCATGCACATGGAGCCCTGGGACGGTCCCGCCGGCATCGTGCTCACCGACGGCCGCTATGCCGCCTGCACCCTGGACCGCAACGGCCTGCGCCCGGCGCGCTACGTGATCACGAAGGACCGGCACATCACCCTGGCCTCGGAGATCGGCGTCTATGACTACGCCCCCGAGGACGTCGTCGCCAAGGGCCGCCTGAAGCCCGGCCAGATGCTGGCGGTCGACACCACCAGCGGCGAGATGCTGATGCCGGAAGACATCGACCGCATCAACCGCAACCGCCAGCCCTACCGCCAGTGGCTGCGTGCCCAGGTGCGCCCGCTGAAGAGCCAGCTGGACGACAACCAGCTGTTCTCCGGCGAGCCGATGGCGGACGAGCGCCTGGATATCTACGAGAAGCAGTTCGACGTCACCTTCGAGGAACGCGACCAGATCCTGAGGGTGCTGGCGGAGGACGGCCAGGAGGCCGTCAGCTCGATGGGCGACGACACCCCGTTCGCCGTGCTTTCGCAGCAGACGCGCTCGCTGTACGACTACTTCCGCCAGCAGTTCGCCCAGGTTACCAACCCGGCGATCGACCCGCTGCGCGAGAACATCGTGATGTCGCTGGAGACCTGCTTCGGTCGCGAGCGCAACCTGTTCCAGGAGTCCCCGGAACACGCCCACCGCGTGGTCGTGGACTCCCCGGTGCTCTCGGCGGCCAAGTTCCGCGAACTGTGCGCCCAGGACGATCCCGCCTTCCGCGTCGAACGCCTGGACCTGAACTACGACCCGCAGGCCTGTTCGCTGGAGGCCGCCGTCGCCTCGGTGGCCGAACAGGCCGTCGCCGCGGTGCGCGACGGCGCGGTGATCCTGGTGCTGTCCGACCGCGGCATCGACCCCCAGCGCCGCCCGATCCCCGCCGCGCTCGCGGTCGGGGCCGTGCACCATGCGCTGATCCGCGCACGGGTGCGCACCGACGCCAACATCGTCGCCGAGACCGCCAGCGCCCGCGACCCGCACCACTTCGCGGTGCTGATCGGCTATGGCGCGACCGCGGTCTACCCCTATCTGGCCTACGCCGTGCTGCACGGCATGTCGGAGTCCGGCGAGATCCCCGGTGCCGACCCGCTGACGCTGGCGCAGAACTACCGCCGCGGCATCAACAAGGGCCTGTTCAAGATCCTCTCCAAGATGGGGATCTCCACCATCGCCAGCTACCGCGGGGCGCAGCTGTTCGAGATCGTCGGCCTGGCCGGCGAGGTGGTGGATACCTGCTTCACCGGCACCCCCAGCCGCATCCAGGGCACCCGCTTCACCGATATCGAGGCCGACCTCGAGCAACTGGCGCGGCGCGCCTGGAACCCGCGCAAGTCGCGCGGTCAGGGCGGCCTGCTGAAATACGTCCATGGCGGCGAATACCACGCCTACAACCCGGACGTGATCCAGACCCTGCACCGCGCGGTGCAGTCCGGCGACTACGGCGTGTATCAGGAATACGCCGCGCTGGTGAACGAACGCCCGGTGGCGATGCTGCGCGACCTGCTGAAGCTGCGCGACGACATGCAGCCGATCGACCTCGACGAGGTCGAGCCCGAGGCCGACATCCTGCCGCGCTTCGACTCCGCCGGCATGAGCCTGGGCGCGCTATCGCCGGAGGCCCACGAGGCCCTGGCGATCGCGATGAACCGCCTCGGCGGACGCTCCAACTCCGGCGAGGGCGGCGAGGCCGTCTCCCGCTACGGCACCGAGCGCATGTCCAAGATCAAGCAGGTGGCCTCCGGCCGCTTCGGCGTCACCCCGCACTACCTGGTGAACGCCGAGGTCCTGCAGATCAAGGTCGCCCAGGGCGCCAAGCCCGGCGAGGGTGGCCAGCTGCCGGGACACAAGGTCAACAAGATGATCGCCGAGCTGCGCTACTCGAATCCGGGGGTCGCCCTGATCTCGCCGCCGCCGCATCACGACATCTACTCCATCGAGGACCTGGCGCAGCTGATCTTCGACCTCAAGCAGGTCAACCCGAATGCGCTGGTCTCGGTGAAGCTCGTCTCCGAGGCCGGGGTCGGCACCGTGGCCGCCGGCGTGGCCAAGGCATATGCCGACCTGATCACCATCTCCGGCTACGACGGCGGCACCGGGGCCAGCCCGATCACCTCGGTCAAGTACGCCGGCACCCCCTGGGAACTGGGCCTGGCCGAGGTCCACGCCACGCTGCGCGGCAACGACCTGCGAGACAAGGTGCGTGTGCAGACCGACGGCGGGCTGAAGACCGGGCTCGACGTGATCAAGGCCGCCATCCTCGGTGCCGAGAGCTTCGGCTTCGGCACCGGCCCGATGGTCGCGCTGGGCTGCAAGTACCTGCGGATCTGCCACCTGAACAACTGTGCAACGGGTGTCGCCACGCAGGACAAGGTGCTGCGCATGAACCATTTCATCGGCCTGCCCGAGATGGTCATGCACTACTTCCAGTTCGTCGCCCGCGAGACCCGCGAGTGGATGGCGAAACTGGGCGTGCGCCGGCTCACCGACCTCATCGGCCGCACCGACCTGCTCGAGATCCTGCCGGGCGAGACTCCGAAGCAGCAGCACCTCGAGCTGGACGCGCTGCTCGCCAGCGGCGAACTCGGCGACAAGCCGCAGTTCTGCAAGGAGCCGAAGAACGAACCCTTCGACAAGGGCGAACTGGCCGAGCGGATGGTTGCCGACATGCTGGAGGCCATCGAGAGCAAGGCCGGCGGCGAATACCGCTACGAGTGCAGCAACACGGACCGCTCCATCGGTGCCCGGCTCTCCGGCGAGATCGCCCGCCGCCACGGCAACCAGGGCATGAGCGACGCCCCGCTGACCGTGCACCTGAAGGGCACCGCCGGCCAGAGCTTCGGCGTCTGGAACGCCGGTGGCCTGCACCTGTACCTGGAAGGCGACGCCAACGACTACGTCGGCAAGGGCATGACCGGCGGCAAGCTGGTGATCCGTCCGCCGGCGGGCTCGAGCTTCGCCAGCCAGGACACCACCATCATGGGCAACACCTGCCTGTACGGTGCCACCGGTGGCCGGCTGTTCGCCGCCGGCCAGTGCGGCGAGCGCTTCGGCGTGCGCAACTCCGGCGCCATTGCGGTGGTGGAAGGCGTCGGCGACCACGGCTGCGAGTACATGACCGGCGGCGTGATGACCATCCTCGGCAGCACCGGCGTCAACTTCGGCGCCGGCATGACCGGCGGCTTCGCCTTCGTACTCGACCTGGAAAACGACTTCCCGGACCGCATCAACAACGAACTGATCGACCTGCACCGCCTCGACACCGAGGACATGGAGGCCCATCGCAACTACCTGGAGGAACTCGTCACCGAATTCGTGCACGAGACCGACAGCGCCTGGGGCCGCGAGATCCTCGAACAGTTCGATGCCTACCTCGGGTCATTCTGGCTGGTGAAGCCGAAGGCCGCCGAACTGCGCGGCCTGCTGGCCAACCTGCGCCAGGCCGCCTGAGCGCGCCCCGCAACGGGCAGCGGACGGGCCCCGCCACGGGGCCCGTTTCGTTTGCGCCGCGGGAAACACGCCGGCACGGCAACGGCCGACCGGGGCGGTGGGACGGCGGCAGCGAACCTGCGTTGAACGACCGCTGACCGTAGCGAAGGGAGGGCGTAGCGAGTCATCGCCCGATCAGGGACCGGGGCGCACGGATAGCGACTGCGCCGTCGCCCATGGCTCCTCGCAATGACAGGCAAACAAGGGCATCGTCGTCGCAGGGCGCGCAGCGCCGCGGCGGTCTCCCGGGATTGCCCGCGAACGCCCCGGCCAACCCCGATGCGTCCGGAGGGCGCTGGCCACGCGTCCGCGCAGCAACCACTCTGCGTACCCGTGCGGCGCTGACGCTGGGCTATCATGCGAACCTGATTCCCCGCTCAACCGCGAGAAGCGCTCGATTCACCCATGGCAGGCCTCATTCCCCAGGCATTCATCGACGAGCTGCTCGAACGCAGCGACATCGTCGAGGTCATCCAGCCTCGCGTCAGCCTGAAGAAGGCCGGGCGCGAGTACTCGGCCTGCTGCCCGTTCCACGGCGAGAAGACCCCCTCGTTCTTCGTCTCCCCGCAAAAGCAGTTCTACCACTGCTTCGGCTGTGGCGCCCACGGCACCGCCATCAGCTTCCTGATGGAATACGAGAACATGAGCTTCCCCGAGGCAGTCGAGCACCTCGCGGAACAGGCCGGACTCGAGGTCCCGCGCGAGGCCGCCCGCGACGACCGCCGCGAGGCCACCGCCCCGCTGTACGACGCTCTGGCCGCGGCCGCCGACTACTACACGCAGCAGCTGCGCCAGACCCCGCCCGCGGTGGACTACCTGAAGCGGCGCGGCATCGACGGCAACACCGCCGCCGGCTTCCAGCTCGGCTGGGCACCGCCGTCCGGCCTGCTGCGCGCGCTGGCCGAGCGCTTCACCCCGCAGCAGCTGGTGGACGCCGGCCTGGCCGTGCGCCGCGACGACGGGCGCATCCGCGAGCGTTTCCGCGCGCGCATCATGTTCCCCATCCGCGACCGCCGCGGGCGCATCACCGGCTTCGGCGGGCGCCTGATCGAGGATGGCGAACCCAAGTACCTGAACAGCCCCGAAAGCGAAGTCTTCCACAAGAGCCAGACGATCTACGGCCTGTTCGAGGCGCGCCGCGCCGGCACCCGGCTGGAAGAGCTGGTGGTGGTCGAGGGCTACATGGACGTGATCGCGCTGGCACGCGCGGGCTTCCCCCGCGCGGTCGCCTGCATGGGCACCGCACTGACCCGCAGCCACCTCGACGGCCTGTTCCGCCAGGTCTCGCGCGTCACCCTCTGTTTCGACGGCGACGCCGCCGGGCGGCGCGCGGCATGGCGCGCGGTGGAGCAGGCGCTGCCGGCGATCCAGGGCATGCGCGAGGTGCGCGTGCTGTTCCTGCCGGAAGGCGACGACCCCGACAGCCTGGTACAGCGCGACGGGCTCGCCGCCTGGAAGGAACGGCTGGCGGCCGCGCTGCCCCTGTCGGAGACCCTGGTGCGCCTGCTGCGCGAAGAGCACCCGACCGACACCGCCGAGGGCCGTACCCGCTTCGCCCATGCCGCGATGAGGCTGGTGGCGGGCGTGCGCGACCCGCTGTTCCGCGACCAGCTGGTGGAACGCATCGGCGAGGAGACCCACCTCGGCCGGGAACGCCTGGAGCAGCAGCTGGACCAGGAGCAGGCCGCCCCCTCGCGCACCGGCGCCGCCCCGGAACCCGCCGGCGCCGCCGCGATGCCGGCCGCGGACGGCCCGGCCACCGCCCCCGCCGGACGCGAAACGCCGCCGGCCCTGTGGGGCGCCCTGCTCGCGCGGCTGCTGCAGCAGCCGCAACTGGACTGGGCACAACCGGAACTGGACGAACTCTGCGAACTGCCCGGCGCCGGCGCGGCCACCCTCGCGCGGCTGCTGCCGGCCCTGCGCGACGGCCATGTGCGGCATACCGCCGCACTGCTGGAGCGCTTCCGCGACGACCGCCACTTCGATCGCCTGATGGCGCTGGCGGGACAGGCACTGAGCGACGGCGACGAGGCGGTGACCCGCCAGATCGTGCTCGACTGCGCCCGCCAGCTGCTGCGCCAGCACTATCGGGCACGTATCCGCGAGCTCACCCGTCCCGGAACGGCACTGGGTGCGGAACAACGGACGGAACTTGCGCGTCTTACAGAGTTACTGCAGAAGAGCGGCGCGACCCCGGCCGGCTAGCCGAAAAACGGGCCCGGAGCCTTGAAATGGCGAAATCTGCCCCCAATTCCTGACAAAACCGGTCAGCCATGGAGAACCGCACCTTGCGTCGGGGCTCCGGCCATATTAGAAACTTCTGCTACAATGGCCGTTTTAGTTTTCTCAGTCTACGCGACGACCCCGGAGTACGACCACGATGAACCGTGAAGAGCAGCAATCCCAGCTCAAGGAACTCATTGCCAAGGGCAAGGAGCAGGGATATCTCACGTATACGGAGGTGAACGACCACCTGCCCGACTCGATCATCGACTCCGACCAGGTCGAGGACATCATCGCGATGATCAACGACATGGGCATCGCGGTCCACGAGCAGGCCCCCGACGCCGACAGCCTGCTGCTGTCGGACGGCAGCGTCTCCGCGGACGAAGACGCCGAGGAGGCCGTGGCCGCCCTGGCCGCAGCCGACAGCGACTTCGGCCGCACCACCGACCCGGTACGCATGTACATGCGCGAGATGGGCACCGTGGAGCTGCTCACCCGCGAGGGCGAGATCCGCATCGCCAAGCGCATCGAGGAGGGCCTGATGCAGGTCCTGTTCGCGCTCGCGCATCATCCGGGGGCGATCGAGCGCCTGATTCACCAGTACGACCAGATCGTCGAGAGCGGCGGCCGCCTGACCGACCTGGTAGTGTCCTTCATCGACCCGGACAACCCGACCAACGGCGAAGCCGTGGCGCGCGGGCTGGTGTCCGAGGAAAAGGCGAAGGAGGCCGAAGCCGCACAGAAGGCCGCACAGAAGGCCGCAGCCGAGCAGGCCTCGCCGGAGCTGGACGCCATCGTCGAGGAGGTCGAGGACGCCGAGGAAGCGGAAGAAGCCAGCGAGCCCGTGGACACCGGACCCGACCCGGAAGAGGCCCGCCAGCGCTTCGAACACCTGCGCAAGCTGCACGCGAAGGCCCACAAGGCGTTCAAGAAGGGCGACCGCGAGGCCTATGCCGCCGCGCGCGAGGAAACCGCCCGGTACTTCATGGAGTTCAAGCTGGTGCCGCGCGTGGTCGACCAGCTGACCAGCGAGCTGCACGAGACCATCGACCACATCCGCAAGCACGAGCGCCGGATCATGGATCTCGTCGTGAACCAGGCGCAGATGCCGCGCAAGACCTTCCTCGACAGCTTCCCGAAGAACGAGACCAACCTCGACTGGATCAAGGAAGCCAGCAAGGCCAAGGGCAAGTACACCACCGCGCTGGCCGAGCACGAGGACGAGATCGTGCGCCTGCAGAAGAAGCTGGCCGAGATCGAGCACGGCGCGAGCCTGAACATCTCCGAGATCAAGGAGATCAACCGCCGCATGTCCATTGGCGAGGCCAAGGCCCGCCGCGCCAAGAAGGAAATGGTCGAGGCCAACCTGCGCCTGGTGATCTCCATCGCCAAGAAGTACACCAACCGCGGGCTGCAGTTCCTCGACCTGATCCAGGAAGGCAACATCGGCCTGATGAAGGCGGTCGACAAGTTCGAATATCGCCGCGGCTACAAGTTCTCGACCTACGCCACCTGGTGGATCCGCCAGGCCATCACCCGCTCCATCGCGGACCAGGCCCGGACCATCCGCATCCCGGTGCACATGATCGAGACCATCAACAAGCTCAACCGCGTCTCCCGCCAGATGCTGCAGGAGATGGGCCGCGAGGCCACCCCGGAAGAGCTGGCCGAGCGCATGGAGATGCCCGAGGACAAGATCCGCAAGGTGCTGAAGAT
>SL_3KL_010_SEDDRAFT_10002460_pt1 | contig 16906 bp, 15 predicted proteins | sample SodLakKL_010_SED_2_FD_10381 | JGI IMG/M metagenome (IMG submission 10381) | reverse complement strand
TAAAGCCATCCTGGCTTTCTCAGCGCACGCTTCGCTGCACAGATGATTTGCAGCTTGCTTCAGAATCAACCACCTACGGTGGTCGATTCTGGCGGCACTTCTGGCTGTGCTCCATAGTCACCGAACTTCCCGCATGGCCCACTAGGCGATTCGGTCCTGGGCCCAACCCGATAGCCCAGGGGACTTGCCTCCTACGGGCCGTCTCTCGAGACAAGACCGATCTGACGACCGCCGGACGCCAGCGCTTACTCGAAAGTGCCCTCGGCTATGCGCTGAACAAGGCCGTCCAGCGCGGCTGCGCTCCCGACGCAGGCGGCTGCTGCCTGGTTCCGGTCGGCCGTTGTCTGCCGTTGCGCAAGATCGCCGCGCGCGGTGGTGCGCACGAGCAGTCGCGAGGATGCCGTGCGCTGCGCTGGGACGATTCGTAGTTCGACCAGGCGCCGGATTTCCTCTCCGTCGGTGACGAATAGCCAGGGCGCGACCACGAGGGTGTCGCCGTTCGGGCAATCATGCCGTTCCAGGGCCGCATCCAGGTGGGCCTGGTTGGAAAACAGGGTGTTCTGCCGCTGCATCTCGGCGCGCTGCCAGGGTTCCACGGCGAAGACCAGGGCGAGGGCCGGCACCGCCAGAAGCACGGTGATGCCGAGCAGGATCCGCCGGGGCATGCCGTGCGACTGCGAGGACCACCCCAGCAGCCAGTAGGCAGTGAAGGCCACCGGCGATACCAGCACCAGCTGTTCGATCCAGGTGGGCCCTCGCCCGTGCATTGCAACCGTCAGCCAGAGGTAACCGAGCAGCGCGATCCCCACCGGGAGCAACAACAGCCAGCCGATGGCCCCTATGATTCGGGGCAGCGAGTTCGCTGCGTTCGTTCTTTCCGTGATCAATGCAGTGCCCGCGCCATGGGGTTTCGGCACAAGTGTAACGCCCGGAAGCGGGATTCCCGAACGCCGGGTCGTGGCTCGCCGCGCTTGGGATGGTGGGCCGCTGACGCGACGGGTGAAGCGCTCAGCGGCAGGACTCCTCCCAGACGGGTGCGTTCTTCGGGCTCGCGTCGTCGAGCCGGACCATGGTGAGCCTGCGGCCCCACACGCAGCCACTGTCCAGCGAAAGCCAGTCCCTACCATGTCGATAGCCGAGCGCGGACCAGTGGCCGAACACGATGGGGTGCCCGGCCGTGAGACGGCCGGGTACCTTGAACCATGGTCTGAGGCGACCGGCGGCCTCTTCCGGCGGCCCGTTCTCCTCGAAATCCAGCGCCCCGTCGCGTGTCAAGAAACGCATCCGGGTGAGTGCGTTGACGGTGTAGCGGAGCCGGTCCACGCCGTCGAGAGCGTCGCTCCAGCGATCCGGACTGTCCCCGTACATCTCCTCAAAGAAGGCATGTCGGGCGCCGGAGTCGCGCAGGACGTGCTCCACCCGGCGCGCTTCGTGCCGGGCGGTGTCCAGGTTCCACGACGGGGGTATGCCCGCGTGCACCAGCGTCCAGCCCAGCCTGGGGTCGTGGTGCATCAGCGGCCGTTCGGCAAGCCATTCCAGCAGTTCGGCGGCGTCGGGCCGATCCAGGACCTGCTGCAGGGTGTCCTTCGGCCGCAAGGGCCGGAAGCCGGCCGCGCTGGCGAGGAGGTGGAGATCATGGTTCCCCAGCACCACTATCGCCGCCTCGCCGAGATCGCGGACGCGGCGCAGACAGGCGCCGGATTCCGGGCCCCGGTTCACCAGGTCGCCCACCAGCCACAGGCGATCGCGGGAGGGGTCGAAGGATACGCGCTCGAGGAGGCGTTCGAAGGGCTCCAGGCACCCCTGCAGGTCACCTATCGCATAAACGGCCATAGCGGTTTCCGGCAGAGTGCTCTGTCAGTGAAGGGAGTGAGGCACCGAGAGGGTGAACGGGGGGATCGGCGCGTTGAAGGTGAACCCGGAATCGTCGCGCATCTCGTAGCTGCCCTCCATGGTCCCCACCGGCGTCTCGAGCACCGTGCCGCTCGTGTACTCGAACTCCTCGCCCGGCGGGATCCGAGGCTGCTTGCCGACGACGCCCTCGCCACGCACCTCCTGGGTCTGGTCGCGCGCGTCACGGATGATCCAGTGACGGTTCAGCAACTGTACGGCCGCTTCGCCCGTGTTGCGGATGGTGATGTGGTAGGCGAAGACGAACCGGGATTCCGACGGGTCGGACTGGTCGTCGATGTAGGCGGTTGCCACTTCGATTTCGATGCGATGTTCCGAGGAACTCATGAATGCCCTCCGGCGGTTGCGACGGCCCGGTGCGCGGTTACGGCAGCGCCCAGCAGGCCCGGTTCAGGGTGTACGATCAGGTGAAGCGGCAGCCCCTCCATCAGTTCCTGCATCGGCGCCTTGTCGCGGAAGGCGCCGATAAAGGCGGGGGTCTGGAAATGATCCTGCAGACGGGGGGCGATCCCCCCGGCGATGAAGATCCCGCCACGGGGCAGGGCCGCAAGCGCGAGATCCCCGATCTGTCCCGCGTAGATGCTGACAAAGCGCTGGATCACCTGCAAGGCCGGCCCGTGCCGCGCATCGGCGAGCCGGCTGATTGCCGCTGCGGGATCCGCAGCTTCCAGGGCCCGACCCAGGTCATGGTCGGAGGCCTCACGGTTCAGAAAGGCAGCGAGCCGTGCAATCCCGCGGCCGCTGAGCAGGTGTTCGCGGGTGCAGCGGCCCTCGCGCCGGCGCACCCAGTCGGCCAGTGCCGACTGCCACGCATCCGCCGGGGCGAAGTCGGCGTGACCGCCTTCTCCGGCATAGAGCCTGGAGTCGGGCGCGGGTCCGACCAGGCAGGTGCCAAGACCGGTGCCTGCCCCGACCACGAGTCGCAGCCCCTCGCGCTCGGCTTCGGCGGACTGCAGAGTCACGGTGTCTTCGGTTCCCAACGCGTCCAGCCCGGCGCCGATCGCGGCGAAATCGTTGATCAGTACCGTCGGAGCGTCGAAGCGGCGGCCGAGTTCATCGGCATCGAGAGGCGGCCAGTCCAGGTTGGTGACGCGGGCCTGGGTCTGCTGCCCGGACCCGGTCACCGGACCGGCAAGGGCGAGACCGATTCCGGCAATCTCCACCGGGTCCGGCAGTTCCGAGCCGATCCAGACATCCAGGAGTTCCGGCAGGCTCCGGTGCTCACCGCTGACCAGTCGCTTCCTGTGTGTGAACTGCCAGGCGCCTTTCTCCTCGCGCGCCAGGGCGACCAGCGTCTTGGTGCCGCCAATGTCCGCTACGACCAGGTTCATGTCTGCTCCGCGTGTTTTCCATCCCGGGTCCGCGCGTCCGGGGTGAAACCCGAAGCGTCGGGGGGATTCGGGGCCGGGTGGCGACCGGCCCGGAGGTCCGCCGCCCGGGCCAGCGCGACGAAGTCGGCAATGTCCAGCTGCTCGGGTCTGAGTCCATCATCGATGCCGGACGCCGTGATGTCTGCCGGTTCCACCAGGCCGGCCAGCGCCCGCCGCAACGTCTTTCTGCGGTTGGCAAAGGCCTGGTTGACGACCCGGCGGAAGGAACCGTTGAGGGCCTCCGGCACCCGCGGCGTGGTCAGCGGCTCGATGCGGACCACCGCGGAATCCACCTTTGGTGCGGGCCGGAACGCACCGGGCCCGACCGTGAACAGCTGCTTCGCGTCCGCCCGGGCCGAGAGCATGACCCCCAGGCGCCCGTAGCGTTTGCTGCCCGGCACGGCGACCAGCCGTTCCACGACCTCTCGCTGCAGCAGGAAGTGCATGTCGCGGATCACGCTGGCCTGTTCGAGCAGGTGGAAGAGCAGCGGCGTCGAGATGTTGTACGGCAGGTTGCCGACGACCCTCAGTCTCGCATCAGCCGGGGCCCTGGCAGCAAAATCGAAGTTCAGGGCATCTGCGCAGTGGATGGTCAGCCGCTCCGGGGGCGCAAGTGCACGCAGTTCCGGAATGAGGTCGCGGTCCAGTTCCACGACTTCGAGGTGATCGAGCCGTTCAAGCAACGGGCGGGTGAGCGCGCCACGGCCCGGGCCGATCTCGATCATCGCATCGTGACGGTCGGGAGCGATGGCCGCGACAATGCGCGTCAGCACCGCCGGGTCGTGCAGGAAGTTCTGCCCGAAGCGTTTCCGCGGCACCAGCGACGGTTTCACGTCGGGACCCGGGCGTGAGCGGCGTCACTCAATGGGTCCGCGTGGTGGCCGCGCCGGATGTCGGCCAGTTCCAGCGCCAGGCGTTCCGCGGCCAGAAAGCTGCCGACATCGGCGCGGCCCGTGCCCGCGAGGTCCAGTGCGGTCCCGTGATCCACCGATGTACGGATGAACGGCAGGCCCAGGGTCACGTTCACCGCCTCGCCGAAGCCCGCATGTTTCAGTACCGGCAGCCCCTGGTCGTGGTACATCGCCAGCACGGCGTCCGCGCCGGCCAGGGCGGTCGGCGTGAACGCGGTGTCGGCCGGTACTGGCCCGCGGAGGTCCAGGCCGTGATTCCTCAGTGACTCGAGGGCAGGCGCAATGACGTTCTGTTCTTCCGTTCCCAGCAGGCCCTGCTCGCCGGCATGCGGGTTGAGTGCGCAGACCAGTATGCGCGGTCTGGCGCAACCGAAATGATGCCGAAGGTCGCGGTCGAGGATCGTAAGCACCTCGTGCAGCAACTCCGCGCTGATCGCATCGGGAACCGCGCGCAGCGGAAGGTGAGTGGTGGCCAGGGCAACCCGCAGGCCGCCGCCGGTCAGCATCATCACCGGTCGGGGAACCCCGGCACGGGCCGCAAGCCACTCGGTGTGGCCGGTGAACGCGTGGCCACCCTGGTTGATCACGCCCTTGTGCACGGGCCCGGTGACCATGGCATCGAAGACCCCCTCCAGACAGCCGTGCGCGGCGGTCTCCAGAAGTGCCAGCACGTGACCGGCGTTCTCGGGATCGAGCCGGCCCGGGCGCACCGGGTTGTGGGTCCTGACGGGGCTCAATTCCAGGCTTCCAGCGGGGGTGGCACGCGCGGGCTGGTCCGGAACGAACTCCCGCAGACGAACGTCCAGCCGAAGCTGCCGGGCTCGCTGCTCGATGACCGCCGGATCGCCGATGACCACGCGCTGGGCACCGCTTGGGCTGCTGGAAAGCTGGAGCAGGAGGTCGGGGCCAATACCCGCAGGTTCGCCCGCGGTCAGGGCCAGGCGTGCCGCTCGACCGGGTTTCGGGGTGCGTGCCGCCACCGGGTCAGGTACCGAGTCCCTCGACCCGGTACTCGACGAAGGCCTCGTCGCGCAGGCGGCGCAGCCAGAGTTCGGTCTCTTCTTCACGCTTGCGATTCTCCAGGACCTCCTGCGCCCTGGCCCGGAGCAGGTCGCGGGTCGCGTCCACCGCGCGCCGCTCCAGGACCTCGATGATGTGCCAGCCGAACGGGCTCTGGATCGGTCCGCCCATCTCGCCGACCGCCAGTTGGTTCATCGCGTCGTCGAAGGCGGGAACCGTCTCGCCGGGGCTCAGCCACCCCAGTTCGCCACCCTGAGCGGCCGAGCCGCTGTCGTCGGAATGCGCCCTGGCAAGGTCGGCAAACGGCGCTCCGGCGCGGATGCGGTTGTACAGGCTCCTGGCCTGGTCCAGCGCCTCCTGCTCGGTGCGGATCTCGTCGGGGCTGATCAGGATGTGCCGGGCGCGTGTCTGCGTCACCCGGAGTTCCGCGCCCGCGTCGCGATCATGGAGTTTGACGATGTGGAAGCCGCTCGGTGAGCGCAGGACCTGGCTCACCTGGCCCGGACCCATCAGGATCACGTTGCGCGCGTAAAGTGTCGGGATGTCGGCCGCACCGCGCCAGCCCATGTCGCCGCCCTCCAGCGCGTCAGGGGCATCGGAGTGGCGAATGGCGAGTCCCGCGAAGTCCTCGCCCGCGCGCGCCCTTGCCCGCAGCTCTTCCGCCTTTTCGCGGGCCTCCCCGATGGTCGCGGAGTCTGCGCCCTGGGGCAGGGCGACCAGGATGTGCGACAACTGGTAACGGACGCCGCGGTCGATGGCCCCGCTCTCCGCGGCGATCAGATCGTCGATTTCCTGCTCGCCCACGCGCAGGCGGTTGTCGACCTGCCGGCGGCGCAGCTGGGCGATGGTGAGTTCGTCGCGGATCTGCTGCCGGAAGGTCGCGAAGTCCATGCCCTCGGCGGCGAGTGCGTTTCTGAGCTGCAGCAGTGTCAGGTTGTTCTCGGCGGCGATGTTTTCCATCGTGCGGTTGAGGGTGATCTCGTCGATGCTGATCCCGACTCTCCGGGCCTCCTGCAGCTGGATGCGTTCCACGACCAGACGTTCCATCACCTGCCGGGCCAGCGCCCCCTGGCTGGGAGGGCGCGCCCCTCGTTGCGCCAGTTCCTGGGCGGCCAGATTCATGCGCTCGACCAGCTCCCGCTCGGTGATGACGTCGTCGCCAACGACGGCGACGATCCGGTCCAGCAAGCGGTCCTCGGTCTGGAACTGGGCCTGCGCGTTGCCCGCCATCACCAGCCAGAGCACCAGAGAAAGGGCGACGAAGGCACCGAGAACGATTTGGCCAGCGGCGTTGGTGGCCGGCGCTTCAGGGTGTTGCGACCGTGCCGTGTCGGATGTTCCGTGCAGCGGTCGCGCCGCCGTTCGGAAACCGTTGGGGTCGCCCGGCAGAAGGTGCGGGTCCCTAACGATGGTCGATGGTTTCATATCCGGTAATTCCCTCGCGCAGGAGATCTTCGAGTCCGGTGTCCAGGCGCGTCAACCCGTCCAGCGTCAACTGAAAGAAGATCGAGTCATTGTACTCGCCCTCGATGTCGGTCAGGTGCCGGCGCAGCGCCACGCGCAGGCCGTAACAGCAGGTTCGATACTCAAGTCCGCCCAGGAGTTCGATGGTTTGCTCGTCGAGAAGGCTGTAGTTCCAGCGCCCGATCGCCTGGAGGCGATCACTCAAGGGCCAGAATCCGGAGACGTCGGTCTGTTCGATGCGGTCCTCGCGGAGCCGGTAGCCAAGATTCAGCCGCGCCCGATCGTGCGGAGTGTACGCGATACCCAACGTTGCGAGACGCGCACGGTCGCGGTCCGTATCGAAGATCACCGAGGTCTGCGCCTGCCAGCTGCGCCCGAATCGCGCCAGTGCCTCGGCTGCCAGATCCGAACGGTTGCCCCGCAGTGGCGGATCTCGGGGCCGCAGTCTGACGCGGCGATCTTCGAGGTAGGTGATCTGACCGGCGGAGANGCTCAGCCGTTCCGAGCCGGTGCGCGGATCGATGATGCGGCTGGTCAGTGCGGTCGTCACCTGATGGGTATCGCCGACCCGGTCCGCGCCGACGAAGCGCCGGGTGGTGAAAAGGCTGTCGAAGCTGAACTCGCGCTCGGAGGTGTCGAAGCGCGGAATGTCATCCTGGTCCCGGAACGGGACATAACCGTAGTACACCCGCGGCTCCAGCGTCTGCAGCGAGCCGTCCTCCAGCCAGCGTTCCAGGATCAGCCCGCTGTCGACGCTCACCCGGGGTATCGACCGCGTTGGCCTGCTGTCCACCTCGGCCGGCACATCGTCGAGGTCGTAACCGGTGTAGCGCAGGGCAACGCGGGGTTCGACGAAGTAGCCACCGGCGTCGTGGCGGAAGCCGAGTTCGGGTTCCACGTCGACGCGAAGACCGGTGACCGAGTCGCGCCGGTCGAACTGGACGAGCTCGGAGCGAAGATCCCAGAACAGTCCGCTCTCGCGCGATTCGCCCGCCTCGAGGAGGATCTGTGGCAGTCGGCGGTAGGGTTCCCGGCCCGGGGCGAGGGTGGGGTCCAGGGACTGGAAATCCTGAACTCGTCCGCTCAGTCGAATGCCCGGCCGGCTATAGATCAGGTCGGCCCGTCGTTCCACTACCACGGTGCTGGAGGAGAACGCGTCGGAGCCGAAGTCCTGGAAGTAGTTCTGGTCGGATACGTCCGTCGCGTCGACCCGCAGCGACAGCCCGGGGGCAAGCGACGCACGGTGCTGCAGGCGTGCCAGATAACGGTCTTCGTTCGCCACCCGGTCACCGGGCAGCCCCGTGAGATCGATCTGGCCGCTCATGCGCGGACGCAGGTAACGCCATTCGGTATCGAGCATCAGGCCACGCCGGGACAGGAGGCGCGGCGTGATCGTGGCGTCGTAGTTGGGGGCGATGTTCCAGTACCAGGGCACGGCCACATCGAGCCCGGAGCGGGAGCTGTATCCGGCCGAGGGTGTCAGGATGCCCGACTGGCGACGGTCGTCGATCGGAAAATTGATGTAGGGGGTGTAGAAGATCGGNGCATTCAGAAACCGCAGCGTNACGTTATGGCCGTGGCCGCGGCCNCTCTCCTGGTCCAGTCGAATCCGGTCCGCGTAGAGCCACCAGCTGTCATCGCCCTCCGGGCAGGTGGTGAAACTGCCCCCGTGCAGGCGCACGCGCCCGGGTCCGTCCTGGGCGGCATCGTCCGCGCTGCCGCGCGCGCGGCGCGACCGCAGCCAGTAGTCGATGTCCTCGAACGCTCCCGTCTCGTCGTCGATCCGGTATTGGCCCGAGTCGGCCTCGACCAGGAACTCGCCGTCGTATAACCGGGCCCACTCCCGGGCATCGACGGTCTGGGTGGGAACCCGGTAATCAATGTGCTCGGCATCGAGTCGGCGGCCGTCTGCAAACACACGGACGTCGCCCTGCGCGCGAACGAGCTCGCCCCGGATCGCCTCGATCTCGTCGGCCTCGATCTCGACCACCTCGGGTGGCAGCGAGCGCAGTTCCGGCCAGAACGACGGGGCTGGCACCGGGCACGAGGACAGGTACTCCGTATGCCCGGTACCCGGGGTCAGGGTCAGGCTCAGCCCCAGCGCCAGGGTCATGGCACCGGCGGCGGCCGTCGGGAGACGTCTCCGGTAGCACGATCGCTTCGCCGTCATGATCTGCGGGCGTTGTGTCCGGAGCAATGCATCAGTGGGTTCCTGTGGCGGGCGTGCGCGGTGCCTGACGGGGCGTTCATGCCTCGTGGATGGCGGGGAGCCGGCGTCGCTGCCCCGCAGCGCCGACCGGAGCCGCCGAAGGGCGCCCGACCATCGCGGAGGAGCCTCGGGTTGCACCTGCCCGACGAGCGTCTTATACCTGCTGCGAACGGGAGCCGCAAGGGCGATTCCTCTGGCCGGGAACGTCGTTATAATGGCCCGTCAAATCAGCTATGAGGGCGTGGGCATGGATCTGAACAAAATCGTCGCGGGTCGGGATTTGCCGAACGATTTCAATGTCGTCATTGAGATCCCGGCACTGGGGCAGCCCGTGAAGTACGAGATCGACAAGGACAGCGGCGCGCTGATGGTCGACCGTTTCATGACGGTGGCCATGTTCTATCCGTGCAATTACGGGTTCGTCCCGCACACGCTGGCCGAGGATGGTGACCCGCTGGACGTGCTGGTGATCACGCCGGTCCCGCTGGTTCCGGGGGTGGTCGTGCGCTGCCGGCCGGTGGGCCTCCTGAAGATGGCCGACGAGGCGGGACCGGACTCGAAGGTCCTGTCTGTTCCGGTCACCAAGCTGGACCCTCAGTACGAACGCGTCCAGGGTCCGGAGGACGTGCAGCGGGAACTGCTCGACCAGATCACCCACTTCTTCGGACATTACAAGGAGATGGAGCGGAATAAATGGGTCAAGGTCGAGGGCTGGTCGGACGCGGAGGCAGCCAGGGGCGAGATCATGGCCAGCTACAAGCGCTATCAGAAGAGCAAGGTCTGATCGCGCTGCAGCCTCGTTCCGGTGGCGCAATGGCTCGGCCAGGCCGTGGTCGCGAAGACGAGGCGAGGGCATCCGTGTTTCCATAGCCCATGCTGATTGACCGGCAGGATTCCTACGACGAGGAGGGGCGGGATCAGCGGCGCTTCTCTGTCCGCGTTTTCGTCGCGGTGCTGATTCTTTCGCTGCTGCTGCTGACGCTCGGGGTGCGTCTGTTCACCCTGCAGGTCGGCGCCCACGAGCATTTCACCACGCTGTCCGAGAACAACCGGCTGCGGATCGAACCGATGCCGCCGACGCGCGGGCTGATTTTCGATCGCAATGGCGTGCTGCTGGCCGAGAACCGGCCATCGTACCAGCTGGAAGTCACCGTGGAGCAGGCGGGCGATCTGGACGAGTTGCTGGCACGCCTCTCGATGCTCGTTGAGCTGTCACCCCAGGAGATCGAGCGCTTCCGGGCGTCAGTGAGGCAGCGCCGGCCTTTTCAGCCGGTGCTGCTCAAGGCGAATCTCGACGACGAAACGGTGGCACGGATCGCAGTCGCGCGACCCGAGTTGCCCGGTGTGGAGATCGAGGCGCGGCCGGTTCGCCACTACCCTCTGGGAGCGGATTTCGCCCACGTGGTCGGTTACGTCGGGCGTATCAATGAGCAGGACCTGCTGCGGCTGGACACCCGCAATTACGCCGGTACCTCGCACACCGGCAAGACCGGGGTCGAACGCTATTACGAGGACATCCTGCACGGCACCACCGGTCACAAGCAGGTGGAGGTCAACGCCCAGGGTCGGGTGATTCGCGAGCTCTCCGTTGTCCCGCCCACGCCAGGGCAGGATCTGACGCTGAGCATCGACGTGGAACTGCAGCGCGCTGCTCGCGACGCCCTCGCGCCGCACGATGGAGCCGTGGTGGTAATCGACCCGGCAACCGGCGAGGTGCTGGCGCTGGTCAGCAAGCCCGGCTTCGACCCGAATCCGTTTGTGAACGGCATCTCCCACCAGGACTTCGCCGCCCTGCAGTCCAATCCGCACAAGCCGCTGTTCAACCGTGCCCTCAGCGGGCAGTACCCGCCGGGTTCGACGCTGAAGCCGGTGGTGGGCCTCGCGGGCCTGGAGGAGGGGATCACCACGGCCGAGCGCAGGATGTTCGCGACCGGCTACTTCCAGTTGCCGGGACACGAGCGGCGCTATCGCGACTGGAAGCGTGGTGGCCATGGGTGGGTCGATCTATCCCGCGCAATCGCCGTGTCTTCGGACGTGTATTTCTATGACCTCGGCCACAAGCTCGGGATCGACCGCATGGCGCCGATGCTCGGTGCCTTCGGTATCGGCAGCCGCTTGGGCATCGATGCCACCGGCGAACGTCCGGGCATCCTCCCGAGTCGGGAGTGGAAGCGGTCGATGCAGAATCTGCCCTGGTTCCCCGGCGAGACCGTGATCACCGCGATAGGGCAGGGTTACCTGCTGACGACACCCCTGCAGCTGGCCGATGTCGCGAGCACCCTCGCGAACCGGGGTCAGCGCGTGCAGCCGCGGCTGCTGCGGGCGATTCGCGACGGCAGCAATGGCGAATCGGTGCTGCAGCCGGTCCGACATCTGGCCCCGGTGATTGCCAGCGACGCCCATTGGGACGTGATTCACGAGGCCATGGTCGAGTCGGTGCACGCGCGTCCACGGAACGGCGTGGGGCAGCATTGGCTCCAATCCGCCCGGGGGTTATCGCATCGCCGGCAAGACCGGGACCTCACAGGTCTTCAGCCTCGCACCGGACCAGGAATACGATGAGGACGAGCTGGATCGCCTGCTCTGGGATCACGCGCTGTTCCTCGCCTATGCGCCTGCCGAAGACCCGGAGATTGCGGTGGCCGTGCTGGCCGAGCACGGCGGCAGCGGCGGGCGCGTCGCTGCCCCGATCGCGCGCGCTGTGATCGACTCCTATCTCGCGTCCCGGGGCCGGGTGGTGGCTTCGGGAGAAGGATCATGATCAGCGTCACCGGGCGGGAGCTGACCACCTCCCAGTGGCTGCTGCGCAGCCTGCGCCTGGACGGCACACTGCTGGTGTTGATCGCGGTGTTGCTGATGCTTGGCCTCGTGGTGCTGTTCAGCGCGTCCGGAGAGAGCGTCGACGCGCTGCAGCGTCAGATCGGCCGGATCGCGTTGGGTGTGCTCGCGCTTCTCGTGGTGGCGAGGATCCCGATCAGCACGCTGCGCGCGCTCTCGCCCTGGCTGTTCCTGGCGGGGCTGGGGCTGCTGTTTGCGGTGGTCCTTTTCGGGGACGTCGGCAAGGGGGCCCGCCGCTGGCTGGATCTCGGGGTGATCCGGTTTCAGCCGTCGGAGTTGATGAAGCTCGCGATGCCGCTGATGGTGGCGTGGTACCTGTCGTTGCGCAACGCTCCGCCGAGATTCCTGGACATGCTGGTGGTCGGCGTGTTGATCGTGCTGCCGGTGCTGCTGATCATGCGTCAGCCGGATCTGGGTACCGCGCTGCTGGTGGGCGCGGCCGGACTGCTGGTGATTTTCCTCGCCGGTCTGAACTGGCGCTGGTTCCTCGGTCTGGGGCTCGCGATCGCGGCGGTGATTCCACTGCTGTGGACGCAGATGCACGACTACCAGCGGCAGCGGATACTGACTTTGCTGAATCCGGAATCCGATCCACTCGGTGCCGGCTACCACATCATCCAGTCGAAGATCGCGATCGGTTCGGGCGGGCTTTACGGAAAGGGCTGGCTGAACGGCACTCAGTCGCAGTTGCAGTTCCTCCCGGAGCGTTCGACCGATTTCGTGTTCGCGGTCTATGCCGAGGAGTTCGGTTTCCTTGGCGTGGTGCTGCTGATGGCCCTGTACTTCCTGATCGTCGGCCGCGGGCTGTGGATCGCTGCGATGGCGCAGGAACGTTTCTGCCGGCTGATCGCCGGCAGTATCAGCCTCACCTTCGCGGTCTATATGGTCGTGAACATGAGCATGGTGACGGGCCTGCTGCCGGTCGTGGGCATCCCGCTTCCGCTGATCAGCTACGGCGGAACGTCTCTGGTGACGCTCATGGCGGGCTTCGGTATCCTGATGGCCGTTCATTCCCGACAGCGACTGGTGAATCGATGACCGCAATTCTGCCGGCCCGGGCGGGCCGACTGCTGGCCCACGCCTGCACCTCGTGCCTGTTCGTGCTCTTGGTCGGCGCCTGTTCGCTGCCCGGTGTTGCCGGGCCGCAATCCGAGTTCCGGGCCGGTGAGCCTCCGTACCTCGAGCGACCCGAGGTCCAGGCCTTCATCGACGAGCGGGTCGAGGCCGGCATGGAGCGGGAAGCCATGGAACAGCTGTTCGCCGGGGTCGAGCCGCAGCAGCGCATCCTCGACCTGATATCGCGGCCCGCTGAGGCGCGACCCTGGAAGGACTACCGGCCGATCTTCGTGAACGATCTGCGCATCGAGCGCGGCCGGGTCTTCATGGAAGAGCAGGCCGAGTGGCTGGAGCGGGCCGAGGAGGCCTTCGGGGTCGACCGTGCGCTGATTGCGGCGATCATCGGTGTCGAGACCAACTATGGTCGCAACCTCGGCGGTTTCCGGGTCCTCGACGCGCTTGTGACGCTGGGTTTTGATTACCCGCCGCGACAGGACTTCTTCCGCAGCGAGCTGGTGCACTTTCTGGATCTGGCGCAGGAAGAGTCCCTGGACCTCCGCGAGACGCTCGGGTCCTATGCGGGCGCGATGGGGCGGGGACAGTTCATCTCGTCGAGTTACCGGGCCTACGCGGTGGATTTCAACGGCGACGGCCGGCGCGACCTGATCAACTCCTGGCCGGATGCAATTGGCAGCGTCGCCAACTACTTCCGTGAACACCACTGGCAGACCGGCGAGCCGGTGGTGGCCCGGGCCCGTGCCGACGGGGATGGGCACGAGGCGCTGCTCGGGGGCGGCTATCAGGCCCGGTTCTCGCTGGAGGAACTCGCGGCCCACGGGGTCCGTCCCGTCGAGACGGTGCCCGCGGACGGCCGCTTCTCGCTCATCCGGCTCGACGGGCGTGACGGGCACGAGTTCTACCTCGGTTACCCGAACTTCTACGTGATCACCCGTTACAACCGCAGCCCCCTCTACGCGATGGCGGTGCACCAGCTGACCGAGGCGCTGCGCCAATGATCCGGTGGACCGGCGCGCTGGCCCCGTTCGCGGCCGGCGGGCTTCTGTTCCTGATGTTTGCCGGCTGCGGAGGCAGCCCGGATCGGCCCGTCGCCGAGGGGCATCCCGCCGTGGTGCCCGGCGATCTGGCCGCGAAACCCGATGCCGTGCCGCTTCACCGCGCCGCGCTCGAGGATTACCGCGTCGTGGTCGATGCGGAGCCGTGACGGCTCGGCGGCCCGAGTCTGCCGGCACGGGCACGGTGCCGCGCCGAATCACCACGAGCCGGGCAGAGACCATCGCCTCAGGATAGAATGGCCGGCGCAGGGACCGAGCGCATGGGTCAGCAGGATTTCTGCCGGGCTCAAGGCTCGCCAGTCCGGGCTCCACCTGGTGGGCCATGCGGAAAGTTTGGTACCCGATCGCTTCGCCAGAAGCGCCGGCGCTGCCTTGGGCAAGTTGGAAACAGGGTGGCCATTCCGGCACTTGCCCGCCTTGCTCCGGCACTTCTGGCTGTGCTCCATGGTCACCGAACTTCCCGCGTGGCCCACCAGTCCGTTCACCGCTTCAATCTTCAGGTTGACTGTCCGATGATCAAATCCGTTTTCCGCTTCGCCGGCTCGCTGCTGCTGGTGTTTGTCTCGTTGCCGGCGCTGGCCCAGACGCTGCCGACGCCGGGTGGCGTGGGCGCCACCGGAGCCGCGGCGCTGGCCGTGACACCGCGACCGCCGTCCGATATCACCGCGACGAGCTATATCCTCCTGGATTTCGATTCCGGTCTACCGGTTGCGGCGCTGGATCCCGATCTCGAGCGCGAGCCGGCGAGCCTGGTCAAGCTGATGACGGCCTACGTGGTGTTTGGCGAGATCAGTGCAGGAAAGATCGGTCTCGACGACATGGTGACGGTCAGCGAGCGCGCCTGGCGTACGGGCATGGACGGCGCCTCGCGGATGTTCATCGAGGTCGGTGAACGGGTTGGGGTCGAGGATCTGCTGCGCGGGATGATCGTGCAGTCGGGGAACGACGCGTCCACCGCCCTTGCGGAGCTGGTGGCCGGATCGGAAGGGGCCTTCGTGGACCTGATGAACGCCCAGGCGCGGGCCCTCGGCATGCACCGGTCCTACTTCACGAACCCGCACGGGCTCCCCGGTGACGAGGCGCAGTACACGACTCCGGCGGATATGGCCCGACTGGCCCGGGCACTGATCCGGGACTTCCCCGAACTCTACGGCTACTACAGCGAGCGGGCGTTCGAATACAACGGCATCGAGCAGTCCAACCGCAACCTGCTGCTGTGGCGGGACGAGAGCTTCGATGGTCTGAAGACCGGCTGGACCTCGGGCGCCGGCTACAATCTCGTGTCCTCCGCCGAACGCAACGATCGCCGCCTGATTGCGGTGGTGATGGGGATCGAAGCGCCGAATCACCAGCGGGGCGGCATCATCCGCGCCAACGAGTCCCAGGCGCTGATCAACTGGGGCATGCGTTTCTTCGAGTCCCGCAAGCTCTTCGACGAGGGCGTGGTGCTGAACGAGCCGCGGTTGTACAAGGGCGCGGACACCACGGTGCAGGCCGGACTGGCGGAGCCGCTCTGGGTGGTGCTGCCCCAGGGTCAGGCCGAGCGTCTCGAGGCAACCATGGAACTCTGGGGTCCGCATCAGGCGCCGATCGACGCGGGCGAGACGCTGGGTGAGGTGATCGTGACACTGGGCGGCGAGGTGCTGGAACGCAAGCCGTTGGTTGCCCTGGCGCCGGTGGAATCCGGCGGTATCTTCCGCTGGCTGTGGGACAGCGCCGCGCTGGGCCTGCGTTCCGCCTGGCCGTTCTGACCCGGCGTGCTGGTCTATCTCAACGGCGCCTTCCTGCCGCCCGGGGAAGCGTGCATCTCGCCACTGGACCGGGGTTTCCTGTTCGGGGACGGAGTCTACGAAGTCATTCCGAGTTATCGCGGCGCGTTCTTCCTGCTCGACGAGCATCTGGAGCGCCTGGGCCGTTCGCTTGCCGGGATTCGCATTCCGGAGCCCCGGCCGGAAGAGGGCTGGTCGCGGCTCCTCGAAAGGCTGCTGGAACGGAATCCCGGCGGCGACCGTTCGGTCTACCTGCAGGTCAGTCGCGGCGCCGCGTCGCGCGATCACGCATTCCCTGCAGACGCGACCCCCACCGTGTTCGCGATGGTCAGCCCGATTGTGCCGACCCGGCCGGATCCCGTCGAGGCCGGGATTGGCGCGATCACGCTGCCCGATCAGCGCTGGGGCCGCTGCGACATCAAGTCGGTCGCGTTGCTGGCCAACGTGCTCGCCCGCCAGCAGGCCGTGGACAGCGGAGCCGTCGAGGCCATCCTGTTGCGCGACGGAGTCGTCACCGAGGGCGCCGCGAGCAACGTTTTCGTGGTGCACGGCGAGATCGTGAGCACGCCGCCCCTCGGCCACGCGATCCTGCCCGGGATCACGCGCCGGTTCCTGGTCGATACCCTGCGGGACGCGGGATGGGACTGCCGCGAGGCACCCGTGTCCGAGGCGGCACTGCGCTCGTCCGACGAGGTCTGGGTCACCAGTTCCACGCGGGAAGTGGTGCCGGTGACCACGGTCGACGGCCACCCGGTCGGAGGCGGGCGGGGCTGCCCGGTCTGGCAACGGGCCCTCGGGATCTTTCGCCGCGCCCGCGACCGGTCCATCGGAGCCACAGAAACCGGAGCTACCCAATGACGGACGACCGCGAGACCCTGCTCGACTTCCCGTGCCGTTTTCCGATCAAGGTGATGGGCGAGGCGCACGAGGAGTTCTTCGAGGCGGTAAAGGCCTGTATCGCCGGGCACGTGCCGGAGCCGGATACGGTGGACGTGGTGCACCGGGAGTCGTCGGCCGGAAACTACGTTGGAGTGACCATCACCCTGACCGCAACCAGCCAGGAGCAGCTCGATGACCTGTACCGGGCACTGGGCGCCTGTCCCCGGGTCCGAATGGTGCTCTAGTGGGCCATGGGGGTGGTTCGGCAACTATGGAGCACAGCCAGACATGCCGGAGCAAGGCGGGTAAGCGCAGGAATAGCCATCCTATTTCAAGCTTGCCCAACGCAGCGCCGGCATGTCTGGCGCAGCGATCTGATGCCGAACTTTCCGCATGGCCCACTAGC
>SL_3KL_010_SEDDRAFT_10002459_pt1 | contig 16907 bp, 16 predicted proteins | sample SodLakKL_010_SED_2_FD_10381 | JGI IMG/M metagenome (IMG submission 10381) | reverse complement strand
TTGGTGGCCTGGCAGACGCACCGACACATATCCAAACTCCAGCTCATAGGTGATCTGTTTGCCCTGGTCTTTTTTGAGGATCGTCTGTCGATAGGGCGTGGTGAACTGCTTGAAAATCCAATATTGGTTGTATCATGCAAAATCAATACGATCGGTTAGTCCACAGCACGCTAAGCCGTCGCCCGCCCAATGGCTTGTAATAATTGCACCGAATCCACCTTCGGGGAACTCCAAAACGAATAGGTCGCCCTGGTATCATACCACTGGCTATGGGCTTGAGGTACACTGGCTGTAGGGTGGTCGGTTGAGGTTTCCAAAATCTTACGAAAACGATCATTACGGCGTTTATCGCCTAAATTCAGCAACTCCATCTCGATTTGCATCCGAGATTTCATAACGTTTTATTGAGAATGTACTGTAAGTTTTCCAAATTTTTTGATCAAAAAAATTTGGGTAATGATAAGTCTCAAGAGGGGATGATTTTGGGCTGACAAACCATTTATCCACAAAGTTTCCTATAGAAACTAAATTTACAAGAAACCTGAGTTCAATTAATAATGAGGTAGTAATTTCTGGGGTTAAAATGTTGTAAACCATTAATATAAACGTCGGATAAGTCAGGATAGTTTGCTATATTAAGTTATGCAATAACAAAAACATAGATTCATTTTTCATGACATTATCCGACGATAAAATTACCGAAATCTTCTACCATGTTGACACCTTTTGCATCCACTTTCACCAAGCACTTGCCCCTCATATTATAGGAAATCCCACTAAAAGAAAACCCAAACTTTCTACCAGTGAAGTCATTACTATTATGATTGAGTTTTCATCACAGTGGATACCGTACCATGAAAGGCTTCTACACCGGCTACGTGAAGCTGCACATGCGGCACCTTTTCCCCAAGACCGTTTCCTATAATCGCTTCGTCGAACTCACGGCTGGAGCTAACCTGCCACTGGCTCTATTTGTTAAAACATGCTGTATGGGAGCCTGTACAGGGATTTCCTTCATGGACTCCACGCCACTTCGCGTGTGAAAAAACAAACGAATCTCCGCCAACAAGGTCTTTGAGGGAATCGCCAAACTGGGCAAGTATACCATTGGATTTTTCTTTGGTTTTAAGTTACACCTGGCTATCAACGATAAAGGAGAGCTGCTCAATTTTATGCTGACTGCTGGTAATGTGGATGACCGCCAACCGTTGAAAGATCCCGCTTTCATCAAAGCCTTTACCGGCAAACTCTACACCGATAAAGGATATATCTCCGCAGAACTAACCAATGCGTTATTTTGCAATGGTATTCATTTGATTACGCAGATTCGAAATAACATAAAAACAGTCTTATGGAGCTCAAAGACAAGATTTTACTTCGCAAACGCTCCATCATTGAAACGATCAACGACGAGTTGAAAAACATGTGTCAAATTGAACATTCCCGGCACCGATCCGTGGCCAACTTCCTGTCCAACCTGTTGGCAGGTCTTGCCGCTTACTCCTTCTTCCCAAAAAAACCTGCCATTAAATATGACCCCGTTCAAACAAACCAATTAAGCCTGATTTAAAATCGAATTCAGGTAAGAAAGGAAAGTTACCGAACTATACCAAACAAGAGATGCATAATGAGCGCTGTGAAATAATGCGCTCATCTGATTTTTCGATTAATCCAGTACAAACCGAAACGTTATAGTACCCACCTGATCTTCCTGGGGAACTCCCGAGGGCAAGGCGGAAAATCTCCAGGCTCGCAGGCTTCGCATCACTTCTCTTTCGAGTTCGGGATTCATTCTTCTAATGGGTCTTATGCCCACTATGTTGCCCTGCGGATCTACCTCGATCCTGACTCTTATTGTTGCCTCTTGATTTGTGCGGTTTTCTGGCAAAGGCTGCTGCATGGGTGTCCGGTTAAGTTCACCTTCCCACTGTAAGTCGTAGGGTGCTGAACGGTCTGCTGTATGCCCTGATCCGTGTTCTACATTTGGGTCGCCGCGCGAACCCCGCTCATCACCACTTTCTGCAACTCCCTCTTGTACCTGCTCTGCCTCCTGAGACTGCGGTGGAACATCTTCTTCGGGCACTTCTTCCGTTACCTCCACCACTTCGGGGTCAATTACATCAGTTTCGGGAGTTTCAACCACTTCCTCGTCCTCTATTTCTTCTATCTGCTCAGGAAGTTCAACAGGCTTGGTTGCCTCTTCCTCGGGCACTTGTGGGGTTTCAACAGGTTGTGTGATTTCCGGATCGGGTTCGTCCGGTACTGTTTCTACCGGGTTTGGCCGGGTAGCTACCTGCTCTCTCTGTACATCAGCGTGCTCTGCAAGGCTTCCGCTTCTAAATTCACCAAGTGTAACTTCCATGAATGCGGCACGCTGGTCTACTTGAAAATCCACAGTATATAGAATGGCTATAATCAGAATCAGCAGGTGTATGGCACCGGTAATGCCAAGGCCAAAGCGGTCTTCTTCATCGATATTTTTTTTGAACCATTCTATCATGGGGTTAATTACGTTCTGTGGCCATTACAATGTTCATATTTAAAGCCCGTCCAATATTCATTGCGCGGACAGCATCGTCTACTCTGGCCTCCCTGTCTGCTCTTACTACTAACGATGCACCCGGCTTATTCTGATATGCCTGACGTATAGACACTGATAAATCCGCACGAGTAACTTGTTCACCATCCACAAAGAAGTTTCCTTCCGGTGTTATAGCTACCGAAATTTGAGTCGCGTTCGTAGTTACACTTGTTTCAGCCTGGGGCACATTAACACGGATTCCAAAATTCGTTACAAACGAGGATGTCAACAGGAAGAAAATAAGTAACAACAAAATGATATCAGTCAGCGACGACTGAGAGAACATATAAAGCGGTTCTTTTATGTTGTTATCTTCTCTGAAGTTCATACATTCACCTCTTGTTTTTTCTTGGGTGAGGGTGCCTGCAGCAGGTCTACGAAATCAGCGGAAGCATTTTCGAGTTCAAAAATCATTCGGTTTATTTTTCCAAGCAGATAGTTGTAGAAGCCATAGGCAATAATTCCAACAATCAAGCCAGTCGCGGTTGTAATCAGCGCTTCCCAGATACCGCCTGCCAATACACTCGGATTTACGTTACCCTGCAGCGACTGAATATCCATAAATGCACGGATCATACCGGTTACCGTTCCTGTAAACCCGATCAGCGGAGCCACACCGGCAATGGTTGCCAGCCAGTTCATCCGTTTTTCGAGCTGAAAGATTTCTTTTTTACCCGCCTTTTTGATTCCATCTTCAATGTCACGAATGGGCCTGCCAAGCCGCCGGATTCCTGCTATTAAAATTCGGGCTAATGGTTTATCGAATTCTTCGCAGTATTGAATCGCTCTTTTCTGACTTCCGGATTTCAACAGCGTCTCAATAGAGTTGAGGGTGTGATTGATATCCATTTTGGAGTTATCCAGTGTTCTCCATCGCTCTGCTATCACATAAATTGCAAGCAGCGATAATAAGAAGAGAGGAATCATTAAAATTCCGCCCTGTGATAAAATTTCAAAAAACGTCATGCTCGACTCTTCCTGCAACATTCCGATGAGTGTATCTTCTTCGGTTGCCTGAGCCTGTAGTAGAAAAAGGTAGATGATTTTCATGTACTTATTTAATTAATCTGTATTCTGTGTATAAAGTTTTGAACGTTATAAGGAGGTGGCAGCCTGTTTAGGTTCTGCTGTGCATCAGCCAGTGTTTCAAACTGGCCTACGCTTACACGCCACATGGTTTCTTCTGTTACGGTTCTCGAGGTTACCAATACACGGTAACCCTCTTCGCTTAAATGGGCAGCAGCTTCCCTTGCATTGTCTTCGCTTGTAAAAGAATGCAGTACAATGGAGTATCCGTCATTTGCTTCATCGTTTATCATTCCCATTAATCCGTATGTTTCCTGCTCATTCAGTGCCGTCTGTGTTATAGCTTCCGGCTGAGTTTCCTGAACTTCTTCTGTTTCTGATACTTCATCTTCAGGTACCTGTTCCGGTTCAACCGGTATCATTTCAATTTCCCGTGCAACTTCGGCATCTTCATCGGTTATTACCGGAAGTTCATCCGGTATTGGAACCGCATGTTCGGCGGTTGCAGTTTGTTGTGGATCTTCTGCAACAGTATCATTATCAAGAAAAATAAAATACAGTCCTGCTAAAACAAGAAGCAATAAAAGTGCCGCAATAGCCCAGATAGCAGCATTGCTTTTCTTTTTTTTCTTTGGTTTTACCCGGGCTTTTGCAGCTTCAACTTTTTTTCTTTCTTCTTCCTTTTTTCTTTGCTCTTCCTCTTCCTGCCTGGCCACTTCATCCCAAATGTCCATTTCGGTTTCAGACTCTTTCACAGCATCGGAAAGAAAGTCAAAGTCCTCATCATCTTCTGCTTCAAAAACATCAGATGTATCTTCTTTTGTTTCTTCAATTCCAAAGATATCATCGGTATCATCTTCTGCCGGTTTTTTCTCATCTTCCGTACTTTCAGAATCGGAATCGGCAGGTTCTGCTGTTTCTTCCGTCTCTGTTTCTTCAGGCTTCACATCGCCAATCGAAATGGCTGTATCGCGTTCAGGCTGCAGCTCAATCGGTTTCATTCCGGCATATTTAAAGCTGATTTCAGTGCTCAATTCTTTTGATGGATCAAACTTTAATTCACCTTCTTCATCAAAATAAAAAACACCAAACTCTTTAATTTCCAATGCTTTGCCGCGATGAGCAGCATCAAGAATGCGGTCAATTAACTGGTCGAGCTGTTTTTCCACTTCAGCTCTCTCCATACTGGTTTTTTCAACCAGTAGCTCTACAAGTTTTTCCTTGTCAATTTTCATAGGAGATCCTGATGTTTGATTTGAATTCAACCACATCAGCCGGAGGCATCATAACCACCTTACCGTTATCATACCGTTTCTGATGCTGTTCGTAATGTTTTACATCAAATGTACCGAGCCCTTCAATTTCTACACTGTTTTTGTTTACGAACTGCTCCCTTAAAACTTCTTTGAATGCGTAAATAAATTCAGTATCCATAATGTTTAAAAAATGTATGTAAATCCTACAAATCCCTGGAAGCCCCTTTCACGATACCCTTCCCATAGCTGGTATTCTTCGTCCAGCAAGTTAAGAAGTTTGCCGTAGACTCCATATCTGTCAGAAATAGAAATTTCAAATTTACCGCCAATTAATAAAAACGATGATAAATCATCTCCCGTATGGCTTTCACGTCCGCTTTTAAATTCTCCCCACCCTTCGAGAAGTACTTGCCTTGTTGGGCGGAATGAGAGCGCAGTCTGAACTGACAGGTTTTCGACAAACGGAATTTTTTCATTTGCAGCAAATCTTGGTGTTTGCAAGTGTGCATCGGCACTAAACCAAAGTACATCCGGCCTCAAATCCTGCGAAAATCCGCCATAAACCCTGAATATGGTAGCATCGCGAAATTCAGCAGTATAGTAGCCTTCATCTATATCAAACCCGAAAACCGGCTGAACGCTGCGTGTGTAATAAAGATAATTTCTGATATCCTGGTAAGAAACACCGGCAATAATTTTTGTGCCCTGGAATGGCTCTGTCTGCATTTCGCCCAGTGCCAGCATCTCATATTGATGTCTCAGGTTTGACTCAAAATCGAAAAACCGGTTTTCTTCCTGTACCTGCTGAAAGGAGTAATGCCTTGGTGTTGCTGCTGCTTTTGCACGGAGGTTAAGCCCTCTGAACAGGGTGTGCTTCAGCTCGAGGCTTGGAGAAAACCGGAATGTAAAATCATCCTCCGCATCAGTAACACCACTCACACCCAAACTCGCTTTCACATCGCTTCGGTAATTAAAAAGCCGCTCATAATGAACCGACAGCGTAGTTACCGACCAGTTGGTTGACGCTCCCCCCATCGACTCAAGGCCGCCGGCACGGGTATGTAGTTTAAGCCTGTGTATTTCGTTGATATTATTTCCCAATCTCGAATATTCGCCCTGTGCCCGGACTCCCCATTCGCTCGGGCTGCCATCTAAATTTGCGAAATCCGATTCAACAGAAAAATCGTTCACAAAACCATCAACAGCTATTTTTGTGCCGGAAAGTGAGGTACTTGCAACATCCAGAGCAGCAGACCCGCGAAAACCGTTCAGTGATACTCTTGTATCCGTATCCAGCAGCTCTTCGAATGTGGTTCCGAGTTGCAGCATGTGATTAAAATTCGATTTTACCCCGGCTGAAAGCTGAAGATTGGTTCTGTCTGAAAGGCGGCTGTATGTATTCAATTCTGCATCAAAAAAACGATAAGACGTCGTCACATTTTCTTCGTGGCCGTCACTGGAATTGAAATTTGCGTGGCCGGAAATCCAATTTCTCTCGCTAAGTTTTGCTACAGCATAAATGTCGGCTTCTGGGGAAATTTCACTGCCAATTCCGGCTCTGATGAAAGCATTCTGCGGATCTCTGTAACCGAGTGGTGTAAATTCGGGAGCTTCGGGGCGATCGAGTTCGCCAACCGGGAGGCTTGCAATTACCGTTTCTTCATCTTCAATAAAAGGAATTCTGTCGGGATCGGTTTGAAATACACGCGGCCGCGGGTTGAACCCGAGAATAGGCTGGCGGCGAAGNCCCGGAAAACGGGCCTGAAATTGGGTGCGGATTTCAATGTCTTGCGGATCNATTTCCGGCAGCAGNGAGCGGTCTGTATCGGTTGGTGTATCTTGGGCCTGTAGTTGACCGGCCAAAATTACCGAAAACATTGACAGCGCAAAGAATAAAGCAAATTGTCTGATCATGATATTATGCGGATAGTAAACATATAAAAATAAACAATCATAGAAGAAGATGATGCATTAACGCACAAAATTTTCAAAATTATCACAAGTTTTAAGAAAATATGAGCTGTAAACCGGATTTACCGNTAATCCATCCGTTTTAGAAAAATTTAAATTCATTTTTNCCAGGCAGTGTTTCAGGAAAGTGTTGAATACTTATCCCACCACAAAGCAATCGGCCCGATAATAAAAACAAATAAAACATTAACAGCATGAGCCACGGTTGCATAAGTTAGTGCTTTAGTCAGCGGCACTTCGTACAATAACCACAATGCCTGTTGAACAAATAGATGGTAAGAACCGATAGCTGCCGGTGTTGGCACCGATACTCCGATGGAGGAAACCACGGTAAGAACCACAGCGTCAAGCAGATTCAATCCAAAAACCTGCTGCATGTTCATCATAAAAAACGGCAGATAAGTCATGATAATATATCCGCCCCAAATGGCCGAGGTTAATAATAGAAATAACGGCCAGTTTTTAACTTTTTTTAATGAAATCATCCCTTCTCCAAAAGATAATCCCGAAGAAACAATTTTTGACAATACCGGATTTTGAAATTCGATTTTTTCGTCAATGAGTAAAATCAACTTATAAAAAACCCAAACGGCCAAAAGTAAAAGAGCAAAAATCAGCGGTATCATCGCGTAATGCAGATATGTCCAGTTTTCGATGCCAAATATCTGTTGAAGCTGTGTGGTATCTGTTACCAGTAAAAACATGGTAACCACCATTAAAAAAAGCATGATAAACAGATCGAAAAGCCTTTCAGCTACAATGGTGCCTACTAAATTACCGGCACTTATATTTCCCTTTTTTGCAACATATACCGGTCTTGAAATTTCACCAAGACGCGGTACAATGTTATTCACCACATATCCCAGCATGACTCCCGCAAAAAGAGTGCTTCGGTTTATTTTTTGATGATTGCCTGGCATAAGCAGCCTCCATCTTTCAGCGCGAAAAAAATGGCTGAGAGTCATCGTAATCACAAAAAAAGGAAGCCAGTAATAGGAAACCGTCAGGATTTGATTCCAAAGCTCTGAAAAGTCGATGTTTCTGAAAGCAAGCCACAAAAAAAGGACGGCAATTAAAACGGAGATCAGAATGTTAAGAGCTCGTATTTTCATCAGGAATCGTGGCGAAGGTCAATCCATTCAACTCCCTCGGGAAACCGAAACTCAAACGTCTCGGATGTTTCGGGCTCAAACTGTCCGTTCTCAAAATAGGTAATCAGTTCATTATCGACCTGGTCAATGGCTTCGATTCTCAGGGGATATCCATTTTCATCCACAAAAATGGTTACCTGCAAAAATACTGAAAACGGATCATCAGAAACCAGTTGTATGTTGGTTTGATTGTTGGCACTCTCTTCTGTTACGGTATAGGTATCGTCAACCCCCTGGAGCATTCTTGATGGAGCAAAATCATCTTCATCTTCAACATAATCACTAACAATAACCCTGTCTTTAGAACTGTCGTAAACACGCGATACTCTGCCATCTACCACCATGAGATTACCGCCGCTTCGTATTTTGTACTGATCTTTGCCAACCCAGATAGTGCCTTCGGTTAGCTGCTGTTCTCCGGTAAATGTGTCATTAAATTCATGAACAAAAGTTGCTGAAAAAACCCGGCCTTCTTCAAACTGATTCTTCAGGCGATCAAAAACAGGCGTATCCTGTGCCATGGCAGTGCTGCAGACCATCAGCATGGTTCCAAGAAGCAATGCTGCAAATTTTCTAAATGCCAAGATTTTCGAACACTTCATTTAACTCCTCTTCTTCGGTTATTTTTACATCTCGTGCAGTACTACCCTGAAACGGGCCAACCACTTCGGCATTGTAAAGCTGATCAATAATTCTGCCTGCACGGTTGTAACCGATTTTTAATTTTCTCTGCAACAGTGAAACGGATCCCTGCTGATGCAGCACCACAATTTTTGCCGCTTCTTTGAACAGTTCGTCAATATCATCGAGCGGATCGGGAATGCCGGACTCATCATCTTGAACAACCGGCAGCAGGAAAGGTTTCTTATACCCTCGTTGGCCGCCGATGAATGCAGTGATCCTCTCCACCTCGGCAGTTGAGACATAAGCGTTCTGGATACGTGTCATACCTGCACCGTTGGTAAACAGCATATCTCCGCTACCCACAAGCTGATCGGCCCCACCAGTATCGAGAATGGTGCGTGAGTCTACTTTTGAAGCAACTTGATAAGCCATTCGTGCCGGAAAGTTTGCCTTGATGGTTCCCGTAATCACATTCACGGAGGGCCGCTGTGTGGCAACAACCAGGTGAATTCCGGTAGCTCTTGCAAGCTGGGCAAGCCTGGCAATCGGCTCTTCAATCTGCTTGCCTGCGGTCATCATCAAATCAGCCAGCTCATCTATCACCACAACAATATAGGGCAGATGCCGATGGCCAAGTTCTTCATCCAGCTCGCCGTTGTCAAATTTCTCGTTGTATGATTTTAAATCCCGAACCATCGCCATTTTCAGTAAATCATACCGTTCATCCATCTCTTTGGTTACACTCTGCAGGGTTTCGAGGGCGGCATCGGTGTCGGTAACAATCGGCTCCTCTGAACCAGGCAGAACTGCCAAAAAATGGTTTTGAATATTGCGATACAGCGAAAGTTCTATTTTCTTCGGATCGATCAGAATAAATTTCAGGTCATCGGGATGGCATTTGTAGAGAAGGCAGGTAATGATTGTGTTTATTCCCACCGTTTTACCTGAACCCGTAGCGCCTGCAATCAGCAGGTGCGGCATGCGGGTCAAATCCACCATAAACACTTCGTTTTCGATGGTTTTCCCCATTGCAACCGGCAGCTCAAAATGGGTATCAACAAACTTCCTTGTGTTTATGATGGTTTTTATGAATACGGTTTCTCTTGTTTTGTTTGGCACCTCAATCCCCACGGCCGACCTCCCGGGAATCGGGGCAATTATCCGCAGGCCGTGTGCGGCAGTCGCCATCTTTAAATCGTTGGCATAGCTTTCAATCTTGCTGATTTTTACATCCGGTGCCGGTTCAATTTCATACAGCGTAACGGTTGGCCCCACAATGGCATTGATGCTCAAAATTTCAATTTTGTGACGCCGAAGCTTTTCAAGAATAATTTTCTTGTTAACCTTGATCTCTTCAAGATCTACCTCGTTGCCTTCGTTTGGCGGAGTGTCGAGCAGGTCAATCCCCGGAAATTTGTACTTAATAACGGGTATCTCTTTGGCTTTCTGCTTGTTTTGGCGGTCCAGTTCCCTGGCATCGGCTTCTTCATCGCCCTTGCCCACATACACTGAAATCTCTACATCGTCATCATCCAGTTCAGTTTTTATTTCTGCTTCGTTCTCAGAGCCTTTTTCCAGAACAGCCCGCGGCGGTTTCTTTTGCAGCTCGCTGCTCTCCCGGCGGCGTTCCTGTTCGCGGAGGCGGTCTTCTTCCTGAGAACGTTCTACAATAGAATCGATGGAATAATCTTCGGTTCCATCACCGTTATTTTCGGCGCCGGCTCTTCTTTTCTGTGCCTCATCGGCTTGCTGCCTTCGCCTGATGGCATCAGCCCGCTGCCTCTCCTGCCTGTCCGATTCCCATTTGGCTTTGTAACTGCTGAACCAGCTTTTCGGGCGCCCTAATGTTTTTTGAAGATCCCTGTCAACCAGAATCAGAAGTGAAACAAAAAGCAGCACGATCAAAATAATGACAGATCCAATGCCCAGAATATTTTGCAGAATTCCTGCGAACAAAATTCCCGAATTACCGCTCCAGGCCACGGAATAGGCCTCATATTCATTATAAAACCATCCGGCTATCGTAGAGATCAGCACAATCATCCATAAACCGTACGCCAGTGGCCAGTTGAGATCACTGAGAACATTATTTTTGAAAATATACCAGCCTGCGGCAAAAATCATGACCGGCAAAATAATGCTTGTATAGCCAAAAAGAATATTTACAAACAGGTACGAAATGTAAGCCCCGGCCACACTGAGCCAATTGTTTACCTGAAGTGCGGGACCCTGGTCAATTCTGAAAAATGAATCGAATGAGAGGGATTTTACAATGGCATAGTCACCGGGATGATAGGAGGCAATGCTGAGCAACAGCAGCACAGATATTGCCATGGTTAGAATTCCGGCAACCTCCATTTTTCGTTTATAATCGAAGCCGCTGAATAAATTATTTGAACGTTTGCTTTTAGCCATTTTTAAGGGTGATCATCCCTTCTTTTAAACGGGGTATGACATCGGTTATATCAATCTGGCAGCAGTAATCAATATCATCCGTTGCTTCCAATTCATTTAACCTGGCAGCATGGTTCGATTGATGTACCACTGACGTTACATCATCACCATACTTATCATAAAGGCCAAATGCAACTTTTGCCCCATCTCTTGAGCTGTCGGGCAGCTCACCATCACTTAACAGGTGAATGATATTGCCTGCAAGCAGCATATCTTCGAAAGCGAGCCTTCCTTTCCATCCGGCACAAATCAACACAATATCTTTCGTTTCTTCTTTGAGTGCTTTTAAAATAGCATTCACATTTAAAAATGAAGCGATATACAGATTGGATGACCCGATTGATTTTTTGATCGCTTTTGTACCGTTTGTGGTGTTAAATATGAGCTTTTTTCCACCTACCACTTCCGGGGTGTATTCACGAGGAGAGTTGCCCAGATCGTAGCCTTCAATCTTTATGCCATCTTTTTCTCCGCACAGCAGGTAATTTTCAGAATCTACATTTTGTGCAATTTTACTTGCCTCGCCCATGTCACTTACGGGAATAATTGCCTTCGCTCCGTTCATAAGGGCGGTTACAATTGTTGATGAGGCCCTTAGCACATCAATTACCACCACAGCTTTGTCTCTCAATTCTTCTTCCTGAAATGAATTAAGTGAAAAAAATACGTCAAGTGTCTTTAAGTTTGCCATCCAAGAATTTAATTATTTTTTAAGGAATGGTGGTTTTTTCACAACTGCTTCCACCGGTTTTTTTCTGATGTTTATGTAAATCTTTTCATTTTCTGAAGAATTTTCGGGAGGTACATACCCCATACCTATTCCTATATTCAAAGAAATGGATTGTGTTCCGCTGGTTACAAATCCAATAGTTTCTCCTTTCTCATTGTCGATATCGTAACCCTGACGCGGTAATTTACGGGGTTTCGTTACCTCAAAACCGATCAGCTTTTTATCAACTCCTTTTTCTTTTTGTTCCAAAAGTGCGTCTCTTCCGATAAAATCGCCTTTGTCTAATTTGGTGAGCCATCCCAGGCCGGCTTCCAGTGGCGTAGTGTCTTTGGTGATGTCATTCCCGTAAAGAGCAAATCCCATTTCAAGGCGCAGAGTATCGCGCGCGCCGAGTCCGGCGGCTTTCAATCCAGCTTCCTTTCCTGCCTTCATCAATTCAGTCCAGATTTTTCCGGGGTCAGATTTCGCAGCATCGATGTACAGCTCAAACCCTTTTTCACCGGTATAGCCCGTTCCGGAAATAATCACCTCATCCTGTCCGGCCACACGGCCAGTTGTGAACCTGTAAAACCCGATTTCATCCACTTTAACGTCAGTTAGTCTTTGCAAAATTGCAGGCGATTCAGGCCCCTGGAGTGCAAGCAGTGCAACAGAATCCGACCGGTTTTCAATTTCTGCACTCATGGTGTTGTGTGAGGAAATCCATTCGAAATCTTTTTCGATATTCGACGCATTTACCACCAGCATATACTCATTTTCATCGAGCATGTAAACAATAAGATCGTCAACAATTCCGCCGGATTCGTAACACATGGTGGTATACTGCGCTTTTCCCGGTTCAAGTTTGGAGGCATCATTTACCGTTACTTTTTGAATGAGATCGAGCGCATGAGGACCTCTAATAAAAAATTCGCCCATGTGAGACACATCAAACAACCCTGCCTTTTCTCTAACCGCGATGTGCTCCTGCTTGATACCTTCGTACTGGACAGGCATTTCGAACCCGCCAAAATCGATCAATTTTGCGTTCAGTTGTTTGTGTTCGTTATATAATGGCGTTTTTTTCAGCATATTTGGAAATCGTTAGATGGAGCTGGATAAATATCAGCGGTCTGTTTCGGATAAAAGTAGTATCAGAAAAATAGTAAGTTGATTTCTTGCACGGTCAAATTAGTAAATAACGTCTGCGATCTCCGAATTTTAGTTTTTTATTATTTGCAGGTAAAGTTAATCAATCTCATGAACTTAAAACAAGATAAACGAAACGTTCCGTTTTAATATACCGTTTAGATTGCTTCATATTCTGAGTATCTTCAAAAGTTAACAATTTCAGTATCCCAAAACACAGTTTATGTCTATTCACAAAGAACAGATTAAAAGTGCCTTAAGCCAAGTCATACATCCTGAATATAAGAAAGATCTGATCACCCTGGATTTAATACAGGATCTGATTACGCAGGAAAAGTATGTTTCTTTTACACTTGAACTTCCCCGTAAGGATGATTCTCTTGCTCATCACCTGAAACAGGAATGTACAAAAGCCATTCAGAAGTTTGTTGATTCCGAAGCCGTGATTGATATTACTGTTGGAATCAATATATCGCGCCAACGCGATCTGGACGGCGATGACGGGCAGGCAGGCCAACAACAGCAGCAAGCCCCGCAACAGCAGCCCATTTTGGAGGGTGTGAAGAATGTAATTGCCGTGGCATCAGGTAAGGGTGGGGTTGGAAAATCTACCATAGCCGCCAACCTGGCTGTAGCGATGGCACAAACCGGAGCAAAAGTCGGCCTGCTGGATACCGATATTTACGGGCCAAGTATTCCCACCCTGTTTGGCGTAACCGAGCGGCCTAATGTAACCACGCAGAAAAAACTGGTGCCAATTGAAAAACAGGGTGTTCACCTGGTTTCGATGGGGTTTTTGGTGGATACCGATCAGGCCATGATCTGGCGCGGGCCGATGGTTACCAGTGCCGTAAAACAGTTTATGCAGGAAGTAGCCTGGGGCGAACTGGACTATCTGATTCTTGACCTGCCTCCCGGCACGGGAGACATCCAGCTAACCATTGTTCAAACCGTACCGCTGACAGGGGCTGTCATAGTTTCAACTCCTCAAAATGTTGCCCTTGATGATGTTCGAAAAGGTGTGGCGATGTTTAATAAAGTGAATGTACCCGTGCTCGGCATCGTCGAAAATATGGCTTATTTTGTGCCCGATGATGCCCCTGAAAAAAAATATTATATCTTCGGCAAGCATGGCGCCCGTAAACTGGCTAATAAACTGGATGTGCCGTTTCTTGGAGAAGTGCCTCTGCGCGAACAGGTGCGCGAAACCAGTGATACCGGAACTCCAATTGTGGCTGCAAGCCCATCATCACCGGCCGCAATCGGACTGAAAGAGATCGCTAACAGAGTTCAGCAGGATCTTACACTCATAAAACAACAGGAAGGAGGCGGTTCCAAAATTGATATAAAAATCAGACCGTGATATACTATTGATGGGAAATTCTAAAGAAGAAAAAAGGAAGAAGCGAAAACGCTCTCTCATTGAATGGGGTGTAATTCTTGCTGTGATTTTACTGCTTTATGTAACCGGTTGGCACACCCAGTTACTTGGCACACTGCAGCGGGGACTACTGGCTACCGGCCTCATCAAACCTTCGGTACCCGAACTTACACAGGATTTTCCCGTGGCAAGTATGGATTTCTATTTTGCCGATAAAAACGGCACGGTTCAGTCGCTGGAAGAATACCGGGGCGATGTGATTTTCATCAATGTATGGGCTACCTGGTGCCCGCCCTGTATAGCAGAAATGCCCTCCATCCAATCCCTTTATAACAATATGCAAGGGGTTGATAATGTTACATTTCTTCTGATTTCGATGGATGAAGAATTTTCCAGGGCAGAGGAGTTTATGGCCAGGCGAAATTTTGATTTACCGATCTATCATTACCGGTCAAGATCTATCGAGGCATATCCCAGCAGTGTGATTCCCACTACGTATGTGATCTCTCCTGACGGCAGGCTGGCACTGGAAAAACGCGGGCTGGCTAAATATGACACGCCCGAATTTGAGCAGTTTCTTTACGATCTATCGCAAATCTAACCAATTGCAAAAATTTTTCAATCACTTAAAAAACATTAGCTTACCGGATTCGGCAACATCATCCACAATAATCCGGTATATATAGATTCCGCTGGAAAGCCCCTGCATATCCACCTCCACTGCGTAGCGGCCTGAATTTTGAAAACTCTGAACCAGCGACTGCAAATGGTGCCCGTTAATGGAGAAGAGATCGAGTGAGACATCGGCATCTCTGGAAATGGCATACGGTATTGTTGGATTGGGCGTAGTGGGCACCACCGGATTGGGATAGCTCTGGTCGAGTTTTACAACCTGGTCTTCCTCAAGTGCCTCTCCTTTCAGCGACATTGTGATGGGTGACTGTACATTGCCGGCATTATGCAGAATCCGAAGTGTACCTGAATGCCGGTCTTTTTCACCTGGGGCATATTTAACATTGACCGTTGTATTTTGTCCCGGTTCAAGGTTGAATGTGCTATTACTCAGAAGATTAAAATCATCGCTATCAATCTCTACTGCACCGGAAAGCGTTTCGACGGCCGCCGGTTCATTGGAAATTGTAAACGAAAGCTGAACGTTTTCTCCCACGTTGGTTACTCCAAAATCGAGCTCGGTTTCGCTAACGGCAATTACAGCATCGGATGCAAGAAAGCTAAGGCAGCCTGCGCCCAGCGGCCATAACATATCACTGAGCATACCGCAAAAAAGCGGGCCCGGAGTATGTATTGCCATTGCCCGGTCTATTCGCGGCCTCATCAGCGCATTTACGGTTCCGGTAAACGTAACCTGATCCACATGCGAATAACTGGAACCGGCCCTGTAGGGATCGGGTGTGTAAAGTTTTGCCCGGTCAGCTTCCTCTTCTTGCAGTGTCAGGTTTGCATCTTCTCCTTCAAAGAAAAGGCCGTCCCGTCTGCCTGTTAATGCGTTATAAATTTGCCCGGACGGATTCGGATAGACATTTTCATTCATAATACTGAAGTAATCGGCATCTACTACAAAAAGATCGTAAGCATAGGGTAGTGGTGGGCTCTCTCCAAGCGGTGTACCCCAGGCTCCTGTATTTGTTTCATTATCACCGGAAGCACTGCCGATAAATCCTATTCCATGGCCTATTTCGTGAAGTACAACTGTAATAAAATCTGTGCGGCCGCTTGGCACCGACGCATCCGTTCCGAAATACCAATCATCAAAACCACAATTGATATTTACAATTACATCATGATCAACATTGTCGATTTGATCTCTTAGCGGAACTCCTGTCATAGCACTTAACTGGGCGAGCGAATACCAGGTGTCCGGCTCTCCAACATCCGGAAGCTGAACAATTCGGGACGGCCCGGCATTTCCAAGGGTGACCGATCCCGGCTCAGATTCAATATTTCTCCAAATCGCCTGAACCCTGATAGGTATATCTGACCGGAGATGTGTGCTCCAAATATCCATGGTAAAATCGAAAGCTTCACGCGCATCATCGGGCCACGAAGTGTGTCCGCAAGCATTACCCGATTCAATCATGTAATCAACCTCAAAGGTTGTTGTTGTCTGCTTCAGTCGTTCGTCCATTTCGCGGCTTGGGCCAATAAAAAAGTGTGCGTCTATATCGGTAGGTTCCAGTGTGCAGATATCTTCTGTTTCGGGTGGATGCATCACTCTGAGCTCGTTTACATCAAAATCCTGTCCCAATGCGTCTTTTGCGGTTAGTAAAAAAATAAAAGTTATGAAGAGTGAAAGGTACTTTTTAAGCATTCTGAAAGTATGGTTTACCGGATGAATGTGATAAAGTCAAATGCAAATCAATTCAAAAAAGTTAGAGGGATAATTACTCAATCTGTATCTATCAGTTTAACAGACTTTTGATTAACAAACCACAAACGAATTCAACTTTTTTGAGGTTCCGAAGATACAATCAACAATTATAGTTGAAAGTGTTAACTAAAGATATATTCAAATTCTTTTCGTAACTTTTCGAATCCGCCTGCTTCATTTAAATACCAGCACAGCCTCAAGGAGAGATCAATCATC
>SL_3KL_010_SEDDRAFT_10002458_pt1 | contig 16908 bp, 15 predicted proteins | sample SodLakKL_010_SED_2_FD_10381 | JGI IMG/M metagenome (IMG submission 10381) | reverse complement strand
CCCGCGCGCGGCGGGCATCGGCGGCATCCGCGGAGGCCAGCGCCTGCTCCGCTGTCACGGTCACGAACGCGTTTAGCCCCGCGCCGGCGGACCCGTTGATCCGAGCGAGCAACTCCTCGGTGAGCTCACGGCTGGAATACTCCCCCGCATCCAGGCCCGCGGCGAGTTCGGCGACGGTTCGGGTATACAGTGTCACGATGACATCCTGCTGCTGACGGTGTGGGTGATGGCTGACCGGTATCTGCCGGCGTCGGGCGCGTCACTCGATGACACGCGGAACCAGGTACAGCCCGTCTCCGACGGCGGGCGCGACGGACTGGAACAATTCCCGCTGATTGTCCTCCGTGACCTCGTCCGGCCGCAGTCGCTGGGCCATATCCAGGGGGTGGGCCATGGGCTCGACGCTGCTGGTGTCGACGGCGGACATGGCCTCCACGAAGGCGAGGATATCGGACAGGTTGCGGGCATGTTCGGAGAGCCGGGACTCGTCCACGGCGAGCCGGGCCAGGTGAGCGATCTGCTTGACGTCATCGTTGCTCAGAGACATGAAAAAACTCCGGGAAGGACACTGCTGCTTTCGGCAAACGGGAATTCTCGGTGAAGTTGCCGGAGATGGCAAACCGCCGGATTTCCGGTACGGATACAAAGGCTGCCAACAGGGCCACAATCCGCGTCACGGCCGCTTGCTGAAACCCTACCCCGTTGATAGATTACCTGCCTTTCCACGAGCAGGATGATATTAAATGTTCAAGGGAATTCGCGGGCTCTTCTCGAACGACCTGTCCATCGACCTCGGAACCGCAAACACACTCATTTATCTCCGCGGACAAGGTATCGTGCTCAATGAGCCCTCGGTGGTCGCCATCCGTCAGGATCGTGACGGCGGCCCCAAGTCCATCGCCGCCGTCGGCGTCGAGGCCAAGAACATGATGGGCCGCACACCCGGCAACATGAAGGCGATACGACCGCTCAAGGACGGCGTCATCGCCGATTTCACCGTCACCGAGAAGATGCTCCAGCACTTCATCAAGAAAGTGCACGAGGCGCGTTTTTTTCGGCCCAGTCCACGTGTCCTCGTGTGCGTGCCCTGCGGGTCCACCCAGGTGGAACGGCGCGCCATCAAGGAGTCCGCCGTCGGCGCCGGCGCCCGCGAAGTCTACTTGATCGAGGAACCCAGGGCGGCCGCCATCGGTGCCAACATGCCGGTGGACGAGGCCCGTGGCTCAATGGTCCTGGACGTCGGCGGCGGCACCTCGGAAGTCGCCGTGCTGTCGCTGAACGGTATCGTCTACGCGGCATCCGTGCGTGTCGGGGGCGACCGCTTCGACGAGGCCATTACCAACTACGTGCGCCGCAACTACGGCATCCTCATCGGTGAAGCCACGGCGGAGCGTATCAAGCACGAGATCGGCACCGCATTTCCCGGCAGCGAGGTGCGCGAGCTCGACGTCAAGGGCCGCAACCTGGCGCAGGGCGTGCCGCGCAGTTTCACCCTCAACAGCAACGAGATTCTGGAAGCGCTGCAGGAGCCTCTGTCCGCCATCGTGGGCGCGGTCAAGACGGCGCTCGAGCAGACACCGCCCGAACTGGGCGCCGACGTTGCCGACCGCGGCATCGTGCTGACCGGCGGTGGCGCCTTGCTCCGCAACCTGGATCGCCTGATCATGGAGGAAACCGGCCTGCCGGTGGTGGTCGCGGACGATCCGCTTACCTGTGTCGCGCGCGGCGGCGGCCGTGCCCTGGAGCTGATGGACGAGCAGGGCCTGGATCTGTTTACTGTGGACTAATCGACGGACCACGCAAGGAGCCTGGTCCATCCGGGCCGCTTCCGTAGCCGGCCTGAGACAACAGCCCGGGGAGCGCCATCAAACCGATATTCGCCCAAGGTCCCTCGGTGACCACCCGCGTTGTCCTGCTGAGCATGATCTCGGTGGGCCTGATGGCGCTCGACCATCGCCAGCACCTCACCGCCCCGGTTCGGGAAGGAGTGCAGACCGTCGCGTCGCCCATGCACTACCTGGTAAACCTGCCGTTCGACCTGGTGGATCATGCCTCCGTGAACATGAGAAGCCGTCGGGCATTGCTGGAAGAAAACGCCCGGCTGCGCGACCAGCACCTGCTCTACGACGCGCGACTGCAACGCATGGACCAGCTGGAACGCGAGAACATTCGCCTGCAGGGCCTGCTGGAGTCCTCCTACGAGGTCGAGGATTCGGTGCTGATCGCGGAGCTCATGCGGGTGGCACTGGACCCCTACCGGCACATCCTGCAGCTCGACAAGGGCACCCGACACGGCGTGGTCAATGGACAGCCGGTGCTGGACGCACATGGCGTCATGGGACAGGTGGACTCGGCCGGGCGCACCACCTCCCAGGTGAGGCTGATCACCGATCCCGGCCATGCCATTCCGGTGCAGGTCAACCGCAACGGCCTGCGCAGCATCGCCTACGGCAACGGCAACCTGCGGGAACTGGATCTGCCGCACCTGCCGCACAATGCGGATGTCCAGCCCGGCGACCTCCTGGTCACCAGCGGGCTCGGCGGCGGATTCCCGCAGGGATACCCGGTCGCGCGGGTGACCGATGTAGTGCGCGAACCCGGGGAACCGTTCGCCCGGGTCGTGGCGGAACCGACGGCGGCGCTGGACCGTAGCCGGGAGATGCTGGTGGTTCGCTCCAGAACCGGGGACAAGTACATCGATGACGAGCCCCTGGAGGCGCAGAAGTGACACCGGGACACGGGTGGCTGGTGATCCTGGCAAGCTTCCTGGTCGCTTACATACTCTTGCTGGTGCCGCTACCGGCCTGGGCGAACGGCGCGAGACCGGAATGGGTCGCGCTGGTGCTGTTTTACTGGTGCATGGCCGTGCCCCATCGGGTCGGCGTCGGCATCGCCTGGCTGGCCGGGCTCGGCCAGGATGCCCTGCAGGCCAGCCTGCTCGGCCAGCATGCCTTCGCCTATGCCGTTGCCGCATACCTGGTGCTGAAACTGCATCGGCGAATCCGGGTTTACCCGCTGAGCCAGCAGGCCCTGATCGTGCTCATACTGCTCAGCCTGATCAACCTGGTTCAGGTGTGGATCAACGGCTTCATCGGGCGTCCGACACCAGCCATGACCTACTGGCTGCCACCGGTAATCGGCACATTGCTGTGGCCCTGGGTATTCATATTCATGCGCGGAGTTCGACGGCATTACGGCGTGCAGTAGTATGCGTACGACATCACTGCAAGAGTTGCCGGCAACGCTATAGAATGCCCGCAGAACATCCCCAACCGGGCGGGCCGAAGCCAAACCGATGGTGACGATGGACAAGAACGGACATAACCGCCTCAGGGATCAGCAGAAGGAGAAGCAGCTTTTCACGCGGCGGGCGTTTCTTGCGGGCGCGGGAGTGCTTGGCCTGATGGGCCTGCTGGGCGCGCGCATGACCCAGTTACAGGTCATGGGGCACCAGCATTACAGCACCATGTCGCAGTCGAACCGGGTGAAGCTGGTGCCGGTACCGCCGAACCGCGGCCTGATCCATGACCGCAACGGCGGCGTCCTCGCGGAGAATCGTCCCACCTACCAACTGATGCTCACGCCGGAGCAGATCAAGGACATCCCGGCGACGCTGGACGGACTCTCGGCGATCATGCAGCTCGAGGAGCGCGACCTCGAACGCTTCCACGAACAGCGTTTGCGCTCGCGACGATTCGACGCCATACCGGTGAAGTTCCGCCTGCGCGAGCGGGAGGTGGCGGCATTCGCCATCAACCGCCACCGCTTCCCAGGTGTGGAGGTGGAAGCCCGGCTGACCCGTTACTATCCCCAGGGTTCGCACGCGGTGCACGCGATCGGGCACGTGGGCCGGATCAACGAGCGGGAACTCACCCGCATCGACCACTCCCGCTACCGCGGCAGTTCGCACATCGGCAAGGCCGGCGCCGAATTGCAGTTCGAGGACCTGCTGCACGGCTACTCCGGACTCGAGCGCNTGGAAACCAATGCGCTCGGGCGGGTCATACGGCCCCTGGAACGGCAAAACCCGAACCCCGGCCACGACGTCTACCTGACCATCGACAGCCGCCTGCAGCGGGTCGCGGAGGAGGTCCTCGAGGACTACACCGGCGCCATCGTCGCCATTGACACCCGCAATGGCGACATCCTTGCCCTGGCAAGCAAGCCCATGTTCGATCCCAACCTGTTCGTCCACGGCATTGACAGGGAAACCTACCGGCACATGCAGGTGAATCCGGACAGGCCGCTGTTCAATCGGGCCTTGCGCGGTCAATACCCGCCCGGCTCGACGATCAAGCCATTCGTTGCCCTGGCCGGCCTGGACCACGGCACCATGTCCGGCGGCGACCGCGTCACCTGCCCGGGCTTCTACACCCTGCCGGGAATCGATCACCGCTGGCGCTGCTGGCGGCGCTACGGTCACGGACCCATGAACCTGGCCGACAGCATCATCCAGTCCTGCGACGTGTACTTCTACGACCTCGCCTACCGCCTCGGCATCGACAACATGCATCGCTACCTGGCCGGGTTCGGGTTCGGGGACCGCCCCGGGTCGGGCATACCCGGGGAACTGGCCGGTATCCTGCCGTCGCGACAATGGAAACGGGCGGCGCGCGGTGAAGGCTGGTTCCATGGCGAAACCCTGATTACGGGCATCGGTCAGGGCTATTTCCTGACCACGCCGCTGCAGCTTGCCCAGGCCACCGCGGTGCTGGCCAATCGCGGCAAGGTGCGTCCGCCCCGCCTGATTCGGGCCATGCGCAACTCCAGCAACGGCGAGGTCAGGGAACTCGAACTGGAGGCCGCTGAAACCGTGTTTTCCGGCCGCAACGACCGGCACTGGGACGCGGTGGTGGACGCCATGATCGAATCGGTCCACGGCGCCCGGGGTACCGCGCGCAGCATCGCCGCCGACCTTTCCTACCGCATCGCCGGCAAGACGGGCACTGCACAGGTTTTCAGCCTGCCCCAGGACGACGACTACGAGTACGATCCCGACGAGATCGAGCGCCGTCTTCGCGATCACGCCCTGTTCAATGCCTTCGCACCCGCCAAGGACCCGCGCATCGCCGTAGCGGTGATCGCGGAGAACGGCGGCAGTGGCGGCGCCGTCGCCGCGCCCATGGCGCGAGAGGTCATGGATGCCTATTTCGACATCCACGGGGAGCGGGACGATGTCTAGCGTTCCGCTTTCAGGTGCCGGATCGTCGGCGCGCCTGACCTTCATGCAGCGTCACCTGCACCTGGACGGGCAGCTCATGACCGCTCTGATCCTGCTCTCGGGAGTCGGACTGCTGATTCTCTACAGTGCCTCCGGTGAGGACATGGGCGAACTGCAGCGGCAGGTTTTTCGGCTGGGGCTTGCGTTTACCCTGATGGTGCTGGTGGCCCAGGTGTCGCCGGACCAGCTGCGCCGCTGGACACCGTGGCTTTTCCTGGCCGGCCTGTCGATGCTGATGCTGGTGCTGATGGTGGGCGTGGTCGGCAAGGGCGCTCAGCGCTGGCTGGATCTGGGACTGTTCCGTTTTCAGCCGGCGGAACTCATGAAACTGGCCATCCCCATGATGGTCGCCTGGTTCATCAGTCGCCGCGACCTGCCTCCCAACCTATTCCAGGTGGCCGTGGCGCTGGCGCTGATCGCGGTGCCCACGGCACTTATCGTCCTGCAACCCGACCTCGGCACCGCCGTGCTGGTTTGCGCTTCCGGCTTCTTCGTGATTTTCCTGGCCGGGCTGCGCTGGCGCATCATGCTTTTTGCGACCGCCCTGATCGCGGCCATGGCGCCCATATTCTGGCACTTCCTGATGCACGACTATCAGAAGCGGCGCATCCTCACCCTGCTCGATCCCGAGCGGGACCCGCTGGGCAGCGGCTACCACATCATCCAGTCAACCATCGCCATCGGCTCCGGCGGCCTTTACGGCAAGGGCTGGCTGAACGGCACCCAGTCAAGGCTGGAATTCCTGCCCGAGCGCAATACGGATTTCATTTTCGCCGTCTTCAGCGAAGAGTTCGGACTCGTGGGCGTAATCCAGCTGCTGGTGCTGTATCTGTTCATCATCGGCCGTGGCATGTACATCGCCATTCAGGCCCAGGACACGTACAGCCGGCTTCTCGCCGGCAGCCTGGCGCTGACATTTTTCGTTTACGTGTTCGTCAACGTGGGCATGGTGTCCGGGCTGGTGCCGGTGGTGGGACTGCCGCTGCCGCTGATCAGCTATGGCGGCACGTCAATGGTGACGCTGATGGTGGCGTTCGGTATCCTCATGTCGGTGCATACGCATCGTAAACTCTGGGCATCATGAAAGGGCACAAGGCGGGTGGGCGGTCCTGCAGCGGGCGTCCCGAACGATTCCCATCGACCTGGAAGAAAAACATCATGCTGTCACCGCTACCGGTGCTGAAATACCTGTTGGCCGCCCTCCTGTTCGCCACGCTGACTGCACCCGCGCATGGCGGGAAGTTCGACGCGGATCGGGATGAAGTTCGCCACTTTGTCGGCCGAATGGCGGAGAAACATGGCCTTGATCCGGATGTCGTCCGCGATTTGCTCGCTCGGGCCGAACACCGGCAGGACATTATTGATGCCATATCCCGTCCCGCCGAGGCCATGCCCTGGTACCGTTACCGTCCGATCTTCATGCGCGAAGACCGTATAGAGGAAGGCGTGGCCTTCTGGGCGGAACATGCCGACACCATAGCCGCGGCGGCCGAGCGCTACGAAGTGGCGGAGGAGATCATCGTCGCCATCATCGGCGTCGAGACCCGTTACGGCGAACACCAGGGGCGCTACCGGGTCATTGACGCCCTGAGCACACTGGCGTTTGCCTACCCGCCGCGCGCGGAGTTTTTCAGGCGCGAGCTGGAGCACTACCTGCTCCTGGCCGACGAGGAAGGTTTCGATCCGCTGTCCATCCGCGGTTCCTACGCGGGCGCCATGGGCATCCCGCAGTTCATATCCAGCAGTTACCGCGCCTACGCCGTGGATGGTGACGGCAACGGACGCCGCGATCTGCTCAGCAGTACGGCGGATGCGGTGGCCAGTGTCGCCAATTACTTCCGCGAGCATCGCTGGCGGCCCGATGAACCCGTGGTTTCCCGCGCCGAATTGAACCAGGATACGGATGTCTCCGGGTTGGCCAACCGGGGCCGCCAGCCTTACACCACGGTCGGCGAACTGCGTGCCGCCGGAGTGGAGCCGGACCTGAGCCTGAACGATCGGACCCCGGCCACCCTGATGGAGCTGGACGGCGAAGAGGGCAAGGAGTACTGGGTCGGTCTGCACAATTTCTACGTCATTACCCGTTACAATCACAGCCCGCTGTATGCGCTCGCCGTATGGCAGCTCAGCCAGGCGATACGTGCCCGAATGGAGAAGAACGCGTGATCCGATTCAGCCCGGTTGCCGCGCTGCCCGTGATTGCCGCGCTGTTGCTCGCGGCCTGCAGTTCAACGCCGCCGGCACCCGAGGCGCCCGACCGCGAACAGGACCGCGGGCCCGCGACGGCACCGGACCTCAGCGGCCTGCGCGACCCGGAGCCCCGGGATGAACCACGCAGCCGTTACGGCAACCCCGAAACATACGAGGTGTTCGGTCGCACCTACCGCGTCATGGCGAACATGCCGGAAGAGCACATCGAAGAAGGCATTGCTTCGTGGTATGGCAAGAAGTTCCACGGCCGGCGCACAAGCAGCGGCGAGACCTACGACATGTATGAGCTCACCGCGGCGCACCGGGAACTGCCGATCCCGGTATATGCCCGCGTGACCCACCTGGAGAACGGCCGCAGCGTCATCGTCCGTATCAACGACCGCGGACCATTCGCGCGCAACCGCGTCATCGATCTGTCCTACGCCGCCGCCCACAGGCTCGATATGGTGGACAGCGGCACCGCGCCGGTCCGCATCGAGGTCCTCCGCGACAACAGCGACCCGGCAGCGGAACCCGACGTGGCCCGCGCGGATGTGGAACAGCCACGAAACGATGAACCTTCGGCCACCGCGGTGGCCGCCAGACGCCTGCCGGGCAAGGTGACGGTGGATTCGCCGACGCGGTATTTCGTGCAGGTCGGCGCCTTCTCCAGCAATGACAATGCCCGACGCATTCAGCGGGAACTGCAGAATGCGGATTTTGGTCCGGTGAAGATCGACGACAGCAGCACGGATACGCGGCTCTACCGCGTACGGGTAGGTCCCGTGAACACGGTGGAAGAGGTCGACCGGCTCACCCGGCGCCTGCGCGAACACGGACTGGATGCGAACCGTGTCGTAATCAACCCCTGATGGCCCTGGTCAGCGACTGTCTCGACGGCAGCGCCCGTTGACCGAACCTATGGAACCGTTTGCAAATGAAGCGCCTGATTCAGACGATCCTGACAGCCCTCCTGGCCACCGCCGGAGTGACTTCCCTCGGCCATGCCCAGACCATGCCCGTGCCCTCGCCGCCTGCGCTGTCGGCGCCGAGTTATATCCTCATGGATCACGAAAGCGGCAACGTGCTGGCGGAGCGGAATGCCGACGAGCAGCGGGAGCCGGCCAGCCTGGTCAAGCTGATGACCGCGTACGTGGCGTTCAGCGAACTCAAGTCCGACCACCTCAGCCTGGACGATACCGCGACCATCAGCGAGACGGCCTGGCGCATGGGCGGTTCGCGCATGTTCATCGAGGTCGGGAAACGGATTCGAGTCGAGGACCTGCTGCGCGGCATGATCATCCAGTCCGGCAATGACGCCAGCGTGGCCCTGGCCGAGCACATCGCCGGCAACGAGGAAACCTTCGCCCAGCTCATGAACCAGTACGCCGAACGCATCGGCATGCACAACACCCATTACGTGAACGCCACGGGCTGGCCGGATCCGGCGCAGGTGACCACGGCCCGTGACATCGCGAAACTGGCGCGGGCCATGATCCGCGACTTCCCGGAGTACTACCAGTACTACTCGGAGCGCGATTTCACCTTTAACGACATCACCCAGCAGAACCGCAACATGCTGCTGTTCCGTGACAGCACGGTGGACGGACTGAAGACCGGGCACACCTCCGGCGCGGGGTACAACCTGGTCAGTTCGGCCAAGCGCGACGGCATGCGGCTGGTTTCGGCGGTGATGGGCACCGACAGCCCGCGCGACCGCGCCGACCAGAGCCAGGCGCTGCTGAACTACGGCTTCCGCTTCTTCCGCACGTTCAGGCTCTATGACGGCGAAGAGGCCCTGGCCACACCAAGGCTGTGGAAAGGCGGAAGCGACTCCCTGCCCGTGGGACTTGGCGGCAACCTGTACGTGACCATACCGGAACGGCAGTACGACAACCTGGACGCCAGCATGCAGGTTCGTGAGCCGGTGGTGGCGCCAATCGGAAAGGGCGAGAAACTCGGTGAACTGATCGTCACCCTGAACGGGGAAGAGATTGCGCGCGAGGACCTGATTGCCCTGGAAGACGGCGGCGAGGGCGGTTTCTTCGGTCGCATGTTCGACGAATTCATGCTGCTGTTCCAGTAGCAGGCGCTGCGGCACCCCGGGCCGCAAGCGCCGGGGCCGTCACATGCTAGAATTCCGGTTCATCCGTTCAGCCCAGGTTTCCGACATGCCCGAAAGGGGTGAGAGCGCCCTCGAGTTTCCTTGCGAGTTCCCGGTCAAAGTGATGGGCCAGGCGCATCCGGAGTTCGTGCTCCGGATCACGGAGGTGGTGCGGGAACATGTTCCCGATCTGCGGAATTCGGACATCTCCACGGCCTCCAGTCGCCGCGGCAACTACGTCTCCGTCACGGTCACCATTACCGCAACCAGCCAGGAACAGCTCGACAGCCTTTACCGGGCGCTCAATGCCCGTGACGACGTGGTGATGACGCTGTGATTCCGACAATCAACGAGTACGGCACAACCTTCAACGTGGTCGGGTGAGAGCCTGCGGTACGATGTCCGAACCCACGGGCCCGCGCATCCGGCACCTCGGCCGGAGAGAGTATCTGCCGACACTGAGGGCCATGCAGGCCTTCACCGACGAACGCGGCCCGGATACGCGGGACGAGGTCTGGATACTGGAGCACCCGCCGGTGTTCACCCTTGGCCTCAACGGCAGTCGGGAGCACCTGCTCGACCCCGGCGACATCCCCGTGGTCCACGTTGATCGCGGCGGCCAGGTCACCTACCACGGTCCCGGCCAGGTGATGGTGTACACCCTGCTGGACGTTCGTCGTCGCGGCCTGGGTGTACGACGCCTGGTGATGCTGCTGGAGGAAGCGGTTATCCGGATGCTGGCGGATTACGGCGTGGAGGCCCGTCCGCGCCGGGACGCCCCGGGCGTGTACGTGGCCCAGGCAAAAATAGCCGCCCTCGGCCTGCGCATCCGGCGCGGTGCCAGCTATCATGGCCTGGCACTGAACGTGAGCGCCGACCTGACGCCCTTCCGCCGCATCAACCCCTGCGGACATGCAGACCTTGCGGTAACGCGACTCTGCGACCTGGTCGGCCCCGTGCGTGGGGCAGAGGTAACGGACACGCTGCTGGCCCACCTGCTCACCCTGCTCCGGGAGCATCCGCGGCGGCCATGACTTTCACGCCCCGCCGCTGCGGGCGTCCGGCTCGAGGGAAGCTCCGTCCTTGAGTTCCGGCAATTCCATCCTCTCCATGACGTAACACAGGCAGTCCTGGCGGATGACGCGCGTATCCAGGGTCAACATGCTCAGCATCAGGCGCCGTTTCGCCAACAAGCCGCCATTGCGCACCGCGAAATAGTGGTCCGACACGTCCCGGCCGCCCTCATCCTCGGCCAGTAACGGCACAGCCTGCCCGCCCCAGTAGCCGAGCAATGTGCCGGCGGGCAGTTCCTGAAAGTTGAGATGGTCCAGATCCTCTATGAACCGGATGCCTTCGCCCTGCCCACCGAAACCGAACGGCTGGGTTTCCGGCACGCGGACGACGGCCACGGTATGGAATAGACCGATGTCGTCACTCGCCGGCCGATCCGGAACATCGGCCAGGTGCAGAGCTGATTCGATGAAGTCGCTCGCGTGCTCGATACCTGCCGCCTGCCCAGGGCGACCGCATTCCACCGTGACCGCGGGACACAGCTCCGCAAAGGCGATCGACTGCACGCTCGCGGGTCGCCTGAAATACACCATGGTTCGGCTGAACAGCGAGGCCAGGCCCACGTAACGCGGATCGAGCCGGTTGATGCAGCCATAGTGTGGATTGCGCCCCGAATTGTTGTGGATATCGATGCTGGCGAACAGCCCGCGCCGCCCCATGCGGGCCACGATCTCGGCGGCCATGCGCGCCTCGGGGGTGTCGGCGTCCTCGCCGCCAGCCCAGATACGATTGTAATCCGGTTGTCCGTCCAGGCGTCGAAGACCGAACGCCGCGGCTTCGACGTTGCCCACGAACACCACCAGACTGCGCGGCAGCGTGCCGTTACGGTGCCGGCGCAGTACCTGTTGCAGGGCCTCGAACCCGGTGGTCTCGTTGCCGTGCAGGAGCACGGACAGATACAGGGGCGGCTGACGGCGACCGGCGATCTCGATCAGGCTGGGCCCGCCCAGCAGTTCCCGCAGGGCGGTCGCCGGAACCTCGAGCAGGCCCGGCGGTGGCTCGGCGTAATGATGCAGCACCGGTGCGCTACGCATACTCAAAGACTCCACTCGTGCACGGGCGCACCGTCGAACTGGCGGCGCGCATACTCGCTGACCAGGGCGTCCATGTCTTGGCCATGCCGTTCCACCCACAGGCGTTGCCATGCCGCGCCCGTGCGCCCACTGCGCACCCGTTCCTCGATAATCTTCAGCCACGACATGTATTCCGAAGCCCGGAGGCCGACCGCGTCCAGCCCCCGGCGGGCCTCCGGCAGCAAGTGCTCGAGGATCAGGTTGCGCAGCGGCGCGCGTTCGCCGCCCTCCCAGTCCACCTCCGCCGCCAGGCCGTCGCGGGCGGCACAGTAGAAGTTGTTCCTTGCGGCTGCGAAGGGGATGACCGACTCCAGCGGAGTGGCACGCCGCAGACAAGCCTGGATAAGGCCATGGAAGAACACCGCATTGGCGGTGACATCCACGACCGTGGGACCGGCCGCCATCACGCGGTGCTCCAGGCGCAGGTGACACTGCCCCTGCTCGTCGAAGCCGACCAGGGGCCGGTTCCAGCGCCAGATGGTTCCGTTATGCAGGCGCAGGTGCGGCAGCCGGTCCGGAGGTTGGGTTGACAGCTCGGGCAGTAACACGGCGTAGTGCTGCCTGTTTTCCACGAACAGGCCATAGAGGGCATCGCGGGCATAGCCTGTGCCGAAAGTGACGCGCTGCAGCCGGCCGTCGGATGCACCGCCGGGAGGTTCGACGGCGACGGCCTGCTCGAACAACGGGATGCGCGTCTCCTCCCAGAGTCCGTGACCGAACAGCCAGGGCGAATTGGCCGCCACTGCCACGGTTGCCGCCGACATGATCATTGCGGCATTGAAGCAGCGCGCGGCATTGGCCGACGTGAGTTGCAGGTGAATCTGCAGCGAAGTGGCAGCCGCCTCCAGCATCACGTCCGTACGCTGGAGATGTATGGATTCGCCGTCACGCTCGATATCGAGCGTAATGGGCTGCCAGTTCCGGAGCCGCAGTACCTGCTCGTTGAGGGCGCGGTAACGTTGCCTCGGCGACATATGCTGGACGCACAGATCCTGCGGTCGGGCACTGGGAAGGATACCGATCATCAACGGCCGCAGATCCAGCTCCGCAGCCACCTCGGCGCAGCGCGTCCAGCGCTCCTGCAGATCACGCTGCATGCCGCGGAATGGCTGATCTGCCAGCGGCAACGGCATGCCATTGAGCTCCATGTTGAACTGCGCCAGCTCGTGAACCACCATCGGATCACCCAGGCGTTGCAGTAACTCGGCATTACGCGGGGCAGGCCGGCCATGCCGGTCCACCAGCCAGGCCTCCAGCTCATAGCCGATGCGGGGCGGCTCATCCGCCAACCGACCGCTCTGCAGCCAGTCACCGAGCAACCGGGTCTCTTCCCGGAGCCGCGCGGAGAAGCGATGGAAATCATCCCGTGTAAAGTGCTCACCGATGATCTCCTCACCCATGGCCCGGAGCCTCCGCTGCCTGCCCACGCAGCAGCCGGTCAAGCTCGTCGAGGCGACCGGGTGTACCGATGTCGAACCAGGCGCCGGCATGCAGTTCGCCACCGACCAGGCCGCGCGCCACGGCATCGTGCAGCAGCGGAGCAAGGGGGAAGACACCGGGGCGACAGGCTGCGAACAGCCCCGGATCGTAGACGCCGATTCCGCTGAATGTGTAGCGTGGCCCCCGCTTTCCGACCGCACCTGCGGCCAACGCGAAGTCGCCGTCCGGGTTGTGCGGGGGATTGGGGACCAGGACCAGGTGGGCCAGGCCAGGGAATGCGACCCGGCGAAGCGTCGACAGCTCGAAATCGGTCCAGATATCAGCGTTGACGACCATAAACGGGGCATCACCGAGCAGCGGCAGGGCGCGGTATATACCGCCTCCCGTCTCCAGGCCGCGAACCCCCTCCGGGGAATAGGTGATGCGTAGCCCCCATCGCTCCCCGCTACCCAGGGAGCGCTCGATCTGCTCACCCAGCCAGGCATGATTGACCACCACATCGGTGAACCCTGCCGCCGCCAGTCGCAACAGGTGCCACTCGATAAGGGGTCGACCGGCCACCGCGAGCAGAGGCTTGGGGGTGGTGTCGGTGAGGGGCCGCATGCGCTCGCCCCGACCGGCGGCAAGAATCATCGCCTTCACCCGCAACCTCCGACGTGTGAGGTGTCATGCCAGTCGTTGACGCGCTGCGCCAGCGGCGCGAGCTGCGGGTCGGTGGCGGCCGCCTCCTCGAGGTAGCGGAGGAAGCGCGGTGCGTCGTGGAGATACCGCGGTTTGCCGTCGCGGTATCGGATACGGGCGAAGATGCCCAACACCTTGAGGTGGCGCTGCACACCCATCCAGGCACAATCGGTGAGAAAGCGCGATTCGCTGTCCGGTACCGGGATGCCTGCGGCGCCGGCACGCTGCCAGTAACGCCCGAGCCACGCCTCGACGCGCTCACCCGGCCAGCTGACGAAGGCGTCGCGGAACAGGCAGGTTATGTCGTAACTGACCGGCCCCAGCACGGCGTCCTGAAAATCCAGCACCCCGGGCATGGGGTTGCTGATCATCAGGTTCCGCGGCATGAAGTCCCGATGCACCCATACGCGGGGCTGCGCCAATGCCCGCTCCACCAATCGCTCGAACCAGTCCGAGAGCCAGCCACGCTCCCGAACATCCAGTTGCAGACCCAGGTGGCGCCGAAGATACCAGTCCGGAAAAAGCTGCAGCTCCCTGCGCAGCAGCGCGGCATCGTATTCGGGCAGGATCCGCGGGCGAGTCGCGCGCTGCCAGTTCAGCAGCGCGTTCATCGCCTGGTCGAACAGCGCATCCGCATTGGACTCCCCGAGCACGTCAAGGTATGTATGGCGGCCCAGATCCTCCAGCAGCAGAAATCCACGTTGCGGCGCCTGCGCCTCGATACGGGGCACGTGCACACCCGCCTCGCGCATGAGGCCGGCAATCTGCACGAACGGGGCGCAGTCTTCGCGCTCCGGCGGCGCATCCATGGCGACATGCACACCGGCGGCGTGGGTGACCCGGAAATAGCGCCGGAAACTGGCGTCGGAGGAAGCCGGCTCCAGGGCGCGCAGCTTCAGTCCGAGATCCTCCTGCAGCCAGGCTCGCAGGGCAATGAGACGGGCGTCGTCCTCCGTCGCCCGCATGCCGTTGTCGAGTGTCAAGTGCGCGTCTCCTTTGCTGCCGTGCTGGCAGTGTAAGTCACCGCAACCGTGGATGTCAGGCGGCGCGGTTTGCCGCACGGCAAAGACTGTGCGATTTTAGGGAGACGCTCAAGGAGACGCTGTTTTATTCCCGTGATCGCGCGCGTGTCGCATGGCGGCCTGGCAAGGCGCCGTGCCGATTGGGCAGCTCGAGCCACCCAACCGGCGACGCAACACCGCCAGGGGCCATGCGGCCGAGCTCCAGGGGGTTGGCACCGCACATCCCGAATGCGGTGTTGCGCTGCTTGACCGCAGAGTGACCGCGGCGCTGCGCAGCGCGCCTGGCCTCGTAAAAAAAAAGCGATACCAATGCGAGCGTTTGAATACTTCAGCGTCTCCCCGGTTTGCGCTCCGAATGGAAGTGCTGACCGACTCCCCAAGGCTGATGCCGTGACGCTCAATGCTTGTATCAGACGGCCCGGACTGTGGGCAGGCATGGTCTTGGTACTGCCGCTGGCGGCCGCGGATGCGGCAGAGCCCTATCCCCTGCTGGAGGAAGAACGGCACCGCTGGGAGGCCTGTGTGGCGGGGCCACCCCGGTTCGACCTGCCTCCGGATCCACCCCGCCGCATAGGGCCCGACATAGCCACCACCATCGATGCCGACCGCTCCGAATATGATGCCCGTTCCGGCCTTATCACGCTGCAGGGCAATGTCGTCCTCGAGCGCGCGGACCAACGCTTGCAGGCCGATGAGATGCGCTACTTCGAGGACGACAATCTGGCCGAGGCGAGCGGCCGGGTGCGGCTCGGTCAGCAGGGCCTGCTGGTGGGCGCAAGCGGCGGGCAACTGGATATGGCCAGGGACCAGAGCGCGCTTCAGGACGTGGAATACGTGATCCCCGAGACCCTCACGCAGGGCACCGCGCGACGCGTACGCACCGAGGGCGCGACCCTGATCTTTCTGCGCAATGCCACCTACTCCACCTGCGAACCGGGCAACGAACTCTGGCACATGCGGGTCTCCCGCATGCGTCTGGATCGGGAAAGCGGACGCGGCGAGGCCTGGCATGCGCGGCTGGCCCTCTGGGGGGTGCCGGTCGCCTATACGCCCTATGCGAATTTCCCCATCGACGACCGCCGCAAGACCGGGCTGCTGACGCCGACGATCAGCCAGTCGGAGCGCACCGGCACCGACCTCAGCCTGCCCTTCTACTGGAATATCGCCCCCAACTACGACGCCACCCTGATACCACGCTATATGAGCCGACGGGGTCTTATGCTGGGTACCGAGTTCCGTTACCTGCAGAACTGGCAGTCGGGTGAACTGCGCATGACCGGACTGCATGACGACGATGTCTTCGGCGACGACCGCTGGAGCCTGTCATGGGACCAGAGGATGCGACTGTGGGCCGGAATCCGGGCCGACGCCATGGTCAACCGGGTCAGTGACGACGAGTACTTCCGCGATTTCGGCACCACCCTCACCGACTCGTCGACCACGCACCTGCGCTCCCGCGGCCGCCTGATGTACAACACGCCGGACACCAGCAGCAGACTGGTGGCGGAGGGGTTCCAGACCATCAACCCGAACATCGCACCCCGGAACAGGCCCTACGAGCGCCTCCCGCAACTGCTCTTCATCTACCAGCCGCAGCGCTTCGGGCTTGGCGCCATCAATGTGCAGACCGGCCTGCACACCGAAGCCGTGCGCTTCGACCATCCCGAGCCGGGACTCAGGGACACGGGAACACGGCTGGACATGACTCCGCGGATCAGCGTGCCCTACGAGCGACCGGCAGGGTACATACGCCCATCACTGGCGATGCGCCTGACCAGTTACGACCTGGATCGGGGCGAACCCAATATCGACCAACCCGACACCATCACCCGTGCCGTGCCCATCGCCAGCCTCGATACCGGCCTGTTCTTCGACCGCAATTTCGACGCCTTCAACCGCGGCCTGCGACAAACCCTGGAACCGAGACTCTTCTACCTCTATGTGCCCAGGCGCGACCAGGACGATATCCCGCTGTTCGACACCGGTAGAACCGACCAGAGCCTGTTCCGCTATTTCACCGAGAACCGCTTTACCGGGGCTGACCGTGTCGGTGACGCCAACCAGGTCACGGCGGGCCTGACCAGCCGGTTCCTGAATCGTGCCGAC
>SL_3KL_010_SEDDRAFT_10002457_pt1 | contig 16914 bp, 16 predicted proteins | sample SodLakKL_010_SED_2_FD_10381 | JGI IMG/M metagenome (IMG submission 10381) | reverse complement strand
TCTTCCCGCCGGAGCCCTCGCACAGAGCTCCCCCCCCGGCGAGGATCCCGATTTCGCCTCCCTCCAGGAACGGGGGGCCATGGGGATGGGCGTGGACCAGTACGCCTCCACGCACCTCTTCGACGCCCTCCCGGACGGAGGGCGGATCGAGTACCAGTACGATCGCGACGACCCCGATGGTATCGCCCGGATCCGGCGCCACCTGAAGGAGATCCAGGAGGCGTTCCAGGCCGGCGATTTCAGCACCCCCGCCTTCGTCCATGGACAGGAGGTGCCAGGCACCGACGTCATGGCGGAGCGGAGAACCCACATCGAGTACCGATACCAGGATCTTCCCCGAGGAGGGGAGCTGCGGCTTGTCACCGAGGATCCCGATGCCCTCCAGGCGATTCGGGAGTTCATGGCGTTCCAGCGGGAGGATCACCGGGCGGGCGGCATGGATCACAGCGGGATGGATCACAGCGGGATGGACCACAGTGCAATGGACCACGGCAGCGTGGACCATCATGACGCGGATCACCATGACATGGGTCACGACCGGATGCGGCGGGGCAGGATGGGGATGGACCGCGGCGACGGGCATCAGGGTGAGATGGGCCAGGGCGGTATGCGTGGGGGCGGTATGCATCAGGGTGGCATGCACGGGGGAGGCATGCACGGGGGTGGCATGGGCCGCAGCGCCACGGAACGGACCCAGCATCACCTCGAGATGGGGGGTGGGGACGCTGCGTTCGCCGCGGACATGGACATCATCCACGAACTCCTCATGAACCATGACGCCATCACCCGGACGGTGGTCCACCTTCCCAATGGGATCCAGACCCTCACGGAGTCCCCCCATCCGGAGATCGCAGCGCTCATCGTGGCCCACGTAGCGAGCATGGAGCGGCGCCTGGAGGCGGGTGAGGTCTTCAACCTCTTCAGCCACACCCTTCCCGCGATCTTCGAGAACCACGATCGGATCCACTCGGAGTTCGAGTACACGGAGCGGGGCGTCGCGGTGGTGCAGACGTCCGATGTCCCCGCCCTCGTGGAGGCGCTGCAAGGCCACGCCGACGAGGTCACCGAGATGGTGGACGAGGGGATGGTCGTCATGATGCGGGGGATGATGCAGCGGAGGATGGAGGAGGGCGAAGGGATGCGCGGCCCCGGTGCCCGGCGCGGACCGCCGTCGCCCTAGGAGCGCCGATGGAGGAGGAGGGGGAACGCGAGGCGGACGAGTCGTTGGCCCGGCGGGTCCAGGGTGGAGATCGGGCAGCCCTCGAGCGCCTCGTTCGGAGGTATGTCCGTCCGGTCCACGCCGTGGTCGCCTCCTTCCTGTCGGAGCCTGCGGAGATCGAGGACGCGGCCCAGGATGCCTTTCTCCGGGCCCTCGGTGCCCTGGATACCTACGACCCCCGGCGCCCCTTCGCCCCCTGGCTCTACCAGGTGGCCAGGAACGTGGCCCGAAATCAGATGGGATCCCGAGGGGTGCGAAGGGCCGAGTCGCTTCCCGCAGGGGGTCGGGAGGCATCGCATCCCCTACCGGACCAGGCAGCGGAGAACGCGGAGATACGGGATCGCTTGGAGCGGGCCCTCGCCCGCTTGCCGGAACAGCGACGCACCGCCTTTCGGCTGGTGGAGGTGGAGGGGATGACGACACTCGAGGTCGGACGGATCATGGGAATCGCTCCGGGTACGGTGCGCTCACACGTTCATCATGCCCGAAGACACCTCCGGACCGCACTCGCGGAGTACGCCGATGCAACGGAAGACGCCAGAGGATAGCCCCATGAGCGAAACGAAGGATCACCCGCAGCGACGGGATGCCGCGACCCCTGGAGGGGAGGCCCGCCCGGAGGACGCTCTGCCCCGGACCTGGCTTCCCGAGGGGCTCCCCCCGGCACACGATACCTACTGGGAAGAGACCGCCGCACGGACCGTCGCCAACCTTGAGCCGTTGCTCGCGGCCCGAAAGGCGAAGGCTGAACCGGGCGCCCGGTCCTGGGTGTCGGAGATGGGGGACCGCTGGGGGGCGGCGGCTCTCCTCGCGGCGGCGGCGGTGGTCCTCCTCCTGGGGGTCGGGACGCCAGAGGCGTCCAACGAGCCATTGCCGGGCCCGGACGACTGGGCCCTCGTCCTTCTCGCCGTGGAGGGTGATCCGGCGAGATTGTGGGCGGAATTGGGGGTCGCTGCGGATCCGGTCCTCGCCTGGCTGGCCTTCGAAGGAATCGACCCATGAGACAGGGTTCCCCTCGGTCACGGGCTGCCGGCGCGGCCGCCCTTCTCCTCTTCACCGGGGTCCTCCTGGGGGTCGTGCTGGACCGCGTATTCCTCCTGCCAACTTCGGCCGGCGCGAACCCCCTCACGGTGGAGTCGCTGGCGGAGCGGATCGACCTCCCCCCTGAGGACCAAGGGCGCCTCCGGGCTCTCCTGGACTCCCTCCACGCCGAGGTGGTGGCCGCGGCGGCCGAGGGCCCGGCGGCGCTGCGGGTCGAGATGGAGGCGGCCCACGCGCGGATCGAGGCATCACTCCCACCCGAGGCCCGACCCCAGTTCCGCTCCTGGCTGCACGAGAACCGGGAACACATGATGCGCCGGAGGCACGGGGACCACATGGGGCGAGGAAAGAGGCGAGGGATGCCGGAGGGTCACTGACGGCGGGGTGATCGCGTCACCCCTCCTGGTCCGGAATCTTGGACCGACCACGTTTGGGCGGATTCCGTCTCCAGCTCCCCCTCCTTGATCTCCGCCGCTTTCAACTCCCGGTGGTATCCCCGGGGAGCCCGACCTACCTTCGGTGCCGGGACGAGCGGTCCTCAGACCCTTCCATCTCCGACCCCCGGTGCGCCCCGTCCATGACCCTCGAGATTCTCCTTGTCCTGGTCATTCTCATGGGCACGGTGGTGGTCCTCGTCTTCGATCTCCTCCGCATCGACAAGGTGGCTCTTCTTTGCATGCTGAGCCTGGCCTGGACGGGTGTCCTGACGCCCGCGGAGGCGATCTCCGGGTTCGCCAGTCACGCCGTCATCGCCATGCTTTCGGTGATGATCATGGGACACGGCATCGCCCGGGCCGGGATCATGGACCACTTCGCGCGCCGGGTGGTGGCGCTGGCCGGGGACAGTCGGCGCCGGACCACCGGTATCCTCTCCGCCTCGGCGGGCCTGATGTCCGCCATCATCCAGAACATCGGGGCTGCCGCCCTCCTCCTGCCGGCCCTCTTCAATATCTCGCGGCAGAAGGGGATCCCTCGCTCGCAGATCATCATGCCCGTGGGCTTCGCGGCCATCTTGGGGGGAACCCTGACCATGGTAGGGTCGGGTCCTCTCATCCTCATCAACGACCTCCTGGGGAATGCGGGGCTGGAGCCCTACGGTCTCTTCGCCGTGACACCCGTAGGGGTCGTCCTCCTCGCATCGGGCATCGCCCTCTTCCTGGCCCTGGGTCCGAGGCTTCTTCCATCCGCGCCGGAGGGGGATGCGGAGCCCTCCCTCCAAGAGCGCCTCATCCAGGGATGGGACCTCCCGGCCACGGTCAGGTTCTTCCAGGTCACCGACGAGAGCGGGATCCGGGGGCAGACGCTGGAGGAGGCGGAGCTCTGGGACCAATACGGGCTCAACGTGCTGGGGCTCTCGGAGGAGGGTGGGGGGACCTTCGCGCCGTGGAGGAAGACGACGTTCGAAACAGGCCAGCGGGTCGCCCTCCTGGGCGGAGCCGAGGAGATCTCCGCCTTCGCTGAGGACGCCTGCCTGCGTGAGGTGGAGGCGGGCCCAGAGCTCAGGCGGCTCAACGATCCCAGCGCGGCCGGGTTTGCCGAGGTGATGATCCCCCCGCGCTCCGGAATGGCGGGGAAGACCCTCCGGGAGATGCAGTTGAGGAGGCGCTTCGCTGTGGAACCCCTTCTCCTGATCCACGAGGGGGACCGGGTGCGCGGTGACTTCTCTGACATGGAAACCACCGCGGGAGATACGTTCGTGATCGCCGGCCTCTGGGAGAACATCCGGGCGGTGCGGGACTCGGATGACTTCCTTCTGGTGACCGAGCCGGAGGCGGGTGAGCGGGACCCTTCGAAGCGATGGTACGCGGCGCTCTGCTTCGGGCTGGCCATCGCGCTGGCCCTGGGCGGCTTCGCCATCTCCACCGCTTTCCTGACGGGAGCGTTGGCCATGGTCCTGACCCGGGTCCTCGACATGGACGAGGCCTATCGGGCCGTTGACTGGAAGGTCGTATTCTTCCTGGCCGGTCTCATCCCCCTGGGAACCGCCATGCAGAATTCGGGGACGGCGGAGTTCATGGCCGAGGGGGTGATGCGCCTCGTGGAAGGCCAGCCGGTCCTGGTCTTCCTTGCTGCCGTGGCGGGGATCTCCACCCTCTTCTCGCTCTTCATGTCCAACGTGGGTGCCACCGTCATCCTGGCACCGCTCCTGGTGAGCATGTCCGAGCTGTTCGGCGTGGATCCCCGGCCGGTGGTCCTGATGCTGGCGGTGTGCGCGGCGAACTCCTTCCTCCTTCCCACCCACCAGGTGAACGCGCTCTACAAGGGCCCCGGGGGCTATCAGAACCGCGACTACCTGAGGGCAGGAGGGGGCATGACGGCCCTTTTCCTGGTCGTTGTGGTGGGGGTCTTCTACCTCTTCTACCTCTGATGGACGCCCCTGACCCACCGTCGTGCGCTCCCGAGCAAACAAAAAAGCGCCCCTCCCCGCTGTTGGGGTGAGGGGCGCTTCTCTCGATCGGGGGAACGGGGGTATTACATCGTTTCCAGTTCGGCAAAGATGGCGTCGATCCGGTCCATGATCTCGCCGGCCTCGGGGTCGACCTCCAGCATCCGCGCCCGCTGCGCCTCCTCGAAGGCCTCGATGGACGCCTGGATGTCGGGGCGGCTCATCACGGCTTCCTGTAGCGCCTGGAGTTCCATGGCCACGGTCTGGGCTTCGGTCCCCACTTCCTGGGCCCGGGCCTCATCTCCTGCGGCCTGTGCCGCCATGAACTCCTGCTCCAGCTCCTGCATCTGATCCAAGAGCTCGGCGTTCTCCTCCCTCATGGCCGACTCCAGTCGGCCCTGCAGCGCCGCCAGCTGACCGGCGAGGGCCTCGTCCTGGAGGGCCGCCTCCTGGATGGGAGCCAGTTCCTGCTGGAGCTGCTGTGCCTCGATCATCAGTGCCATCATCTGCGGATCCATCTCCTGGCCCAGGGGCTGGCCCGGCTGCTCAGGCCCCCCAGCGGCAGGGGGAGCATCCGAGTCGGCCTGTCCTCCACACGCCGTCACGCCAAGGAAACCAACGAGGGCGAGGGTCAGGAGTCCCTTTCTCACATTCATTCAAATCATCCAGTTCGGGCGTACGATTCACACGTACGATCCGGCACCGCCAGAAACGGCGGATACCGCCGCACCTCGATAAACCGTTGGGAGGGGATCGTTCCGAAGCCCTTCAGCGGCCCCCGGGGGGCTGGATCAGGAACTTCTGGACCCGGAGGTTGCCGGCCTCGGTGAGGTAGAGATTTCCCTTGGAGTCGGTGTCCAGGTTGTGGGGGCGGAGGAACTGCCCCGCCTGCCTCCCACCCCGACCGAATTCATCCACCACCTCGAGCCCGTCCCTGAAGAGGACCCAGATCTTGTGGTTGGTGCCGTCGGCCAGGTAGAGGAAGCGTTGCTCCGGGTCCGGGGAGAGGGCGATGTCGAATGCTGATCCGGAAGCCAGGGTGGCCGGGGCGATGATCCGCTCCTGTACGAACTCCCCATCCTTCCGAAAGACCTGGATCCGGTTGTTTCGACGGTCCGCCAGATAGAGGAGCCCGTCATTGGAGCCCAGAATGCCATGGGCCGTGCCGAATTCCCGGGAGGGCGGCAGGTCGGCGCCCCGGTCTGGATGTGTGTATTCGTCGTCGGGCGCCTCACCGTAGGCGCCCCACTGCCGGAGGAACTCGCCGGTGTCCCCATCGAAGACCGCGATCCGGCGGTTGATGTACCCGTCGGCGATGAATGCCTCGTTTGTCTCCGGGTCCACCCAGATTCCGGCGGGCGTGCCCAGCCGGGTCGGATCATGACTCCCCCCGGTGACTCCGAGCTCTCCGATGGTGAGGAGGTGCTCCCCATCCCGGGTGAACTTGAGAACCTGGTGCTGGGTGTAGGACCCGATCCAGACGTTGTCCCGGTGGTCCACGAAGAGACCGTGGGGAAAGGCGGGCCATTCCTCTCCGGCGCTGGATCCGTCCCAGGTCTGCACTACGTTCCCGTCCGGGTCGAGCTCCATCAGGGGAGGAGCCGGGCTGCAACAGGTGGCGATGGGAGGGTCGAGGGCAGCGCCTCGCTCCCTCGCCGAAAGCTCCCCGGGAGCGCTCACGATCCAGACGTGGTCCCGGGAGTCCACCGCCAGTCCCGCCGCCGGTCCCAGGACCCAGTCCTCAGGGAGGGGAGGGGGCCACCAGGGGTCCACCTGGAAGGTGGGGATCCCCCCCTCGCCCTCACCCCCGCCCAACGGAGCCGCTTCCGGTGCCGGGGCGCAGGCGGTGGCCACTGCCAGGAGGGCCGGGAGGACCCAACCGCTCCACCGGGCCGCCGGGTCCCTTCCCCCGATCACGGGTTCCCGTTTCACAGGGCTCCGGTCCGCAGGGCTTCGGCCCATGGAGCCCACGTCAGGGAGCGTAGGCCCCGCGGGGGACGAACCGCTGTACGCGCTTGGTCTCGGCCTCGCTGGTGTAGATGTTTCCCTCGGCATCGGTGGCGATGTTGTGGGGACGGACGAACTCCCCCACCTGGTAGCCTCCCCGGCCCAGTTCATCCACCACCTCGAGGTCGCTTCGCTGAAGGACCCAGATCTTGTGGTTGGTTCCATCCATGAGGTAGAGGAAGTCCTGGTCGGGACCGGGGGAGAGCGCCACGTCGAAGGCGGAGCCCGACGCCAAGGTGGCCGGCGCCACGATCTTCTCCTGGACGAAGGTGCCGTCCTTCTGGAAGACCTGAACCCGATTGTTCCGGCGGTCCGCCACATAGATCATCCCGTCGGCCGAGCCGACGATCCCATGGACCGTGCCGAACTGGCGGGCCGGGGACGCATCGGCCCCCCGGGGCCCGTACTCGTAGTCATCATCGGGCGTCTCGCCGTATGCGCCCCAGTGACGCAGGTACTCTCCCGACTCCCCGTCGTAGACCACCACCCGCCGATTCCGGTATCCATCCGCGACGAAGACCTCGTTGGTCCCCGGGTCGACCCAGACCCCGGCGGGGTTTCCGAGTCGGTCGGGATCGTTGCTTCCGGCGGTCACATCCAGTTCCCCGATGGTGAGAACCAACTCCCCACCCCGGTCGAACTTGAGAAGCTGGTGGTGCGGCCGGGAGGCGACCCAGACGAAGTCGTTGTGGTCCACGTAGATGCCGTGGGGGACGTCGGGCCAGGCGTAATCGCCGCTGCTGGTGTCCCAGCTCTGCACCAGGGCGCCCTGCCGGTCGAATTCCATGACTCCAGGGGCCGGCACGCAGCAGAGGGAGACCGGTGGGTCCGCTGCGGCACCGTGGGCCGCGGCGGTAGCCATTCCCTGGGCGTGGGTGACCCAGATGTGTCCCCGCCCATCCACCGCGACTCCGGTCACCGAGCCCAGGACCCAGTTCTCCTGGAAGGGCTGTGGCCAGTCGGGGTCGAGGTCGAATCCGGAGTTGGCCGGGGTCTGGGCCGGCGCCGGGGTGCAGGCTCCCGCCAGGACCAACGCAATGAGTCCGGCCATCNCTCTCCGGAGTGTTCGTGTGTTCTTCATCGGCATCCNGTTTCTTGTGNGCANGTNGCGGCGGTTCCGGGGGTTGGNCACGGCACGCCTACGGCGCGCCTGCGCCCTGGACGAGGAAGCGCTGGACGCGCTGGGTNTCGGCTTCGCTGGAGTAGATGTTCCCCCGCGAGTCGCTGTCCATGTTGTGGGGACGGATGAANTGACCCANNTGGTANCCTCCCTGGCCAAAGTGACCCACCACCTCNAGGTCGTGCCGCTGCAGGATCCAGATCCGGTGATTCACGCCATCCATGAGATAGAGAAAGCGCTGATCGGCGTCGGCGGAGAGCGCCACGTCGTGGGCGGAGCCGCTGGAAAGGGTCTCGGGGGCCACGAGCCTCTCGGCCACGAAGGTTCCGTCCTGCTGGAAGACCTGCACCCGGTTGTTCCGGCGATCCGCCAGGTAGAGCAGGCCGTCGCGGGAGCCCACGATGCCGTGGGCCGTTCCGAACTGGCGAGCCGGCGGCTCGTCGGCGCCCCGAGGGCCATACTCGTAGTCGTCATCGGGCACCTCTCCATAGGCGCCCCAGTGACGAAGGTAGGCACCGGTGTCCCCGTCGAATACGATGATCCGCCGGTTTCCATATCCGTCCGCGACGAAGACCTCATTGGTCTCGGGGCTCACCCACATGTCGGCGGGGGTGCCCAGCCGGTCCGGGTCGTTGCTCCCGCCACTCACGCCCAGTTCCCCGATGGTGAGGACGAGGTCTCCGTCCCGGTTGAACTTCAGGAGCTGGTGGTTGGGGCGGGAGCCGATCCAGACATGGTCCGTGTGGTCCACGAAGATCCCGTGGGGGATGCTGGGCCAGTCGTAGTCGTCCCCGTCCATGACCCAGGCCTGCACCACATTCCCGTCGGGGTCGAACTCGATGACGTCAGGGGCCGGGACGCAGCAGGTGGAGATGGGTGGGTCTTGGGCAGCGCCGAAGGCCGCTCCGCCGCCGCCGCTGGGGGAGTGGGTGACCCAGACGTGGTCCCGGGCGTCGACGGCGATGCCCGTAACGGCGCCCAGCACCCAGTTCTCCGCAAAGGGCCGGGGCCAGTCCGGATCTGCTCGGAAGCTAGGCAGATCGCCCTCAGGCTCCGGGGAATCCACGGCACAGCCGGGTGCGCCCAGCGCTAGGAGCAGAAGGAATCCCACTCCGCTCATGTATCGAACCATCCCCATCTCCTGTTCATCCCGCGACTGAGAGGTCGCCTCGTCCGGATCCGTTCGGGTCAGGCGAGGACTGTATCGGGCATGATGCGGGGGCACGGGGCTGGGGGCAAGGTGGCGCCCGCTCGCCAGGAATCCTGCGAGAGGCTGTCCATGCCGCCCCCTTTCAGCCCAGGAAGTCCCGCAACTGTGCCACCGTGAACCCCCGACGTTCCAGTGCCCGCCAGCGCCGGGCTTTCTCCTGGAAATTCGGGGGGGCGTCGTCACCGAACCGGGATGCATGCTCCTGACGAAGGGCCTCCGCCCAGTCCACAGCGAGCGCGTCCAGGACCTGACGCGCGAGGGGGGGCGCGACGCCCCGCCGAGCCAGATCGGACCGGATGCGGAGGGGGCCGTGCCCCCGGGCCACCCGGCTCCGAGCCAGCGCTTCGGCGAACCGACGATCCGATTGGAGCCCGGTGTCCCGGAGGTGGTCCAGGAGTTCGTCCACGGGCCCCTCAGCGCTGCCCCGCTCAAGAAGTTTCTGCCGGAGTTCGCTGCGACTGTGCTCCCTTTGAGAGAGGAGCCGGTGGGCCTTGTCCCGCAGTTTGGAATCGGTGGGGGTCATTCGTCGAGGGTGTTGCAGAGTTCGGGGAACTCCCATTCCTCCTTTTCGGTGGCCATCCGGATGCGGCGCTTCACGGCCATCTCGAACTCCCGGGATCGGAGGATCATCTCATCCGCTGGATACCTCCGGTGGTCGTTCCACGGGACGAACTCAGGGAGGGCGGGGCGGTAAAAAGCACTCATGGCGGCTCCGGAAGGGGCGGGGGATGAGGCCGTAAAACGTCTACTCTCCAAGCTGACCCCTGGTCGTGGGCGCGGGAAGGGCTGTCGGGGTGCTCGTCGGGTCCGACGAGCGACGGGGGCCTCGAGGAAGGAAGAGGATTGACGTGACGTGGAACGCTGAACCATTCTTCTGATCATGAACGAGATGACCCGGTCCTTCGCCTTCGCGTTTTGCATCTTCGCGTTTTCCTTTACGACCCATCCCATGGGCCGTGGGGAGAGCTGCGGGCGGTAGGGACCGACGCTTCTCATCCGAACGGGCGGCCCGTGGGAGACCACGGGCCGCCTTTTCTTGTATGCGTCCCTGGCCTCTCCGGTGCCCGATCACAGACCACGGACCCGGAGGAGAAAGATGGATTCGCAGAAGCTGGATCTCATGTCGGTGCGCCTCGTCTCGGAGACAGGGATGAAGTCGGGCGGGGGCGAACCCATCGTGGCCTTCCAAGGCGAGCATGGAGCCTTCAGCGAGGAGGCCATCCTCCAGCATTTCAATGGCCGAGCCCGACCCCTGCCCCGTCGAACCTTTCTCGATGTGGGGGAAGCGGTGCGGGGCGGGGAGGCGGACCTGGGCCTCCTTCCGGTGGAGAACACGCTGGCGGGGAGCGTCCAGGGATCCCACGACGTGCTGGTGGAGGGCGGGCTGATCATAACGGCGGAAGTCATCCTCCCCATCCGCCACTTTCTCATGGGCGTCCCTGGGGCCTCTGAGAACAGGGTTCACCGCATCCTTTCCCATTCCGTGGCGCTGGCACAATGCCTTCGGTATCTCCGGGCCCGCAGGGACGCCGAGGCCCTCCCCGTGCACGATACCGCCGGGGCGGCGATGGAAGTGGCCCGGGTGGGAGACCCACGGGTGGCCGCCATCGCGCCCCGGGGTGCGGCAGAGCGTTACGGGCTCGATATCCTGGCGGCCGACCTCCAGGACCGGGACGACAACCAGACCCGGTTCTATCTCCTGCAACGGGAGGGAGACCCTCCCCAATCACCGGACTTCGACGAAGGTCGCAGCCTTCGGACCGTGGTCCTCCTGGAACTCGTGGATCAGCCGGGAGCCCTGGTTCGGGTCCTCCTGCCCTTCGCGGAATACGGCGTCGATCTGTCTCGGATTGAGTCGCGCCCGGCCGGAGAGCCGTGGTGCTACCGATTTCTTTTGGAGCTCCGCGGGGAAGCGGGGGACGTCCACCTTCAGAAGGCCCTGGAATCGGCGGCGGAGGGGACCACGGCCTTCCGGGTGCTGGGGAGCTTTCCGGCGGCGCTGCAGGAGTGATCTGTCGGCCGCGACGCCGGGCGCCGGCGGCGAATCAAGGGGGCAGGTGCGTTTCACCTCCAACCCGCACCGAAGGTAAGACGCCATACCCCGCCCGGACGATCCCCGCCTCGGTCACCACCGCTTCCATGGGGACATCGTGGAGTTGGGGGTGGATGGTGGGGAGGGCCGACCGGAAGAAGCCGGCGCCCAGGAAGCGAACTCCAGGGCCCAGGAGAGCCAGCGTGCGGTCGAAGTACCCTCCGCCATATCCGAGGCGGTATCCGGCCCGGTCAAAACCCACCACCGGGGCGATGACCACCTCCGGCATCACGAGCGGCGCGTCCGCCGGCGGGACGGGAATCCCCCAGACGCCGGGTTCAAGGGGGTCTCCCGGCGTCCATGCCCGGAACACCAGGGGCTTTCTCGCTGCCACCACCACGGGAAGGGCCAGGCGCCCCCCCCGAGAGACAAGTGTCTCCATGAGGGGCGTCAGGTCCGGCTCCCCCTGGATGGGTCGGAACGCGCTGATGGTGCGCCCCCGGATCTCGCCTACGGCCTCCAGGAACCCGTGGACGATCCGCTCCCCGTGGCGCTGCCGTGTCTCGGGATCCATGGCGAGGCGCTCCCGGATCAGCCATTGACGGACCTCCCTCCGCCATTGCGCCACTTCGGCGGATCCCCGGGGCGCCGGGGGGGGCTTGTCCATCACGGCTGGGATCGCCCGACGCGAGATGTAAGGTGCCGTTCCATGAGCCGGTCTTGCTCGGGTTTCGTGGGGAGGATCACCGGGGACCCCGCTTTCGATCCTTTGGGTGGACCACCCCCGCCCCTCAGAGCGGCCATGCCCACAGGATCAGGGGGACCCCCACCACTACGATAACCACTTCCAGCGGAAGCCCGAGTCGCCAGTAGTCTCCGAATCTGTATCCTCCCGGTCCCAGGACCAGGGTATTGGACTGGTGTCCGATGGGCGTGAGGAAGGCGCAGGAGGCACCGAGCCCCACCGCCATGAGGAACGGATCCGGAGAACCCTGGAGTCCGGCGGCGATCGCCAGGGACACCGGGGCCATGAGGACGGCCGCCGCAGCGTTGTTGATGATGTCAGAGAGGAGCATGGTCACCACCAGTACGGCACCGACCGACACCGCTGGGGCAGCCCCTGCGGACACCTCCAGGAGGAGGTTCCCCACCAGGGCGGCGGCTCCCGTGCTCTCCAGTGCCTCCCCCACCGGGATCATGGCACCCAGGAGGACGATGACGGGCCAGTCCACGCTCCCGTAGGCCTGATCGAGGTTGACGAGCCCCGCCAGCACCGCGGCCACCGCCGCAGCCACGAACGCGATCTGGATTCCCAGGATGCCAAGTGCCGCCAGGGCCACCGCGACGCCGAAGATCCCCACCGCAAGAACCATCCGGCGGGGGTCCCCCACGCTCAGGTCCCGCTCCGCGATGGGGAGGAGCCCCAACGTGGGAACCGCATCGAAGAGCGCGGCTCTGGGTCCCTGCACCAGGAGCACGTCGCCCACCCTGAACCGGATGTCCGCGATCCGCTCTTTCATGCGTGCCCCCTGTCGGGCGACGGCCAGGATGTTCATGCCGTAGCTGCCACGGATCCGGAGGGCCTTCGGGTTACGCCCCGCCAGACGGGAGCCCGGCGTCACCACCACTTCCATCAGGTCCACGTCCTCCGAGCCCAGGATCGCTTCGTCCAGTTCCCGTTCCTCTGCGAACTCCAGCCGGTGCTCCTCCACGAACTCCTTCAGGAAGTCGCTGTTGGCGGTCACGATGAGGATGTCCTCGGCCCGGATCCGCTCGAACACCACCGGAGCCGGTCGGCGCTGTTCTCCCCGGATCAGTCCGGCCAACACCACGTCTCCTCCGGCCTCCTGCTCCACCTCCTCCAGCGACTTCCCCACCATGGGGGAGTCCTCGGGGACCCGGACCTCGGTGAGGTACTCCCCGGTGCGGAAGAGCTCATCCCGACTCGCCTGCCCCTCCCTCTTCGGGAGAAGCCGCCAGCCCAGGAGGGAGACGAAGATGACCCCGGCCAGGCCGACCCCCAGCCCCACCGGGGCGAAGTCGAACATCCGGAAGGGATCGCCCGTGGCATCTTCCCGGAAGGTGGCGATGATGATGTTGGGGGGCGTCCCGATGAGGGTGGTCAGTCCACCCAGGAGGGAGCCGAACGCCAGGGGCATCAGATAGAGGGAGGGAGGGCGCTCGTTCTTCCTGGCCATGCGAACGGCCACCGGCATGAGGAGGGCCAGGGCGCCGACGTTGTTCATGAACGCGGAAAGCAAGGCGACCAGGGCGGTAAGCGCGCTCACCTGCGCGGTGATGCGGGTGCCCACCCGGGAGAGCTGCCGCGTCAGGAGCCCCACGAGTCCCGAGTTGGCCAGGGCCTTCCCGACGATGAGCACCGCAGCCACGGTGATGACGGCGGGGTGTCCGAAGCCCAGGAAGGCCTCGCCCCATGGGACGATCCCGAGGAGGGTGACGGTCAGGAGGGCGAGGAGCGCCACGAGATCGTATCGCCACTTCCCCCAGACGAAGAGGGCCAGGGTAACAAGCAGAACCCCGAAGATGAGAAGCTGATCGCTGGTCATGCCCCATGGTAACAGTCCGTAAATGCCTGGGGGAGGGACCGGATCCCCGCCCCGGGTCGGGGGTTCTTCCCGTGACCAAGGCCCTCGGGCTCGCTGGGGCGTCGCCCTCCGGGTGCGGGTTCCTTCGAGGTGCGGGATCCTTCTCTCGTTGAACAGGTGAAGAGGTGATGGAATGACGGAGGCAAAGGGGAGCGACGGCTCATTGGATGGACACCGGTTCCTGGTCTTCGGCGGGACCGGAGGGATCGGGGAGGCATTGGTCCGGCGACTTGTCCGACGAGGTGGGGCGGTAGTGGTGGCGGCCCGGGGCGAGGAGCGCCTGGCGGAGCTGTCGAGGGAAACGGGGGTGACCACGGCGACGGTGGACGTCACCCGGTCCGAAGAGGTGGACGACCTCGTCCGGGAGGTGGCCCAGGGGGAGGAAGGCCTTGCGGGAATGGCGCTGGCCGTGGGCTCCATCCTCATCCGCCCGGCCCATCTCACCTCTCCGGAGGATTTCCGTGAGACGCTGGCCCTGAACCTGGAGAGTGCCTTCCACGTCGTTCGGGGAGCGGCCCGCCACATGAAGGGCGCCGGGTCCATCGTACTCTTTTCCACGGCCGCCGCGCAGATGGGCCTCACGGGCCATGAGGCCATCGGAGCGGCGAAGGCGGGGGTGGAGGGCCTGGTGCGGGCGGCGGCGGCCAGCTACGCCGGTCGGGGCCTCCGCTTCAATGCCGTGGCGCCGGGGTTGGTGGACACCCCCCTCGCGAAACGAATCACCTCCTCCAAGGCGGGAAGGGAGGCGTCGGAAGCCCTTCATGCCCTGGGTCGGTTGGGTCGGCCCGACGAGGTGGCCTCTCTCGCGGAATGGCTCCTGGATCCGGCCCATGACTGGGTCACCGGCCAGGTCTACGGTGTGGACGGCGGCCTGGCGAGGGTCCGAAGCCGTTAGGAGGCTGCTGAAGAAGGAGAGGGGCCGCCGGGAACCCCCAGGTGGCTCCCCGGGTTGGAGAGGGGGAGAGCCCCTCCCCGCTCGACGAACCCCTGGGCCCTCGCCACGGCGAGCCCTCCAATCGGAGCATAGCGCCATGTCGGTCCTCGAATCGGAAGCTCCTGAACCCACGCTGGCCCCTCCCCGCGTCCATCTCACCGCTGCTGCGGTGGCGAAGGTCAGGGAGATGCTGGAGGAGGAGGAGTTGCTGGAGGAGGGCGGCCTCCGGATCTCCGGCCACACAGGAGCGGGGTGTTCGGCCCCCATGCAGTTTGGTCTCATCCTGGAGGAATTCCCCGAGGTGGATGACATCGTGATGGAGGGTGCGGGGATCCGGATCTTCATGGATCCCACCAGCGCATGGGGACTGGACGGGCTCCAGGTGGACTACGTGGATTCCCCGGGAATGGGGGAGGGGTTCGCTTTCCGGCATCCCCGGGGGGCGGGCGGGCGCGCCTGCTGAGCGCCCCTGCTGAGCGCCCCGGCCCTCCTACCGGAGTCATCCCGGAGCAGGGATCCACCTCTGAGTCCACGGCTCACATCCCCAGTCCCAGGAGTCTTCCATGCCATCCATACAGCGACCCCTTTCCGGCGACCCCCTTCGCTTTCGCCTCGTTGAGGAGCGGGAACGCATGGTTCGAACCGGGATCGACCTCGAGCAGGGCCGGACGGCCCGCACCCTGGTGAAGGATGGCCCCCTCCGGGTCACCCTCATCGTTCTCGGCCCCGGTGGGGAGCTTCGGGAGCATTCCGCACCCGGGCCCATCACGGTCCACGCCCTGGAAGGGCGGCTTCGTTTTACCACCGGAGGGGACGACCACGACCTGGTGCCTGGGGACCTCCTGGCCCTGGGAGCCGATGTCGCCCACTCGGTGGCCTCGGAAGAAGGGGGAGCGTTCCTCCTCACCATGACGGTGACCACCCCGCCTGAGGAGCGATAGCCAACCGGCGATCGCGAACCGGGGAGAGGGACGGCTGGACGGCTACCTGGTCGGGGGTGCGCCGGCAGCGCTGCGGGTTTCACACCTCCGAATTCAATCGAGCCCGGCGAAGAGGTTGTTCAGCGACTCCGCCAGGGTGGGGTGGGAGATGACGGCATCCCGGAGGGCGGTGTAGGGAAGCTTCCCCATCATGGCCACCTGCAGGACGGCCGCGATCTCCCCGCCCTCGATCCCCAGGATCGCCGCCCCGAGGATCTGGTCGGTCTCGGCATCCACCACGGCCTTCATCAGCCCTCGGGTCTCGTCCAGTTCCATGGCCCGGGCCACCCGGGCCATGGGGAGAGTGGCCACGCGGATGTCGTACCCGGCATCCGTGGCCTCTTTTTCCGACATCCCCACCCGCCCCAACTGGGGGTCGAGGAACACGGTATAGGTGGAGATCCGATGGGCGGTGGAGGCATCTCCCCCGTTCAGCAGGTTTTCCCGGACCACCCGGAAGTCGTCGTAGGCGACGTGGGTGAAGGGAGCCGAGCCCGCCACATCCCCCAGGGCCCAGATTCCCTCGACCGTGGTCTCCAGGCGTTCATTCACGGGAACGAAGCCCCTGGAATCGGAGGAAAGACCGGTGGCCTCCAGGGCCAGCGCCTCGGTGTTGGGAATCCGGCCGGTGGCCACCAGGAGATGGCTTCCCTCGACGGGATCATCCCCTCCCTCCAGATGGATTCGGACGCCGGGGCCCGGGGTGGCCTCGGCGCGGACGGCCCGGACCCCGGTGCGGATCACCATCCCTTCCTCCGCGAGGATCGCTCCCAGTGCGTCGCAGATGTCCTCGTCCTCTCGTGGGGCCAGGCGGGGCCCCTGTTCCAGCACCGTGACCCGGGACCCGAACCGGAGGAACATCTGGCCGAATTCGAGACCGATGAACCCTCCGCCCAGCACCACCAGGTGTTCAGGGACCCGGCCGAGCTCCATGATGGAGGTGGAGTCGAGGGATGGTACGTCCTCCAGCCCGGGAAGGTCGGGGATCCGTGGGCGGGCACCCGCATTGATGAAGACCCGTTCGGCCCGGATCCGGCGGCTGGATCCATCGGGGTGGGTGACCTCCACGGTGCGCTCCCCCACGAAGCGGGCTTCCCCTTCGATGAGCTCCAGTGTCTCGTGGCGTTCCAATCCCTTTCGGCTCCCCCCGCTCCATTCGTCCACGATGGTTCGCTTCCGCTCCCGGATCCGGTGCATGTCCACGGAGACCTCTCCGGTGTCGACACCGTATCCCCCGGCTCGCCGGGCCACGTGCGCCACGCGGGCACTGGCCACCATGGTCTTTGTCGGGGTGCATCCCCGGACGACGCAGGTCCCCCCCACCCGGTCCCGCTCCACGATGGCCACCGAGCGGCCGGCCTCCGCCAGCGCCCCGGCCA
>SL_3KL_010_SEDDRAFT_10002456_pt1 | contig 16915 bp, 15 predicted proteins | sample SodLakKL_010_SED_2_FD_10381 | JGI IMG/M metagenome (IMG submission 10381) | reverse complement strand
CATGACCGGACAAGCCTCCGACACACAGGAGCATGATCAAAACGTCATGGACATTCTATGTGACCTTAGAAATCCAAAGTTTTAAACACATGAAATGAACATGACAGCCTCCGGCTGACACACAGGAGCATGATTAAGAACGTCATGGGCATTCTATGTGACCTTACGAATCCAAAATTTTAAACACATGAAATGGCCATCACAGCATTCCACTGTCAGAATTGTGATCCTTTTTATCGTGCTCATTGTGGTGATCTCGGGACTGTCCGTTTACTGGACATTCTATCGTGTTGTGCCATCTCAGGACGATGCCGTAACGCTTAGCACGCTGAAAGGTGAAGTGACAGTCGAATGGCACTCTCATCAGGTACCCAGGATCAGGGCAAATAATCAGGAGGACTTGTTTGCTGCCATGGGGTATCTGCATGCGCGTGACCGGCTCTGGCAGATGACCAGGATGCAATACAAACTCGAGGGACTGCACTCCAGGGAAATATCGGAAACCATGGCAGATACCGATCGTTTTTTCCTCACAATGTCGTTCGGCACCATGGCCAGGGAAGTATATCAGAAATTGCCTCAGCCGGAGAAAGATTTACTGGATGCCTATGCCAGGGGGGTCAATGGCTTCATCGAAATGCATCACAGGCATTTACCACCCGAGTTTTCACTGAGCGATGTGCGTCCTGTAACATGGGATCCCTGGCATTCCATTGGTGTATTGATCCTGTGGAGCTGGGAACAGCAACAGTCGTTTTGGGCAAAACCTTCATTGGCCTATCTTGATTACATCGAGAACAACGCTACAATTCGTGCGCTCACCGGAGTAAACAGCTCCAAAGAACTTCTATGGGGATCCGGTAGGCCATCCATCGAAAAAGACGCTTACTTCATGCTTCTGAATGAGTTTTACCGCTTAACAGAGCCCGTTTCTCCGCCACAAAGCGGACTTGCAGGTACCGGAGCGGCTTTTGCCGGAAGCGGGCCCGAACCATTCGGCATTCTTGGCTATACCAGGGAATCACTGTTGACTCTCCCTGATAAAGGCTATGAAATGATACTGGAAATGCAGAACGAATGGCAATACGGAATAACATTACCGGGTTTGCCGGTGTTTATCGGTGGACAAAATGAGCATCTCGCCTGGAAGATATTGCCATTGGTTTCAGATCACGGCTACTTTTTTACCGGGGAGCTGTTCCGTGACAAGCCATCGCTTCCCGTGGATTGGGAAAATGATCCCGGCATTCAGGACCGTCTGAATCCGGAACTCACTCTTTCACGCCACATTTTACAGCAACGGCATGGGGGTGAGATGATGATTGTGACCAAAAAAGCTGATCACAGACCAGTCGTAGCCGTTTCAGAGCAACATAATCGATACCTNGCCTTTGAGTGGCCTGTTCCTGTTCGAACAGAAGATATTGTAGGCCTTTTTGGCATTAGGAACGTTTCCGGACCNCAGCAACTGCAACAAATTGCAGAGTCACTTTCCACACCTCCGGTTCAGATTCTTTATACTACNACGGACGGACAAACCGGCCGAATCACAGGTGGAAGGCTGGTCACGGACTCCCAACCCTTCCGGATAAATGAAACGGGTGAAAGCAATGCTTCGCTTGTGACCGTTCCCGCTTCTGCCATTCTGTCTCATCAACACCATCCAGCCGGTAATCCGGTCGCATTTATCGAGCAGCCTGTTGCTGCATATACGGGCTCAGTCGGAAAGTCCGTGTTTGCCCCACCCTGGGACAGGTCACAAAGGATTTTGCAGCATTTCGAAAATACACCTCGGGATCAGATATCCTCAGTGGTCATCGGAGGCTGGTTAAGCGACACATACTCATCATATGCGGCGGAACTGACGCCTGTTATCCTCTCGTTACTGGAAGATACCCACTCCGGCATCGACACCGATCCGCTACTTGAACTCGCCATCCCCTATCTGAGAAACTGGAACTATAAATTTGACCCGCATGAAACAGCGGCCACTATTTTCCAGCTCTTTCAAAAAAACGCCTCAAGAAATCTCTACCGCCATTGGTTAGAGGATCGTGAGATCAATATGCTCTTTAAAACCCCCAANATACTCTATTCTGCAGTTTACCAGCTGCTCATTCATCCCGAAAGATGGCCTGCAAGCCACCCATACTCCCATCGCGAGTGGATTTCTGTCAGCATGCGCGAAACACTTGAATATCTGGCATCAAACTATGGTAATGAGCCGCATGCCTGGCAGTGGAACAGAGTTGTTCGTGGCTCCTTTCTCCCCTTGCTTTTTGATGAGACGAGGAAAAAAAGCAGATCAGCCCGGATGGCGGAAAGAAACCTGTTTCAGCCAGAGGGAATAATCGTTTCAGGGGCACCTCACTCCACCAAAGCCGTGCATTCCATACACAACAGTCGGGCAATCTCAAAAGCCGCAGGTACTACCATGAAAGGCGTTATGGTGGTGCAGCCGGAGCAAAGTTTTCATTCTGTGTTAAGTACCGGTCAGTCCGGCAACCTGTTTTCAGGATATTTCTCAGACCAGTTCAAATTGTGGAATCAGGGGACATTGAAGCAACCCGTGCCGCTTTCACCGTACCAGACACCTGACATCCAAAACACTCAAAGATTTATACCATGACCAGGGGACTATTGGAGAGACAATTACCCGTGTTCTCCATTGTAATTGTTTTTTTGTTTTTCAGTGTATATGCACTGGTTTCTTGTGGATCACCTGCCACGCTGGCGGGGGATCCAGCATATGAAGAACTTGACAATGCAGAGCGCCCATCTCTGTTGCCGGAAGAACCGGCACACCTTGAAGAACTGATGGCAGAGATGACCCTGCGGCAGAAAATTGCCCAGATGTTTATCGTTGCTGCACGGGGTGGCTTTTATTCAGCCGACGACCCCGCCTGGCAACGTATGAAAAAAGCTGTTGTGGATGACGAAGTCGGCGGCGTTATGTTTTTCAGCGGTAACATCTACGATCAGGCCATAGTCACAAACCGTCTCCAGCAGAAAACCCGGATTCCACTCTGGGTTAGTCAGGATATGGAGTTCGGCGCTGCCATGAGAATTCCACAGGCCACCTACTTCACCCCTGCTATGGGTGTCGCAGCCACAGGGAATCCCCATTTTGCCTATCAGAAAGGCTACATCACTGCCGTTGAGGCCTCATCGCTGGGCATCCATCAGATATACGCACCGGTTCTGGATGTGAATAACAATCCGCTGAATCCGGTGATCAATGTCAGATCCTATTCCGAGCATCCGGATACGGTTGCCAGGTACGGCATCGCTTTCATGGAAGGCGCCCGGGATGCCGGTGTCATGTCCACTGCAAAACACTTTCCCGGCCATGGAGATACGGACGTAGACTCACATCTGGACCTGCCTGTCCTGCCCTTTGATTACTACCGGCTTGAAACACTGGAACTGATACCGTTCCGAAAGGCGATAAAAGCAGGCCTTCCGAGCGTAATGACGGCACACGTTGCTCTTCCTGAAATAGCACGAAATGCCGGACACCCCGGAACCCTGGATCCCTATATCACACAGGCCCTGCTGCGCGATACGCTCGCTTTCGAAGGTCTGATCGTTACCGACGGAATGGGCATGCGGGGCATCCGCAACTTTTTCGATGCCGGCGACGCTGCCGTTCTCGCTGTTAAAGCCGGAGTTGACCAGATCCTGCTGCCTGCCAATCTGACAGAAGCCATGGATGCGGTGCAGCTTGCAGTGCTTTCCGGTGAGATAACGGAAGACCGAATAGACGAGTCTGTGCGCCGGATCCTGAAGGAAAAGTTCAGGTATGGACTCTTCCGGAATATGCAGATGGTGGATATCGGCCAGTTGCCGGAAAGCGTCAACACCAGGGAACATCGGCTTGTCGCTGACCATATTGCCGAAAAATCCATTACCCTGCTGAGAAACAGGGACCGGCTTTTGCCTCTGGACAACAATCGCTTTGAGTCGATCAGCATTGTAAACATCACAGATGGAAGAAGACAACCGGATGATCATATATCCCGATTACTTGACGGGCATTTCGGGGAGGTTCATAGTGTGACCGTGTATGCCGGTCAGTGTGAACGTGACAGTCTGCTTGCTCTCGATGCCATAAACTCTGCGGATCTTCTGATTGCCGTTTCACATATTGCGATCCGGACAGCCGAAGACATAAGCCTTGATGATACCATATCACCTTTCATGGAACACATCCTGCAAGAGGGCCGGCCGGTTGTGGCCGTATCGCTTGGAACACCCTACGCCATCCTCAATATGACAGAAGCAGATGTGCATCTCCTGGGTTGGTCACCGCACCTCAGACAACAGAGAGCCGTATCAAATGCATTAATGGGACGTGCATCAATCAACGGACGTCTGCAGGTCTCCATACCACCGCTTTATACCATAGGTGACGGCCTGTACCTGTCTATCGATAAAATGGATAGCCTATGAAAAACATTACCTGGCAAGTTCTTGAATCGCGATGCTATGCACCTTATTCGGGCATGGACGAGATCTGCCTTGTCCGCGGGCTTTCCGGAATCCTGTATCCCGGAACGAGAGTTGAAAATGTATCCTTTCCACTATCCGTTGACGCCGTGCAGGCGGCTGTTTTTTCCTGTCTCAGTGAAGGGGATACTCCTCGCAGCCTCATATTTCCGCCATCTCGGAATAAAAAAAGCAGCGGCAGAGATACAACAAGGGAGTTGAGTAAGAGGAATCAAAAACGCTCAGACCGTAGCTCAGCAAACATTGCGGGGGAAAGAGATCCCTGTAACAACCATATGGTACGCTACTGGTGCGACATTTACGATCTCCAGTGTTCCTCGCGCCAGAAACCAGTAGGTGAATATGGTGAGAAGCTGTTCCAGTCCAATGAATCTGTGATGGATATTGCCAGATTGATGGAACTGACGGAAAGGTGTGTCATCCCCTACTCCTCTTTTCCGGTTACCGCCCTTCTACGTGCTGACAATGGACTTTTTTCCGGCGTAAATATTGAAACCGCCGACTGGCAAAAAGGGCTTTGTGCCGAGAGAGTAGCCATAGCAAAAGCAAAAGCATCTGGCGCAAAGGTTTTTCAGGAGATTCACGTGTACGCCCCCAAAAGTGATTATGTGAGTCCGTGCGGCGCCTGCCGCCAGGTGTTGATGGAACATATGGAGGATGGGGTCATGTACCTGCACCACAGCGATACGGAGTGCTCCCGCCTTTCTGTTTCAGACCTGCTGCCCTACCAGTTCAAAGCCGGAAACCTTGGTCACCAACCCTCAGATCAGTCAACAAAAACAGCAAGATGAAATGTCCCTGACCGGGCTGGCGCCAGGACACACAGGCGCATGATGAAAACGTCATGTGAATTCATCCTGACGATATGAATCCAAATATGAAATACATAGCAGTTATTGATTACGATCGCCTTGATCACCCGCTTTTCATGAAGTCCTTTTCCGGAGCCATGGGTCAACAGAAAAGTTGTACTGGTATAATTTTGCACGGTGACAGCGCCTATACGGAACGCCTCATCCAGACCGGAATGATGAGAGAAGATGCCGTTTTGCGCAGTACGAGCGATCTGAACCATCGTATTGTTGCACTTCTGGCCGATAATAGTGTATCCGCAGTAGGTGTCAATGGTTACCAGAAAAACATTATCTCTCTTTCGGGTGATAAGCTGAGTATTGACAGACATTGGATTGATTCCAGACCACCGGGTACTCATCTGATACTTTCAAATTTGGTCAGGGACCAATCAAGTCAAAAAATTACGCCTGTTTCTCTTCGGACGCTGACTGATGCACTGAGTCATCGGCTGGAATGCCGCACCGTTTTCCTCTTTTCTCGTGAGGATGAAAACGATTCCCTTTTTACAGACAGGGCAAATCAGAAGTCAACTGGTACAAAAAACAGGCAAGAAGTGCTCAGGTTGGTTCCGGAGGAGCTGCTGCCCCCTCCCAAAAACAGTTATCTTGGCACCACCCACGACTTTGCAAATCTTCCCGATATCAGCCATTTTCATCCTCTTTTCCCGAAAAAAAAATAAAACCGTCTTTTTTTTAGATGAAATTCAAAAAAAAACCTCCTCATCTGCTTTTTTTATGCCTTAATTAGCGATTTTAACTTGACATGTTGGATTGCTTATATTTAGCTTCCAACAATCGGAGGCGAGATGTCTTCTTGTTATTTGTAATTCAATTGTAAATTAACGGAGTTAATTCATGAACAGATTCAACGATATAAAATCTTTGGTTGATGATTTAGAGGTGGATATGGAGAAGTTCTACAGCAAGGGAAATAAGACTGCTGGAACTCGTGCAAGAAAAACACTCCAGGAACTGAAAAAATTGTCCCAGGACATCCGTGTTGAAATACAAAAAAAGAAACAAGATTAATAGAAGAGAATACCGTTCCTTCTTTTGTTTTTTTTTACGTTTTACAAAAAAGCCATTTCGAGTAATCGATAATGGCTTTTTTAATTCAATGGCTTTTTTTAATGGCTTTTTTTGTCATTGCGATTTTCAGCAAGGTATATCAATCACTTGACAACAGGCTTCCGGACATCAATCGACGTTTAGACAGACCGCTTAAAAAAGGGTAAATCGCTGGTTTTTTTTCAGTGCAAGCACTGACTCGACCATAAAGTCTGTAAGCTGAAGGATATCCGAAACCGAAGCGATTTCCACAGGACTGTGCATGTATCGCAGGGGAAGGGAAACAAGCCCGATAGGTATGCCATGCTTCTGGTAAAAAATACTGTCGGCGTCGGTACCAGTCCGTGAACCCGAAGCTTCCCGCTGCACCGTAATGTTCGTTTTCTCCGCTATCTGTTCAAAATGCTCCAGAACCACCGGGTGGTTGGCACCGCCGTGGTTAATCACCGGCCCGCTGCCCATTTTTACCAGACCGTGCTTCTTATGATTTATTCCGGGAGTATCTGTAGCGTGCGTCACATCGGTAACAAAAGCTACATCTGGTTCATAGCGATAGGCCATCATGCGTGCACCGAATCCCCCAACTTCTTCCTGCACGGCATTGAGCGCAATAACGTTGACTTTTAGCTCCGAACGCCTTTGCTGAAGAATTTCAATGACCCTTGCAATCATGAACCCGCCAATTCTGTTGTCCAGAGCGCGACCGATAATAAGGTCGTCTGACAAAAATTCAAACTGCTCGGCGAGTGTGACAGGATCACCGATGCGTATCATGCCAAGTGCCTCTTCTCTGTTAGACGCCCCGATATCTATAAACAGATCACTCCACTTGGGCAATTTGTTGTTTTCACGGTCCTGGAGATGAATGGCGGTATTTCCAATTGCCCCACTGACGATGCCGTCTCTACTGTGTATGAAAACCTTGCGGGCACGGGCAATACCGGGGTCACTACCCCCTAGTCTGTTTATGTAGACGAAACCGGATTCATCTACATACTGAACGATCATGCCGATTTCGTCACAGTGTGCTTCAAGCATTACGGTGATCGCTGACGGATCTACATTCAGCCGAGCTGCCGCCGATCCATAAGTATCGGTTTCAACCAGGTCAGCCGCAGGCCTGACAAAGTCCAGCCATACCTGCTGTCCGGCTTTTTCGAATCCGGCTGGACTCGGAGTCACTAGCAGGTTTTCCAGAAAATCTGCTGTTCTTTTGTCAAATGTCATATTTCTCCAGTGTTAAGATATGTCGAGGCACAAATAATACTTATTTTCTCGGACCATTTCAGTACTTTATAATAGCAATTTCAATTGCAACAAGTTGCAGTAAAAAATCATTACAGACAAGGAGCTGCATGTGTCACACAGCGGTTGCAACGCTTCTTTTGCAGATTCCTGGTAGCAGTTATGGATAAATCCACCCAATACAAAATTTTCACGGATCCGGTACACGGCTTCATTCATGTGCCGAAAGGACTGGTCCTGAAACTGCTTGACCATCCCTATGTGCAGCGGCTTCGCCGAATTCGTCAACTGGGGCTGGCAAATATGGTTTTCCCGGGTGCCGAACACTCCCGTTTTTCCCATGCATTGGGAGCGCTCGGACTTATGCAGAGGGTGCTTAATCATCTTCGGGAGCGGGACACCACCATTACCCACAAGGAATTTGAAAGCACACTCATAGCAATTCTGCTTCATGACATCGGTCACGGCCCATATTCCCATACCCTGGAAAAAGTCATTATCAGCAACACCCATCACGAGGAACTGACCCTGATGCTGATGGAGGATCTCAACCGCCAGTATGACGGACAGCTGGACACTGCCATAGCCATTTTTACCGGAAAATATCCGAAAAAATTCCTGCATCAGCTTACTTCATCCCAACTTGATATAGATCGTCTGGACTATATCAGACGTGACGGCATGTTTACCGGTGTTCAGGAAGGCGCTATCGGCATTGACCGGATCATCCGCACCATGCGCGTCCATCAGGGAAATATCGTAATCGACAAAAAGGGCATTTATGCGATTGAAAACTACATCGTTGCACGCCGCCTGATGTATATGCAGGTATATCTGCACAAAACAGTNCTTGGCGGTGACAAATTGCTTCTCGCCATACTCAAAAGGGTGCGGCAGCTGCTGGAACAGGGCATTGACCTTCCCTTTTACTCGCCCGCCCTGGAGTTCTTCTTCAAGGACAAAGAGGCCGCATCAAAAAAAGTAACCAGAAAAATACTCGATTCATTTGCAGATCTCGATGATAATGATATCTTGATGAATCTGAAGTACTGGCAACACGTTGATCAGGTCGTGCTACGGGATCTATGCCGACGTTTTCTCAACCGGGATTTCTTCCGTACCACTTTTCTTGAAAAAAAGCCGACAGACAAACAACTGACGTACTGGAAAAATCTGACGGCAGATACCCTCAGACGAATGGGACTGCCAACGGACGAGGAAACTATAGAATGTTACCTCTTTCATGATTTCAGTCAAAGTGAAGCGTACACCTATCATAGTGACGGCATTTGGATTCTCCAAAAAAATGATCTGGCCGTTGAGTTCTCAAAAGCTTCCGATAATCAGCATATCCTGGCCCTCACAAAGCCGGTTGTAAAACACTATCTGGTCCATCTTAAAGAAGTATCCGTCGACATCTGACTCTCATGAGCTACCGATTAACAGCGTTTATCATTGCAGCGGGCCTGTTCACCCTTTTGCTTGCAACAAGTACAACCAGGCTTTGGACAGAAAACGGGACCTTGTATGCCAGTTCGGAAATGTCACACCTGGTTCCTGAATACGTAAAAAGTGATACCAGCAAAGTTCTGAGAACAGGAAAGAATTACACGGATACCAAAAAAGACAGGGATAACATTACAGCGGCAGATACCGGACAAGCCACGGATATCGAACAAGCCACGGATATCGAACAAGCCACGGATATAGAGCAAGCGGCAGATATCGAACGAGCCACGGATACCGAACATGCGACGGATACAGAAGATGCGGCAAGCATACAGCCGCCGGATACCATCATGCTGATTGATGAAAAAAACGGGACCGATATCATGGTGCCGGGGCACTTCGCACGGATTGTCTTTTCACATCCGACATTGAAAATAATACGTAACGGAGAGAAACTTGAATTCCCGGAAAACAAGGAACTGCTTCCGGGTGATATTATAGAAACCTGCCCAAAACACTTCGCAATGGTTGAGTTCCGACCAGCCGGTACCATGACCCTCTTTCCCGCTTCCAGGGTAAGCATAATATCGGATGGATCTGAACTTGCACTGTACAGTGCCGAGGTGCTGTTTGAGAGCAATCTGACTGAGACCACTTTTCCAGGCAAACTCCGCTGTTTTGATGAAACATTGCACCACAGTCATGATCCTCCACCTGTATCTTTCGGAGTACACTGTCGTGGCGAGTCGGGTATGATACTGACATCAAAAGCCGGAACATTGTTGTGGAATTGCCGTGATGCCCCTTGTGAGATTACCGCCGGTCAGGGCCTGATGGGCCGCATAACAACGGCCAATTATTCCAAAGTCATGCCACCGGCGCAGCCAAATATAAAAACCACCTATGTGGTTCCACATCTTCAGACGAAAGACCGGGACGGCGAACCGGATCAAGCTGAAGATCCGGGACCGGATCAGAAGTCCGGTTTTTCGGCAACCATCATGTGGAACCGGGTGGACATGGCGGATCAGTACCTGGTTCATATTTATCAGGATACAAAGGGGCGGCGGCATCATGTGCTGACGCTTCATCACAAAAACCGGTTTACAGCCGAATTGTCCGAACCGGGCCGGTATACCGTCAGAGTCATGGCAGTAGATTATTACGGGGTTTCGGGTGAATGGTCAGACCCGGTATCCTTCACTGCTGACAACGACGAGCTTATTTTGGATGGTAGTGAAGATACTCTGGACGCACTTTCTCCGGAAAATCCGGTTCAAAGTAAAAAAACGGTTGAAAACCCGCACAGCGACCCGTATCTGCCAGATAACGGGGACCGGCATCTGTAACCGGCCTTTACCGCATTATTGTCCGATCCATCAATAAAACAAACCGGCCCTCAGCACCTTGTTATAAGGATCAATACGCAGTGTTTCCTGTTGTGACAGTGACACCGGGATGACCGTCTCACCGTCCGGGACCACAACCCTCATAGCTTGTCCATCCCACACCTCCACAGGCATGGGAAACTCATGTCCTGATGGTACCGACCAGGTCAGGATCAATCCCTCTTCGTTTTTCTGTTTCTGCAGCTCCGGCAAGTCGCTGTGCCGAAGGTAAGCGTTAAAAAACCACCCCAGGTCGCGGCCCGTTATCTTCTGCACAATGGCAATGAATTCATCGGTATCGGTAAATCGGGAGTGGACAGTTGCCTTTATCCCGTTTTCAGCACCATAGATGTCTGCAGGAAATCCATCCGGGTAGATCATTTTCCGGAGTGACCGGAAAAAGTAATCGTCACCGATCAGTTTTCTGAGGGTATGCAGCACCCAGGCGCCTTTCATGTAGACATCCCGTCCCTCAAACATCTCTCTCGTGGTTCGTGATTCTTCAGGAACTATCGGCATGTTGTTCTCAATGCGCTCATAAATACGCTTCATGAAGTAGCGATATTGCTCTTTTCCATGCAAATGCTCCGCATACAGCGGCTGCATATATGTGCCGAAGCCTTCATGAATCCAGAAGTCCTTCCAGTCATAAGCCGCGACAAGGTTGCCCCACCACTCGTGAGACAATTCATGGTGATGAAGGTCGTCAAAGCCGGAGCCGGTATCAAACACCGTATCATCTTCGTAACCGGCACCGTAAGCGATAATGGTCTGATGCTCCATCCCGAAAAAAGGCGCTTCAACAACCCCGTACTTTTCGTGGCGGAAAGGATACGGGCCCAGCAGAGCCTCAAAAAAGCGCATTTGATCCACAATCTGGTCCATCAATGCCTCTGCCCTCTCCCTGTTTTCAGGTAATGCCCAGAAAAAAATCGGAAACTCCATTCCTGATATGCTTTTAAACGGCCTGTACATCTCCACATAAGGACCTATGTTGATGCTGACGGCGTAGTTGCTTATGGGTGCATTGGTTATCCAGTGAAACGTGCGAGTGCCCGGGCTGTACTGACTTACAGACCGCAAAACACCGTTTGAAACCGCCATGACCTCTTCCGGAACCGTAATGCGCAGGGACACGGAATCGGGCCTGTCCGAAGGATGATCCTTAACCGGCCACCAGATGTCGGCACCGTTAATCTGGCAGGATACCCCTACCCANGGCTTGCCGTCATGGGTCTGCCCCCAGGTAAATCCCCCTTCCCAAGGTGGATTAGGCGCTTTTCGCGGTGTGCCGGAGTAATGAATGCTCAGGCTGAGATAGTTGCCCGTATCCAGGACTTCCGGAAGCGTCGCTACGACAAGGCCGCTCTCATGATAAAACTCAAGTGAGGAGTCTTCATCATCAGGTTGATGATAAATCACCGCCGAAACGGCGAATACCGTATCCAGATGCGCTACAAATTTGCCTGTTTTGCCGGTGATACGGGCCTGCGTATTGACCACACCGCTGATGGTGCTGTCAGCAGGATTCACTTTCAGGTCCAGGTCATAAAAATGAATGTCCAGGGCCGCCTGCTCTTCCAGCAACTTGCCACCCGAATCGAGGATGTTGTTTTCATATTCATGAAGCGGCACAATGACCGGAACATCAGCTTTTACCATCCTGGAAGAAACAGGCAACCAGACCAGCACAAAAAACAGCAGTGCGATAAAAGTTCGGATTGTCATGCTTTGCGGATTCGTTCAAAGTCAACAAATGTGAAATCACCTCTTTCATCCCGAAAGACCTCCTTCCAGACAGGGCCAATTTCGTGCCTGTACTCCGGAAAAAAGGTGTCTCCATGGTACTCACGGTGGATCCGGGTCACTTCCAGGCGGTTGCAGACCGGATAGAAAAGCCGGTATATGACTGCACCGCCTATAACGAAAAACTTCGCCTGGTCTTTTAACTTTTCCANAACCTCTTTAAGGCTACGGCATACTTCCACATTTTCATAGCTTCTGGACCGGCTCAGTACGATGTTCCGTCGATTCGGCAGTGGTTTTTCACCCAGTTCTTCAAATACCCCCCTTCCCATCACTATGGTATGTCCGGTAGTTCTCTTTCTGAAATGCGCCATATCCTCAGGTATGCGCCAAGGCAGCGAGCCATCCCTGCCAATGACCAGATTGGGATCGTGAGCAACTATCATACTGATGACCTTACTGTCCATGAATCAAACTGCTACTTCAAAAGGTATGCGCGGGTGTGGGTTATAATCAACAAGCTTGAAGTTTTCCAGGGTCAGTTCATCAATATCGTCGCCGGTAACCTCGAGACGGGGAAGCGGGCGCGGTTCCCGTGACAACTGCTCTTTCAGACCGTCAACGTGATTGACATATATGTGTGCATCCACAATAGTATGGGCGAAGAATCCAGGTTTTAGTCCCGCAAGTCTGGCCATGACGATATTCAACGCCGAATAACAGGCCAGATTGAATGGTATTCCCAGGGCGATGTCACCGGAGCGCTGTGTCAGATGACAGTTGAGCCGTCCGTTCGCTACGTTGAATACGAACATCACATGACAAGGCGGCAGGGCCATTTGGCCCAGGAGACCCGGATGCCATGCACTGACTACAATACGCCTGCTGTGCGGGTCGGTCTTCAACAGATTCAGTGCGTTACGGATCTGGTCAAACTCTTTTTTTTCATATGCCGTATTTTTCAAAGTACCGGCATCCCCTTCGAGGTTGACCTCCTGCTCTTCATAATAAGGAAAACGGCGCCACAGTACCGGATAAATAGGACCTACATGACCATTTTCACCGGCCCATGCATCCCAAATGTGACAATCGTTTTCGTCACGCAGCCACCGGATGTGATCTTCACCTCTGAGGTACCACAACAATTCCAGGATAACGGAACGAAACGGCACCTTTTTGGTAGTCAGCAGCGGGTAACCTTCCGCAAGATCAACTTTGTAGAATTCGCTGAAAGATGATATGGTGTCAACTCCTGTACGGTTTTCTTTCCGGACGCCGTTTTTCAGTACACGATCAACCAGATCCAGATATTGTTTCATGAAAACTCCGTTTCAGATTTTGTAATCATTCAAAGCAGGGTACACCAGGAATCAGGGTCTTCTACTTCTCCGTGTTGAATACCGGTGATCGTATCATAAAACCATCGGGCAACCGGCCCCATCTCATCGGAGCCAATAGTGATCTGATAATTATCGTGTTGGATAACACCCACCGGTGATATCACTGCAGCCGTACCTGCACCAAATATCTCTTTCAAGATGCCCTGTTTGTGAAAATCGGTTACTTCCTGTATGGAAACAGGACGCTCCTCAACGTGCATTCCCCTCTTTTTCGCCAGTTCAAGAACCGTTTTACGTGTAATGCCAGGAAGAATGCTGCCGTTAAGCGGAGGTGTCACCAGGACGTCCCCGATCACAAAGAAAATATTCATGCTGCCCACCTCCTCAACATACCTGTGTTCTATGGCATCCAGCCACAGTACCTGGGTAAATCCGAGCTTCTGTGCCTCGGTGGTTGGCTGCAGGCTGGCGGCATAGTTACCCGGAACTTTGACATCACCTACTCCCCCCTGAACAGCCCGCACATACTTGGGCATGGTGGTAAGCCGGATGGGCTTGATACCCTCCGAGTAGTAGTTCCCGACGGGACTGCAAATGATGTAAAAACGGTAATTTCTGGAGGCGCGAAGGCCAAGTGTCTGATCTGATGCGAATACGATAGGCCTGATGTAAAGTGACTTGTATTTTTCTTTCGGTACCCAATGCCTGTCGATTTCAATGAGCGCTTTCATGCCTTCCTTGAAAACGTCAACCGCTACTTCAGGTATGCAAACACGTTCGCAGGAGCGCCGGAACCGGTCATAATGTTTATCAAGCCGAAAAATGTTCACCCTCTCTCCCTCGTACTGGTATGCTTTCATTCCTTCGAAAACAGCCTGTCCATAATGCAAGGTGGATACGGCCGGATACATCGGGATCTGCCCATACGGAAGAATAATAGGGTCACGCCAACTACCTTCGCTGTAACGTACCTCAAGCATATGGTCCGAAAACTGTTCACCAAAAGTAAGGTTTTCAAAATCGATCTCTGACAATCGGGAATGGGGTGTTTTTTTAACTTTTATGGGCAACTGCGACATACCTTGTTTCAAATTATTGTGAACGATACCTGACTGATAAGAACATAATATTGTAGCTTTGAAGATACGACAGAATAATTATAGATTCTTCAGGATATTAAGTGCTTCTTGAGCAGCAGCCTGTTCTGCTTTCTTCTTGTTTTTTCCGCTGCCCGTTCCCATCACCCTGTCATTGACGCGTACTTCCACATCAAAAGTTTTTTCATGCCCGGGACCGGATTCCCCTACTATGCGATATACGGGTGCCGGCATTTTTTTGGCCTGAGCCGCTTCCAGGAGCATGCTTTTGTAGTTGTCACGGGCAGAGATCATCTCGTTAAAATCCACAAACTGATGATATAACCGCGTAACAAAATCGCGACACTTTTCATATCCGTGATCTTCGTACACGGCACCTACCAGAGCTTCGAAGGCATCGGCAAGGACACTTTCCGAGTATTCCACCCCCTGGTTCTTTACCCTGTCCCCCAACTCAATGTAATCCATCAGTCGAATGTTGCGACCAATACTGGCAAGCATTTCTCCTTTGACCAATCGGGATCGCAACTGGGTAAGCAGACCTTCACCTGCCTCAGGATATTTTTTGTAAATAATTTCAGAGACAATAAGATCCAGAACAGCATCCCCCATAAATTCCAGCTGTTCATAGGATTCGGTTGCTGCGAGATTGCGTTCCACAACAAGCGACCTGTGCCGCAAGGCCTTCAGGTACAGGGCCGGCCTGCAAACTGGCAAGCCGGTCATGGTACTGATGGCTTTTACTTTCTTTCTTTGTACAGAATCGAGCTGCTTCCGCTCAAGCAAGGCCCGGATTCGCCTAATCACTATTCCACAAATTTTTTGAAAACCACGGTTGTGTTGTGACCTCCAAAACCGAACGCATTATTCATGCCATAGGTGATGTTCCTGACTTCCGCCTCATTGGTGGTGTAGTTCAGGTCACAGTCCGGATCGGGATGTTCGTAGTTGATCGTCGGAGGGATGATACCGTGATAGATCGCCAGAACGGTGGCAATGGACTCAGCGGCACCGGCAGCGCCCAGCATGTGTCCAGTCATCGATTTGGTTGAATTCAGATTGATCTTATAGGCGTGATCCCCGAAGACTTTTTTGATGGATTGCGTTTCGGCAATATCTCCAAGCGGAGTGGACGTACCATGCATGTTGATATGATCCACATCCCCGGTGGTGATTCCCGCAGCTTCAAGAGCACTGTTTATGGCAAGTATGACCCCCTTTCCCTCGGGATCCGGTGCCGTTATATGATGAGCATCCGCGGAGAAACCATATCCGACAATTTCACCGTAGACACGTGCTCCGCGGGCAACTGCCGATTCATAGGATTCCAGCAGCATCATTCCCGCTCCTTCGCCGAGAACGAAACCATCCCTTGTCTTGTCGAAAGGGCGTGATGCCGTTTCAGGACTGTCATTTCGGGTGGATAGTGCCCTGACTGAGTTGAAGCCAGCAAGCCCCATCCCGAAAACAGGGGCCTCTGCCCCACCTGCAATGGCAAAGTCCGACTGTCCTGTTACGATCGCGTCGTAAGCGAGTCCAATATTGTGCGATCCCGTAGCACAGGCGGAAACAGCACAGAAATTCGGACCACGGAAGCCGTATTTGATGGATACTTGCCCGGCAGCAATATCAGGTATCAGCATGGGAATAAAGAAAGGGGAAACCCCGCGCTGACCCTTCTGATAGAATTCAACAGCCTGCTGGTAAAATACCTGCATCCCGCCGATTCCACTTCCGATTATGACAGCCACCCGGTTTTTGTCGATCTGATCCAGATCCAGACCGGAATCTTTGATCGCCTCCTCGGCGGTAATCATCGCATACTGGCAGAACTTGTCCATGCGACGCGCCTCTTTCGGGTTCATGTACTGCGAGGCGTCATAATCTTCTATTTGAGCTGCAAATTTGGTGGGAGAATTGCTTACATCGAAGTTGTCGATGCTTTTAACACCGCTTTTTCCGGATATCAACCCGTTCCAAAACTCCGGGGCACCTTTCCCAATCGGCGTAAGGGCCCCTATGCCGGTAATTACTACTCTGCGCTTAGACATTAAATGACGTGTAGGTGGCTGTTAGGAGATCTTCCCTTTGAGATATTCAATCGCATCACCAACGGTTGCAATGTTCTCTGCATCCTCATCGGGAATACTGATGTCGAATTCCTTTTCGAACTCCATGATAAGTTCCACGGTATCAAGAGAATCTGCTCCCAGATCGTT
>SL_3KL_010_SEDDRAFT_10002455_pt1 | contig 16916 bp, 14 predicted proteins | sample SodLakKL_010_SED_2_FD_10381 | JGI IMG/M metagenome (IMG submission 10381) | reverse complement strand
ACCAACGGTGAGTTTTGGCGACACCTATAAAAACGCTGTCAAATGCCCACGGTTATTGACTTTGAGCGCCTCAAAGTCCGGAATTTATGCAACAGTAGGGTTTACCCATCAAATCAATCATTGAAGATACATTCGAGTCGGGTCTGTAATGCAGCGAGGTCGACGCCGTCGGCGGGATTTCAGGGTTCCGTCCAGGTTCTGGTTGATCCGGTTGGTGGCTTGAAAGTTGATGGGTGAAGGCCGGCAACGTTCGATATAATCGACGTCTTACCAGGCGAACGAGGACCCCATGTCCGAACGCGAAATCATGGAATATGACGTGATCGTCGTCGGCGCCGGCCCGGCCGGGCTGGCCTGCGCGATGCGACTGAAGCAGCTCAAGGACGATCTCAATGTCTGCGTGATCGAAAAGTCCGCCGAGATCGGCGGGCATATTCTCTCGGGCGCGGTGATTGAACCGGATGCGCTGGATGAGCTGGTCGAGGGCTGGCGCGAGGATCCGCCGCCGGTCTGTGTGGCCGCCAGGGGCGAGCAGTTCGTGATGTTGTCCAAGACCGGCAAGCGCCGCATGCCGACGCCGCCGCAACAGAAAGGCCATGGCAATTTCATTGTTTCCCTGGGCGCGATGTGCGCGTGGCTGGCGCCCAAGGCCGAGGCGCTTGGAGTCGATCTTTTCCCGGGTTTTGCCGCCGCTGAATTGTCCATCGATGATCAGGGTGCGGTGCGTGGCGTGATCATTGGTGACATGGGTGTGGATATCGATGGCAAGCCCAAGGATTCCCACGTTGAAGGTATCGAAATCCGGGCACCGGTTACGGTGCTGGGCGAGGGCTGCCGCGGTCATCTGACCAAGCAGGCCATTGCCCGTTACAAGCTCGATGCCGACTGTGATCCGCAGACCTACGCCATTGGCATGAAGGAATTGTGGCAGGTGCCCGAGGGCCGCGTGCAGGAAGGCCTGGTCCAGCATTCGATCGGCTGGCCGTTGCCCAACAGCATTTACGGCGGCAGTTTCGTTTATCACCTGGACAAGAACAGGCTGGCGGTTGGTTTTGTCTGCGGGCTGGACTACCAGGATCCGAAATTCACCCCGTTCGAGGCTTTTCAGCAGTTCAAGCACCATCCCTGGATGCGCGAGTTGCTCGAGGACGGTGAAATCCTGTCCTCTGGTGCTCGCGCACTGGTCGAGGGCGGGTACCAGTCCCTGCCGAAGGTGGAAATGCCGGGTGCGATCCTGATCGGTGATTCGGCCGGCCTGCTCAATGTGCCCAAGATCAAGGGCGTGCACCAGGCATTGAAGTCGGGCATGCTGGCCGCCGAACACCTGGCCGAGAATCTCTCCAGCAAAGGCTTCGATGCACGTCTGAGAAACTCGCCGATCATGGCTGAGCTCAAAAAGGTGCGCAACATCCGCCCCGGTTTCAGCAAGGGCATGTGGCGCGGCCTGCTGACCGCGGCAATCGAAACCATCACCCTCGGCAAACTGCCGCGCACATTGAAGAACCATCACGACCACGAGCAATACCGCAAGCTCGAAGCGGGTGGATTTGACTATGATTTCGTCGACCGCGACCTCCCGCCGCGCGATCGCCTGGCTTCGGTCTATTTCGCCGCCACGGCCCACGACGAAGACCAGCCCATCCACCTGCAGATCGTCGACCCGGATGTCTGCTTTACCCGTTGCGAAGAGGAGTACGGCAATCCCTGCACCCGCTTCTGCCCGGCTGAAGTCTACGAAAAGGTCGAGGACGAAAACGGCAAACGCATCCAGATCAACGCTTCCAATTGCGTCCACTGCAAGACCTGCGACATCGCCGACCCCTACCAGGTCATCAACTGGGTCACACCGGAAGGTGGGTCGGGGCCGAATTACTCCAATCTTTGAATGAAGGGTTCAGGTTTCAGGGGAGGCTTCGGCATCCCTCTCCTTGGTCTCCTGAACCCTGAACCCTGAAACCTGAACCTTATGTCTTCCAACTCCTTCGGCCACCTCCTGACCATCACCACCTTCGGCGAAAGCCACGGGCCGGCGATTGGCTGCGTCATTGACGGCTTTCCGCCGGGTTTCGAGATCACCGCCGAGGAGATCCGCGCCGAGTTGATGCGGCGGGCGACCGGTCAGAGTCGCTGGACTTCGCAGCGCAAGGAAGCCGAGGACGTGCAAATCCTGTCGGGCATGTTCGAGGGCAGGACCACCGGAACGCCGATTGCGCTGCTCATTCACAACACCGATGCGCGCTCGAAGGATTACTCGAAAATCGCCGAGCAGTTCCGGCCGGGCCATGCCGACTATACCTATCATCACAAGTACGGCATTCGCGACTTTCGCGGCGGCGGGCGGTCCTCGGCGCGTGAAACCGCCATGCGCGTGGCGGCCGGTGCGCTGGCCCGTAAGTTTCTCAAACAAAGGCTTGGCGTTGAAATCACCGGCTGGCTGGCACAGCTTGGTGAGCTGAGTTGCGATGAAAACTTCGATTCATCGGTTATTGATTCCAATCCGTTCTTCTGTCCCGATGCCGATCGGGTCGCCGATCTCGAGGAATACATGAAGGCCTTGTGGAAATCGGGTGATTCGGTCGGCGCCCTGGTGCGGGCTCGCGCCACCGGTGTTCCGGTGGGGCTGGGATCACCGGTTTACGCCAAGCTCGACGGTGACCTGGCCGCGGCCATGATGAGCATCAATGCTACCAAGGGCGTGGAGGTCGGTGCCGGTTTCAGCTCGGTCGCTCAGAAGGGCACCGAACATCGCGACGAAATCACCCCGGACGGTTTCCTGTCCAATCACGCCGGCGGTGTACTGGGCGGCATCTCCACCGGCCAACCGGTCGAGGTCTCCGTGGCCTTCAAGCCGACCTCGTCGCTACGCCTTCCCGGCCGCACGGTCGATACATCCGGTCAGCCGGTAGAAATCATCACCACCGGCCGCCATGACCCTTGCGTGGGCATTCGCGCCGTCCCCATCGTCGAGGCCATGCTGGCCCTGGTGATTATGGATCACTGGTTGCTGCACCGGGCTCAGTGTGGGGATGTGGGGGAGCAGACGCCGAGGGTTCCGGGGTGAGGTCGGAGGTCCTAGGTCGGAGGTCAGTGGTCAGTGGTCAGTGGTCAGATCCGTAGACTTACCCCTGACCCCCGAATCCTTCACCCGTCTCCCGTCTCCCGTCTCCCGTCTCCCCCCAATTTACGTTACTCTGCAACCCATCAACCATTCGCAATCAATCAGGAACCATGGCAATCCCCCGCAAGAACAAATACCGCGTCGCCGTCGTCGGCGCCACCGGCGCGGTCGGCGAGGTGATGCTGGAGTTGCTGGCCGAGCGCAAGTTTCCGATCAGTGAAGTGGCCGCACTGGCCAGCAGCAATTCGGTCGGGCGCGAGGTCAGCTTCGGACGCAAGTCTCTGATCGTCGATGACCTGGCGACATTCGACTTTTCCGGCTGGGACTTTGCGCTGTTTTCGGCCGGCGGCAGTGTCTCGGCCGAATATGCGCCGAAAGCGGCCTTAGCTGGTTGCACAGTGATCGACAATACCTCGCATTTCCGCATGGACCCCGAGGTTCCGTTGGTGGTCCCGGAAGTCAATGCAAGCATCCTCGATGATTTCGAACCTGGTGGGATCATCGCCAACCCGAACTGCTCGACCATCCAGATGTTGCTGGCGATTGCGCCGATTCACCAAGCGGTCGGCGTGGCGCGCATCAATGTCGCCACTTACCAGTCGGTTTCGGGCGCGGGCAAGGCGGCCATGGAAGAGCTGGGTCGGCAATGCGCCGATCGATTCAACTTTCGCGAACCCACGCCCGAAGTCCTCAATGCTCCGATTGCCTTCAACGTGATCCCGGCCATCGATGTGTTCGAGGACAACGGCTACACTCGCGAAGAAATGAAGATGCATCGTGAAACCGGAAAGATTCTCGGCAGCGATGACATTCTGGTCAATGCCACGGCCGTACGTGTCCCGGTCTTTTACGGACACGGCGAGGCGGTTCATCTGGAAACCGTTGATCCCATCGAGATTGACGAGGTGTTCAAACTGCTCGAGCAATCGCCCGGAGTGCAGGTCATGAGCGGCAATGATCTGGCCATGCCGTTGACCCATGCGGCCGGCAGCGATGCAGTCTTTGTATGTCGGCTGAGGCGCGATTTGAGTCATGCGCGCGGCATTGACTTCTGGGTGGTGTCGGACAACATTCGCAAGGGCGCAGCGCTCAATGCGATGCAGATTGCCGAATACTTGATCGGCCGTAGCAAGTAAAATCGTTTCCCGATTGACCCGGCCCGGAATGGAGTCATTTGAAATCCCCTGAGTTCCGGGTTTCTCATTGTGTGAAGAGATTGGTATACTCGCTTGAATTCACAAAAAAAGCACTCCTGTAAGGTGGCTGCGCCCATGCGATTTTCGACAGCAAAACTGATCATGCTAATGGGGCTGGGGACGCTGATGCTGTTGTTTCCCGCCGATGGACTGCGTGCCCTGGGCCTTGGGGAGGCCAGGGTCAATTCCTACCTGGGTCAGCCGCTGGATATCTCCATCCGCCTGATCGAGGCCGATGCAGATGCCCTCGAGTCGCTGACCGCCGAACCGGCCAGTTCGGCAGACTACGAGCGTCTTGGTGTGCCCACCGAGGCCCGTGCACTCGGCCTGGATGTGCGTGTCGATGACAGTGCCGAGCCGCCCGTACTGCGGGTCACATCGCGTCGCCCGGCGCATGACCCTGTGGTGCGTTTCATGCTGGATGCCCGCTGGGCGAGCGGGCGCTTGCTGCGTGAATACACGGTTTTTCTGGATCCGCCCACTTACGAAGTCGCCCCACCGGTGACCCGGCGTGAGGTTGAAGAGCCAACCGAGGTGGCTGAACCCGAGCCTGAGCCCGAGCCAACCGAACGACCGGCGCCCGATCGACCCACTCGTCCCGCCGAGCCGACACCCGATCCGGATCCCGAACCCGAGCCGGAACCGGCACCGGAGCCGGAACCGACGCCGGAGCCTGAGCCCGAGCCAGGACCGGAAACAATCGGTCCGATCGCTGCCGGACAGACCCTTTGGGGAATCGCCCATGAGTGGCGTCCCGACACCAGTTTGAGCATGAACCAGGTCATGCTGGCGATTCTTGATCGCAACCCGCAGGCATTCCGTGACAACAACGTCAATCGTCTGCAACGGGGTGCGCAACTGACCATGCCGGAGCTTGATGAAGTCCGGGCCTTGTCCGCCAGTGAAGCGGATCGTCGCATGCAGGCCCAGATGCAGGCTTGGCGCGATCAGGTGCCCGAACGGCGCGACGTTCCGGTTGTTGCCGAGGAAGCAGTGCCAGAGGTTGAGTCTCCGCGCGAGACGCCGACCGAAGCTGCCGAAGAGATGGAAACGGTGCATCGACTGGAAGTCGTGCCTCCTGAAAGCGAGGCATTTGACGATGGCCCATCCGTTTCCGACGGCGAGATCGAGCGTGCCGCCGGCCGGTTGTCGGAGCTGGAAGACCGGATGTATGCCGAAGGGCTCGAGTCCGATGAATTGTATCGACAGGTCGAGGATATTCGAGAGGCGATCGAAACCCGGGAAGCCGCCGGTCTTGCGGTTGCCGATGAAGAACTGGCCGTGCTGGAGTCGCGCCTGCGGCAGGCGCGTCTGGCACAACTGGATGCGGATCGGCGAGTGGTCGAACCGGACGAAGATGAGGAAGCCGTCAGTGAGTATTTTCGTGAACTCGAGGACGAGCTTGCCGATGACGAGCAGCCCGTCACCGAGGTCGATCCTGCAGCCGTAGGGGACGATGTGACCGAGGCCGAACCTGCGGTGGCCGAAGAAGTTGCTCCGGAGCCGGACCCGGAAGAGGTTGCGGTTGCTCCCGAAACTGAAACGACCGGTCTGCCGTGGTGGCTCTGGGCGCTGGGGGCCGTGATCGTGATTGGTCTGGCTGCAGGTCTGTTTTTCATGCTCAGGCAACGGGCGTCGGCGGATGGATCGCAAGCACCGAGCTCCTCCCGACGTGGCGTGGACCCGGTGCGCGACGCCAGGCGGCAGATCGCGATGGATCGGCAGAACCTGGCCGCTCACCTGGCGTTGATCCAGGCGCTTGCCGACAGGGATGACGAGAAGCAGTTCGCGGACGCGCTCGACGAGATGTATCGCCAGGTCGACAATGATGAACACCCGGCCTGGCAGGAGGCGCTGAACCTGGCTGTGATCCATGCGCCGAATCATCCATTGTTGACTCCAGCCGAAGAGCGCGTCGAGGACGACGCTGATGACGATGATGATGAAGGGCTTGATGATCGCACCAGAGAAATGCTCGGCATCCTCGAAAGCGACGATCGGCCAAGCTCGGCTCCGGATGATTACGAGTTGGATTCGGATGTCGAGCTGGATGACGGTGTCGGCGAAGACACGGAGTTGTTTGCGAGCGGAGATGATCAGCAATCCGAATCGGATTCATCGCCAACGCGTCTGCAAGGTGACGATGAAGTCGACGCCGACGACGATGAACAGGAGATGGGTGAAGATCTGGATCTGGCGGAATTGTCGAACCGCTTGGATGATCCGGCACTGGCGACGCGAGAGGACGAAAAGCTGTCCGCCTCGGATGATGACGAAATTGATATCGGCGAGTTCGATGTGGAAGACGATCGCGATGCCGCCGAAGATATTTTCGGGGAAACCGAGGATGACAGCACCCCGGATTCCGATGAAGATTCAAGCCCGGAAAGGGATCTGGACTTCAACTTTACCAGCCAGGATGATGCCGCATCTGAAGATGGTGCACCAGAGGGAGATGAGGTGCCTCGAGAGGATTCAGGTGCCGAGGCGGCGGAGGAATCCGAGCCGGAGCTCAGTGATGAGGATGCCGAGGTCAAGCTTGATCTGGCGCGCGCCTACCTGTCGATGGATGATCCGGACTCCGCACGCGCGTTGCTGGAAGAAATCACCAGCGGAGGCTCGTCGGCCATGCGTGAACAAGCCAACAAACTGCTGGACGATCTCTAGTGGTCTTTCAACATGCGCTTGGCCGCAGGAGTTGAATACGACGGCAGCGGCTTCTACGGTTGGCAACGTCAGCGTCAGTCGCCGACCGTGCAAGAGTGTGTCGAAGCGGCCCTGACAAGGGTTGCTGACCACGCGGTCACGGTGCATTGCTGTGGCCGAACCGATACTGGCGTCCATGCGCGCTGCCAGGTTGTTCACTTCGATACTGCCGCCATGCGCAGCGAGCGATCCTGGGTGCTTGGCGCCAATACCCATTTGCCCCCGGGCGCCAGCCTGCTTTGGGTCAGGGGGGTGGATGAGCAGTTCCACGCTCGATTTTCGGCCAGTCGTCGTCGCTACCGGTACCGCATTCTCAATCGTTGGGTGCGCCCCGCCATTGCCCGCGACCGGCTGAGCTGGGTTCGCAAGCCGCTCGATGTCGAGCGCATGCAGGATGCGGCGGAGCATTTGCTCGGTGAGCATGATTTTTCCAGCTTCCGGGCAGTGGGTTGTCAGTCAAAAACCCCGGTCCGGACCATTCACCACCTGGGTGTAGCTCGAGTCGCAAATGAAGTGCACATTGACGTTGAAGCCAACGCCTTCGTCTATCATATGGTGCGTAATCTGGCCGGCGTACTGATGGCGATCGGCCAGGGTGATCGTGAACCGGAATGGGCCGCCGAGGTGCTCTCAGCGCGAGACCGCACGGTCGCCGGTGTGACTGCGCCGGCTCAAGGTCTGTGTTTCATGGCTGCCCACTATCCCGACCACCCGCAATTGCCGACCGAACAAATGATTGATTTTCCAACTGATGACCGCGAGTCGGCGGCATGATTCGCATCAAGATCTGCGGTGTCACACGGGTTGGCGATGCAGTCGCTGCGGCCGCGCTCGGGGTTGACGCGATTGGCCTGGTTTTCACGCCAATCAGTCGTCGCCATGTGTCGGTCAAGCAGGCAGTGGCGCTGTGCCGGGCGCTACCCCCGTTTGTCACTCGGGTCGGCCTGTTCATGGACCAGGAGGCCGACAGCATTGGTTCGGTGCTCAGGCAGGTGCCGCTAGATTGCCTGCAGTTTCATGGCGGTGAAACCGCCGAGTTCTGCCGTCAGTTCGAACGGCCGTGGATCAAGGCGCTGGCCATGGCCGGCGAGGGTCGGGTTGATTTTGCCGCATTCGATGCGGCAGATGCGCTATTGTTGGACTCACACGCGCCCGGTCAGGCAGGAGGTACTGGTCAGACATTCGACTGGTCTGCTTTCCGCCCACCGGATCGCCCATGGATTCTGGCTGGTGGCCTGAATCCGGATAACGTGGTGTTGGCATGCCGCCAGTTGCAACCGCATGCCGTGGATGTTTCTTCCGGGGTGGAGGAACAACCCGGAATCAAGGACCAGGAACGCATGAAAGCCTTTATTGAAGCAGTTCGCCATGGCTGAAACCGCCGATCAAATCATCCGTCCCGAAGCGCTGCCCGACCCGTCCGGCCATTTCGGCGTATTCGGTGGCCGTTTCGTCTCCGAGACGCTCATGCCCGCCCTGGAAGAGCTGGACCAGGCTTGGCGGACGATTCTCAAGGATGCCGATTTCCTGGCCGAGCTGGATCGTGATCTTGCCCATTTCGTCGGCCGGCCCTCGCCGTTGTACCTGGCTGAAAACCTGACCCGCGACATGGGTGGCGCGCGAATCGTGCTCAAGCGCGAAGACCTCAATCACACCGGCGCTCACAAGATCAACAACACCGTTGGTCAGGGTCTTCTGGCCCGGGCCATGGGCAAGAAGCGTGTGATCGCCGAGACCGGCGCCGGCCAGCATGGTGTGGCCAGCGCCACGGTGGCCGCCCGCCTTGGCATGGACTGTGTCGTGTACATGGGATCGGAAGATGTCCGTCGCCAGGCGGTCAACGTCTATCGGATGAAATTGCTCGGCGCCGAAGTCGTCAGCGTGGATTCGGGATCGAAGACCCTCAAGGACGCGCTCAACGAGGCGATGCGTGACTGGGTGACCAATGTCGATGACACCTTCTACATTCTCGGTACGGTGGCCGGGCCGCATCCTTACCCGGCCATGGTTCGCGACTTCAATGCCGTGGTTGGCCGCGAGGCGCGTGGTCAGATGATGGACGAATACGGACGCTTGCCGGATGCGCTGGTGGCCTGCGTCGGCGGAGGTTCCAATGCCATGGGACTGTTTCATCCGTTCATCGGCGATGAAAGTGTGGCCATGTACGGCGTCGAGGCGGCCGGACGCGGACTGTCCGGGCACGAGCATGCCGCCAGCCTGTGCGCCGGTCGTGTCGGAGTCCTGCATGGCAGCCGCACCTACCTGCTGGATGACGAGGCCGGACAGATTCGCGACACCCACTCGGTGTCGGCCGGCCTGGATTACCCGGGTGTGGGTCCGGAGCATGCCTGGCTCAAGGACAGCGGCCGGGCCGAATACGTGGGCGTGACCGACTCCGAGGCGCTGGAGGCCTTTCATGCCCTGACGCGCAGAGAGGGCATCATGCCCGCCCTGGAAAGCGCGCATGCGATTGCCTACGGAATGAAACTGGCCAGCGAGCGGCCGAAGGACGCCATCGTACTTGTCAACCTGTCCGGCCGGGGCGACAAGGACATTCAGACCGTTGCCGACCTGGAGGGGATCAAGTTTTGAACCGCATTGACCAGCGTTTTCAATCGCTCAAGGCCAGCGGGAGAGCCGCACTGGTGCCCTATGTCACCGCCGGCCATCCGCATCCGGAATTCTCGGTCGATATCCTGCACGCCGCCGTCTCGGCCGGCGCTGATCTGGTCGAGCTGGGCATGCCTTTTTCCGATGTCATGGCCGATGGACCGGTGATTCAGAATGCCTGTGCCCGGGCGCTGGAGCAGGGCACCGGTCTGGATCAGGTGCTGGAGACGGTGCGTGAATTCCGACAAAGTGATGACCACACGCCGCTGATTCTGATGGGCTACACCAACCCCATCGAGCGTCGCGGCAGCGAGCGTTTTGCCCGAGAAGCCGCCGAAGCCGGGGTGGATGGCTTGCTGGTGGTCGATTGCCCGGCTGACGAGGCAGCCACGTTGCGCGACCAGCTTGCCGCCAACGGAGTGCACCAGATCTTCCTGGTCGCACCGACCACCACCGATGCCCGCCTTGAGCGTACCGCCTCGCTGGCTGGCGGGTTTGTCTATCATGTTTCGATCAAGGGCGTGACCGGTGCAGCCAGCCTGGATGTGACCGGCCTTTCGCCCATGCTCAAGCGCATCAGGGAGCATATGGATTTGCCGGTGGCCGTAGGATTCGGCGTCAGCACGCCGGACCAGGCAGGGTCGGTGGCCGCCCTGGCCGACGCGGTTGTCATCGGTTCGGCCCTGGTCAAGCGCCTTGATGCTTGTGAGACGAAAGACGAAACGATCGCCACCGTGACCGAATTCCTTGCCCCGGTGCGCCAGGCAATGGACAATAGCCGGTTGACACAGTCCGAAAAGGTCGCCACCCCGACATGAGTTGGTTCCAGAAACTGATGCCCGCGCGCATTCGCACCGAGGGCGGCAAGACGCGCAAGGTGCCCGATGGCCTGTGGGTCAAATGCAAGGCCTGCGATGCCGTGCTCTATCAACCCGAGCTCGAACGCAACCTGTCGGTCTGCCCCAAGTGCTCCTATCACTTGAGCCTGACCGGACGTGCTCGTCTCAAGGCATTTCTGGATGAAGGGGATCATGTCGAGCTGGGCGCCGAGCTGGTGCCAATGGATGTGCTCAAATTCCGCGATACCAAGAAATACCGTGATCGCCTGGCCGCGACCCAGAAGGCCACGGGCGAGAATGATGCATTGGTGGTCTTGCGCGGACAATTGCTGGACAGCGAAGTGGTGACCTGCGCATTCGATTTTCGCTTTATGGGCGGGTCGATGGGCTCGGTGGTGGGTGAAAAATTCATGGTTGCGGTGGATGAATGTCTGGAGCGCCGTGTGCCTTTGATTTGCTTTTCGGCCTCGGGCGGGGCGCGCATGCAGGAAGGCCTGTTCTCCCTGATGCAGATGGCCAAGACCTCGGCCGGCCTGGCGCGCATGTCCGAGCAAGGTCTGCCGTTTGTCTCGGTGCTGACGCATCCCACCACCGGAGGGGTTTCGGCCAGTCTGGGCATGCTCGGGGATATCAATCTGGCCGAGCCCAATGCCTTGATCGGCTTCGCCGGGCCGCGAGTGATCGAGCAGACCGTACGTGAAACCCTGCCAGAGGGCTTCCAGCGCTCGGAGTTCCTGCTCGAAAAGGGCGCGATCGACCAGATTGTCGACCGACGAGAATTGCGCCAGCGCATCCATGTCCTGCTGACCATGATGCTGAGCGGCCGCCCAAAGCCGGCGCGCGAAGGCGAGTTGCTGGAACGCGACCCGCCTGAATCCGGAAACTCTTGAACCGACCGGTACTGGCTGATTGGCTGGCTCGGCTGGAGACCCGCTCACCCGAGACTCGCATTGATCTGGGCCTGGATCGGGTTTCCCGGGTGCTTGACCGGCTTGGGCCGGCGCTGGATGGACGTCCGGTGGTCAGTGTCGCCGGAACCAACGGCAAGGGCTCGGTGGTCGCGTTTCTCGAGCACATGGCGCTGGCCGCAGGTTGTCGCCCATTTGCCTATGCTTCTCCCCATGTATTCGATTTCGGTGAGCGCATGCGTCTTGATGGTGATCCGGCAGACGAACAGTCCATCGTCGCGGCACTCGAACAGGTCGAGCGTGCACGCCAGGACATTCATTTGACCTGGTTTGAGCATGTCACCCTGGCGGCGCTGCAACTGGCGGCCGATTCGTCGTGCCAGGTGCTGTTTCTCGAGGTCGGTCTTGGCGGGCGTCTGGATGCGGTCAACGCCATTGATCCGGACGTCGCCGTGATCACCTCGATCGGGCTGGATCACGCCGCCTGGCTGGGTCGGACGCGGCTGTCGGTCGCGCGCGAAAAGCTCGGCATTGCCAGAGCCGGAAAGCCCCTGATCCTCGGGGAAAAAAAGCTTCCGAAGGGATTTTCCCAGGTATTGGAACACAGTGCGGCCGAGGTTTTGCACGCCGGACGGGATTTCAATTGGCGGACCACCCGAAACGGCTTTGCGCTGCGCTCGGGTGAAATGCGGTGCAGTCTGCCGCCGCCCGGACTTGTCGGTCGCTGGCAGCATGGCAATGCCGCTTGCGCGGTTATGGCCGCCCAGGCCCTCGGGGCTCGTCTTCCCATGAACCCGGAGGCGCGCGCGCGCGGAATCAGTAATGCGCGTCTGCCCGGGCGATTCCAGCGGCTTGGTCAGTCACCGGAGGTGATCGTGGATGTCGCGCACAACCCGGCGGCGGCCCGCTGCCTTGCTCAAGGCCTCGGCCCTGCTGATGGACCCAGCACGGCCGTGTTCGGCGCCATGAACGACAAGGACATTGCCGGAATCGCCCGGCCACTGGATCGATGTTTTGATCACTGGATCGCGGTCTCGCTGCCGGGTCCTCGCGGAATGACCGGGCCGGTACTGGCAAACACGTTGTCGAGTGCGGCTGTCACCGGAAGCGTGGAAACGGTAGAATCTCCACCAGTTGCACTGCAACGTGCACTGGATCGCTCCGGCAACCACGGCAGAGTGGTGGTATTCGGATCCTTTCATACCGTGGCCGCGGCCTGGCCGGTATTGCAAACACTCGAATAGGACGCCATGGACAAGGTTTTGAAACAGCGTTTGATCGGTGCGACGATTCTGATCGCGCTGGCCGTCATTTTCATTCCCATGCTGTTCGATGCGCCCGAGGAGGAGCGACTCAGTCGTGACATGACCATTGATCTGCCGGAACCGCCGACAGACCGGACCCAGGTCAGGCGCATGCCGCTGGATGCCGACCAGGCGCGTCAGCCGCCCGATGCCGAACCGCCGCGCACCATTGAGCCCGATGCTCCTGAACAGCAGCCCGAAGCCGACCCTGCGCCGGCCGTTCCGGAAGCACAGCCCGAAATGCAGCCGGAGCCGGAACCCGAAGCGGCGGACGAACCCATGATCGAGCCCGACCCCATCGCGGAGCCGGAGCCCGAACCCGAGCCGGAAGTCGAACCGGAAACCATGGAGGGCTGGATGGTTCAAGTCGCCAGTTTCGGCTCCGAAGCGACCGCCCGAGATATAGCCGACCGCCTCGACGGCCTGGGTCATGCGGTCGCGGTGGATCGACTGGTGCGGGGTGAACTCGAGCTTCACCGTGTGCGTACCGGTCCCTATGTCAATCGCGCCGAGGCCGAGCGTGCCGCCGACCAGATTTCGAGCACCGTGTCTGGTGTCGATCCGGTGGTGCGGGAGGGTGAGGCGGCGCAGGCGGAGGAAACGGCATCGGGCTATGCAGTCCAGGTAGGATCGTTTGCCAGCCACGACAATGCGGTGGCGTTGCTGGCACGCCTCGAGGATCATGGATTCGATGCATTCATTCATTCCGAGGATGTCGGCCCGAGAACCATTCATCGCGTTCGTGCAGGGCTTTCCGAATCGCGCGAACAGGCTCAAAAGGTGCTTGATGAACTGCTTGACGAGGCGGGCCTGGAAGGGTTGGTGGTGTCGCATCCATGAGCGCAGCGGACGTGGCGATCCTGGGCGTTTGCCTGGTCTCCATGCTGGTCAGCCTGTTTCGGGGGTTCCTGCGCGAGGCGTTTTCCCTGCTGATCTGGGTGGTCGCCGTGTATGCCGCGCTTCAGGCCTCGGGGCCGCTGGCGCTGCAGATGGATCCCTGGATCGAAATGCCGTCGGTGCGCATCATCATTGCCTTTGTCGGGGTGTTCGTGCTGGTGCTGGTGGTCGGCGCCCTGCTCAACTACCTGTTGGGCAAGTTGATCGCCAGTACCGGTCTGAGTGGAACCGACCGACTGTTCGGCGCACTGTTCGGCGCGCTCAGGGGCGTGGCCATCGTCATGGCGGCTGTGATCATTGCCCGCTTTACGCCCTTTCCCGAGGACCCCTGGTGGCAGGAGTCAAGTCTTCTGCCCGAATTCGAGCGCCTGGCCATCTGGGCGGTCGATCAATTTCCCGAATCGGTGCAGGACCACGTGCCTGCCCGTCAGCAATCGGAGTCTGACTGAATCATGTGTGGAATCATTGGAATTCATGGCCGATCACCGGTCGCGGCGCGGTTGTACGACGCCATGACCATCCTGCAGCATCGCGGCCAGGATGCAGCCGGCATGACCACCCTGGACGATGGTCGCATGCGATCGGCCCGTGGTATTGGCCTGGTGCGCGATGTGTTTGGCGAGCAATCCCTGGCCGGCCTCAACGGCGAAATCGGCATTGGCCATGTGCGCTATCCCACCGCCGGCTGTGATCGTCCAGACGAAGCCCAGCCCATGTATGTCAATTCGCCCTGTGGTATTGCCCTGGGTCATAACGGCAACCTGATCAACTCCGAGCGGCTCAGTGCCGAACTGTTCAAGCAGGACCGGCGTCATATCAACACCGAATCCGATTCGGAGGTATTGCTCAACGTACTGGCCCACGAGTTGGCCCTGAATGCCGGCAATGGCATTGAACCGCAGTCGGTATTCAACGCTGTCGATGGCCTGCATCGGCGCTGCAAGGGCGGATATGCCGCGGTGGCGCTGATTGCAGGGGTCGGCCTGCTGGGTTTCCGGGATCCGCACGGCATCCGGCCTGTCGTACTGGGCAAGCGTGAAACCGAGCGTGGTGTGGAGCACATTCTGGCCTCCGAATCGGTGGTGCTGGATATTCTCGGCTTCGAATTGATCGGTGACCTGGCGCCAGGCGAGGGCGTGCTGGTGACCCTGGATGGCGAACTTTACCGACACCAGAGTACCGAGGCGCGCAGTCACACACCGTGCATGTTTGAATACGTTTACTTCGCCCGCCCCGATTCCATGATCGATGATTTGTCGATCTACAAGGTGCGCCTGCGCATGGGTGAGGCGCTGGCCGGAAGAATCCTCAGGGAGTGGCCCGATCACGATATCGACGTGGTCATCCCGGTGCCGGATACTTCGCGGACGGCCTGTTTGCCGCTGGCTCACATGCTCGGGGTCAAGTATCGCGAGGGCCTAATGAAAAACCGCTATATCGGTCGGACTTTCATCATGCCGGGGCAGGAAGAGCGAGCTCGCTCGGTGCGTCGCAAGCTCAATACCATCCCGCTCGAGTTTCGTGGCAAGAATGTACTGTTGGTCGATGACTCCATCGTGCGTGGCACCACTTCCAAGCAGATCATCCAGATGGCTCGCGAGGCCGGCGCCGCCAAGGTCTACCTGGCCTCGGCGTCACCCCCGGTTCGCTACCCCAATGTTTACGGCATCGACATGCCGGCAGCCAGCGAATTGATCGCTTCTGGACGCACCGAAGAAGAAATCCGCCACGCCATCGGCGCCGATCGTCTGATCTACCAGGATCTGGCCGATCTGGAAAAGGCCGTGCGCGGCAAGAATCGCAAGCTCGATGGATTCGACAGCTCTTGTTTCAGCGGGCAGTACATTACGGGGCTTGATGATGGCTATCTTGAGGACCTGGAAGCCCGGCGCTCGGATGCCGTGCGCATGGAGCGGCGTCAGAACGCGGGTTAGTCAGAATGCAATGGGCCACTGTTCCCGTAGCGCGGGATCAGCGGTCCAGCAGGTTACCGCTGGACAGCAGGATGCGCATGCCGACTCCGGCGATGTTTTCATTCCCCGATGTATCCCGACTGATGCGGCGCACGCCGCCGTGGACTGAGAAGCGCCGGTCGAAGCTGTAGCGAGCACCGATGGCCAGGTAGTCGCCATCGTCCTGGTTTTCATCGTCGACGAAGCGGCCCAGGTTGGTCATGACATTCCAGTGGTCATCGATCCGGTAGCTGGCGGTCAGAAAGACGAAATCACCGTTTTCCAGGCCTTCTCCTCGGAATTCATAGTGTCCGCCCAATGTCCAGCGATCACCGCTCCAGCGCGCGCCCAGCTTGGTCCCGGTGCGCTCGTCAGGCCCCTGTTGGAATTCACTGGCATCGATATGCGCCAGCATCAGAACCACCGAGCCGACTGAATAGTTCATGGACAGGCCCCAGGCATGGTTGCCTGAAGTACCGCCTGAACCAATGTCGGATACATCATCGACGGCTCCGAACAGCTCGAAGTCCAATTCGCCGATCCGGTGGGCATAGCTGAGCGCGTTATCCACATAACTGCCATGGCCGAAGGCGCCGCCGGACCGACCAATATTTGCCCGAGCCTGCAGAAATGTGGCATTGAGCGGGTCCCAACCAAGACCCGCCTTCTTGTAAGGGGTTTCCAGGCGCCCGACCAGAAGTCGTCCCCAGGGGCCTTCGATACCGACCTGGACTTCCCGCTCGCGAGCGTCACCGTCCTTGAGACCCTCCATGTCGACATTGAAGCCCAACCGTCCGATCACACGGGTGTTACTCGTTACGCCGAAACCACCGTCGATGAACAGGGCGCCCCAGTTGTGGCTGTTCTTGGTGCCGTTGCCCCAGCCATCGGTGAGGTGCCAGCCTTCCTTGTCGGCTTGCTCGGCCGCGGATCCGTCGACATGAATCAGCTCGGGCTGAAGGCGAAGCAGGATGCTGAAATGGCTGTCTTCGGTATCTTCAGCATGGGCTGACAGGGCCATGAAAGTAGCCATTGCGAAAACAGCCCCAAGACAGGCGGCGTTTACCCGGGTGATTCTCATGATTACTCCTTGCGCGAAAGCATCAGGGCGGCAGGCGGCCAAAGCAGCAAGGCCACCAGCGCAGTGCCCGCCAGGGCGGCTCCGAACAGAGCCAGCCAGTCAAGCAGGCCGGCGAGGTCAGCATGGGTGGCCGATGTCAGCCAAGGGCCCAGCGCGAGGATCAGCAGGCCGACCACGATGCCGCCGATCAGTGCCAACGGAAGTCCCCGCCTCCAGGATCGCTGCGGACGCCGCAGGACGAGGGCGATGAAAATGATTTCAACCACGATGACCAGTCCGATCACCGGCAGGAAAGGCCGAATGGT
>SL_3KL_010_SEDDRAFT_10002454_pt1 | contig 16925 bp, 34 predicted proteins | sample SodLakKL_010_SED_2_FD_10381 | JGI IMG/M metagenome (IMG submission 10381) | reverse complement strand
GGAATATCTATTAGTTATGCTGGTTCTCATAGTCATACAGTAGATAACCATAATCATAGTTATAATGTTGCTGCATCACAGACTGATACTGCACCACCAACTGACCCACACAGTCATATAATTGCACAAAGCGGGGCTACTTCGGGTAATGCTTCTCCTGGCACAGATTTACAGGGAAGTCATTTTCATCCATACTCAGAACCTAATACTGGAGATGGACATAAACATCAAATAAGTTTATCAGGAGATTTTACTTCAGGAGATACTATTGATAACCTTGGAGAAGCTATTACTCTTAGCCATACTGTAGTAGATAATGAACATAGTCATAATGTAACAGATAATCAACATCAACATCAAATTCAATTAGATTACTCAAGTCACTCTGGAACACAGGTTAATGCTACTAATTTAGAAGCATTAACTTTAAGTCATCCTTATTCAGAGCCTAACACTAATCAAGGACATAGGCATCAAGTAACTTTAACTGGTACTTTTGATTCTGCTGGAGTTGTAAATGCATTAAATGAACCTTTAGCTTTAAGCCATATAGTCAATGATGGAGAGCATTGGCATTCTGTTATTGATGATGTTCGGCATCAGCATGAAATAAACATTAATCATTGGCAGCATAATCATTATGCTAATATTGCTCACTCACATACAGTAGATTTTGGGCATTCTCACACTATACCAGATCACATACATGGTATGGTTTTTGGCATCTATGAAGAAGATAATACATTAGTTATCTCAGCATCAATTAGAGAATATGACATGGAGATAAATGATTGGACAGAATGGGTTACATTACAGTCTACTGCATCTGGAACAGCATCTACCAGGGAAATAGACACAGGATGGAATAATGAGAATGGAACTTCATATCAGTTAGATGGTGAAGGTAGAAAACAACTCAGAATATCATCTTCTGGAGGTAATAATGGAAGATGTAGAATAGATGTTTCAATATTAAGAAGAGTAGATATTACAACAAATAATTAAGAAAGGAAGTTTTAAGATTGGCAAAAAAAGCAAAAAAAGTAAAAGAAGAAGAAAAAAGTTTTGAAGGGATTTTAATACATTTAGATGGTTCTGTTCAATGGAGAGGATTATCCAGAGATCAAGCTTGGGCTTTACTGAAAAAAGCTTGTATGTATGAAGAAGAAAGAGTAAAACAAATAATTGAAAACTTAGTTAAAGAAGATTTAATTAAAGAAAAACAATCCAAATCTTAAAGTCGAAATAGACTTATATGTAAGTTAGGAGGAGAGTTAAAATAAAAATGCAACATAGAGGTGAGTTTATGAGTAGAGATATTTTTGAATATATTAGAGAAACAGTAGAACATCTAATTGAACTTCCTTACACAAAAATGTTTTTTGGAGGATTCATGGTATGTTTACAATTTCTTTTTGGAGAAATGAGACCAGCTGTTTCTGCTATAGTAGTTTTATTTTGCTTAGACTTTATAACAGGCTTTGCATATGCTATAATGAAACATGATGTATCAAGTGAAAGACTTTTAAGAGGGGCTGTAAAACTATTAATATATGGAAATTTACTTATAATCTCCCATCAACTAACATTCTCTGGAACTTTACTATCTGTAAGTATTTTAGTCACAAGTATTATTGAAGGATATATCCTCCTAACAGAATCTATATCTATAACAGAGAATTTGAATAGAGTTGCACTTCACTATAAAATTGATTTACCATTTTTAACCTATATAATTAAAGTTCTGAAAACTAAAAGAGATAGAAATAAATTTGACTAAAAATAAATAAGAAAGGAGAGATTATTATGGAAAATTTACTTACTCCAATATTAGAAACACTGATAATAGTAGTAGCTATAATAGCAATCATCTATGTTGCTGTACCTAAACTAAAAGAAATCTTTGGAAAAGATGCTTTTGAAAAACTACATGAAATTGCTTTAGAAGTTGTCGAATCTGTTGAAGCTTTAAAAGGAGATCTGACTAAAGAAGAAAAAAGAAATTTAGCTATAGAAAAAGCTAAAATTCTAGTTGAACTTAGAAATTTAAATATACCTGATAAAGCTGTAGAAATTGCTATTGATGCTGCAATATGGTTAGTCGATAATTTTTTAGTAGCTCCTTCTCAGGAATCTTAAAATTATTTCCATTTACATTTTCTATTCTATTTGAATCTAAGGCAGATACACCATTAACCAACAAACAAATAGAAGAAAAAATATCTATAAGCATGGAAAAATTAAATAAAGAATTATCTAATCTCTATGAGAAGGACACAGAAGAAAAAATAAACAATCTTTTAGAAGAAATGAGAAAAAGGAGACTTTAATTAGTCTCCTTTTTAATTATTTTATTCCAGGCTCTTATAGTTGCTAATATATTACTATATTTATTGTTAGAAGTTTTTAAGTTACACCTAGGACAACAAATAGAGTAGAATTTACCCCCCTCCACCCTTCGCACCCTAACAGAAACCCCCTCGCCACAGACACACCTCTCAAGCACTATCGAAATCCCCCCTGATCTCTCCTCGACACACCTTGCAGACAGGTTTTCCTAAAACATTAAAAACATTTATAGATGTTTTACAAAAAATACATCTATCTGTAGATTTTCTAAAAATTATATCACCATCTTTTTCAAAAACTTCAAAAAAATCTCCTCTGAATAATTCTAATTTTTCTCTAAATTCTTTTGGAATAGTTATTCTTCCAATTTTATCTAATTTTCTATAAGTAGTCATTTTTAATCTTCTCCCTTTAAAATTAAGTTTCCTATTATAGCTATAACTCCCAAGAAAACGGGAAAGCTACCTATAAGTCCCCAAATTCCTAAAAAATTAAATATTCTAGGAAGTATAGCTATAAATAATCCTAAAATAATTAAAGCTATAGCTGCATAATAACTTTTCAAATTAAATCCCTCCTTTAATTTAAGGTATAAATTGTCCCTCCTTTAGGAGTTGTTGAAGATCTAATAAATTCAGCCTGTTCTAAGGTATCAATAACTTTAGCTAATTCTTCAGCTTTAATAAAATAAGTAGTTTTTCTAGTTAATTGTGATCTAGTTAATCTTTTACATTTTCTAAGAATATTTAAAACTTTTATTGTATCTTCTCCAGAAGGTTCAGTAGTAATTAATTCTACAGCTTGAGGAGCACCTTCTTTTAATCTATCTAAACAAAGTTTAGATTTCTCTAAGTGAGGAATTGTAATTTCTTTAGAATCTCCCTCACTTGCAGATATTATCATTCCAAGCTTTATCATCATAACATGCCTTCTTGAAAATAAAGATGCCAAAGGATCATTCTTTAAACTTTCAAATTCTTTTTCATACCATGATTTATACCAATTTTTTGTTTCTTGACTCCAAGAAAAAGTACCCTCTAATTTGCTAATTTCATTAAGATCGAAAATTAATTTTCTTCTAAGATCTTCAATTTTTTCTGTTACATAATCTTCTGGATGAGCTATGGGTCTTTTAGGATTTTCAGAATAAACAAAATTAGTTCTACCTAAAAATCCCCCTGCTACTGATGAAGAACCTATACACTCTTTTAGCCATTCAGGAGTTGATCCAGCAATTAAATTTAAACAGGGATTATATAATTCTTCTCTTCCTCTTGATTGAGTTCCTTTAGACCAAATGTCTTTATTAAAATCAAAAATATCTGTTAAGAAAATAATTAAATCTTTATTTGTTGATTTTTTACCTAAAAATGAACTCAATTCAGGAGCATGTACTACACCAGCAGATACAAATTTAATTTTTCCTTCTTGTTGTTTTACTCCATTAGACATTTCAGATATTATAGCTTCAGGAGTAGATTGTTGAGCAAGAATTAAAGGAGGATTATCTATATCATCTAATAAATCTAATCCCATTTTGATTGCTTGATTTTTCTTTACCCATCCTGCTGGACCGATTAAAATAGTATATAGATTGGGATAGACTTTAAATCTTCCTCTATCTTTCCAGACATTTTTTTCCATTACAATAGATAGAGTAGTCAATCCAGACCAAAGAAAAAATTCCTCGGGACTTTCTAAATCTTCAGTGTACTCTAAAAAAGAGCTTATCCAATCTTTTTCCAGTTGTCGCACATTAATTCCACCTCCATAAAACTATCACAATTCTCTCCAATTAGATCCAATAGAAATGTCTACAGGAAGAACAACTTTATGCTCTTTTGTTCTACCTTTAACAACAAAAGGTTTTTCTAATTCTTCAGTAATAATTTTTGAAACTTTTTCAACTAAATTTTCTTTACATAAAACTATTAATTCGTCATGCTTATTTACTACAATTCTAGACTCTTGAGGTAATTTTGCATGAATAACTCTAGTTGCTCTATGAACACAATCTGCTGTTGTTGATTGAGGATAGTAACTAATAGCTTCTCTAACTAAACTATCTCCAGCATTTCCAAAGAAAAACCTTTTTCTTCCAAAAGCATTTTCCATAAATCTAGATCTTTCCACTTGTTTTTTGACATTACTATGCCAAACAGACAACATAGGATAAGCATCAAGATAATTTTTTAGCAGTATTTTAGCTTCTCTTTCAGGGACTTCTGCTATAGTAGCACAAGTTCTTACTCCCATCATATAATTCCCTGCATGACTAAATGTTTTTCCTCTATTTCTCTGTTCTTTAGTAACTTCTTCAATAGGAATATTAAAAATATTACTAGCATTAATTGTATGTATATCTTGTCCAGAATCAAATACATAAATCATATTATCATCTTCAGCTACATAAGCAACAATTCTAGCTTCAGCTTGAGATAAATCCCCTGCAACTAATTTATATCCTTCATCAGCGACGAAAAATTCTCTAGCAACAGAATCCTTAGGTATTCCATGGAAAGAAGTTCCTGTACCATCGACAGAAGAGCCAGAAGATAATCTTCCACTTTCTGTTCCTGTTATCTTAAAACTTGCTCTCATTCTTCCATCGTCATCTTCAGGAGCATTAATATATGTATTTATCATTTTAAGATTTTTTCTTATATCTCTAATCCATTGAAGTTCTTCTAGCTTATATTTAATAGCTAACTTTTTTAACGCATCTTCGTCTGCCGAAGGTTTTTTAGTCTTTTTATTTTTTCTAACAGGAAGTTTTAAATCTTCATAAAGATATTTTTGAATCTGTTTAGAAGAATTTACATTAATTTCTCTGCCTACTTTTTCATTTAATTTACTTTGAAGATCATTAATTTCAGCTTGTATAATTTTTCTAGCTTCTTCTCGTTTTTCTTTATCAATTTTTATACCTTTGTCTTGAATATCTATATAAGTGTATATTAATGGATGAACATGGTTATTATAGAAAGGTAGAATATTGATACTTTGGGAATCTTGCATTATCTTAAAGGCAACCTCATAAGTTAAACAGGCATCCTTAGCATTATATTCGTGCCGATTACCTCTAATTTCATCTTTATAATAAGGATGGTCTGTATAAATACTAACTAAAAAATCTAAGCCTTTAGGTAATTCAGAATATAAACAATGAAAATTACACATAGTATCTATAGACAAATTTCTGACTTCAACTAAATGTCTCCTAAGTATCAATGTATCATACTCAGCGTTTTGAGCAATCTTCTTTATTTTGGGATTGCTCATTACTTTATTAATAGCAATCCATATCTCAATCTCATCTGATTTATTCCACCAAGGTTTTCCATCTATATGGCAGATAGGAATACACATGGCAAGATTATCTCTATAGGCAAGTCCAATACAGTCAATGTAAGATCTATTAGCTTGAATAGTCTCAATGTCAAAAGATAAATACTCTGCTTTATTACAATCTTCTAAATAATTTAATATTTCACTTTTTGTTGGATTTGTTAATAATTTTCTTTCTTTTCTTCTAATCTCAGGATAATTTTTTTCCTCTTTAACTTTTTTGAAGTCCACTTCTGCGATGGGTAGTAGACTACGGTTTCCGAGGATTTGTGATGGAGAGTAAGTTGCCAAAACCTTGCCAGCGACGGAAGTAAGTATCGATCCTCTATATTTAGTTAAAGACATTGAAAAATCATTATGAAGCATCTGCATACCTAAACTTCCCAAACAAATTGTTATATTAGGATTAACAGATTCAATCTCTGCTATTAATTCTTTTTGAGCTTTAAGAAGTTCATCTTTAGGTTTAGTTTTATTAAAAAGATATTTCTTAGAGTCATCTCCTTTTATTTTTTTCTTGTAAGCATATGTCATATAACATTCATATTTAGTTAAACCTGCTTTTTGTAATAATTTACTAAGATGGACTCCTTCAAATTTTGAAAACATTTTATTTTCAATAATATCAAACTTTTTTGGTGACTCTCCTACAATTACTACTTTTGCTGTTTTAGGTCCTTCAGGAGGAATTGATTTCCCCTCTCTCAAATCAAGCACTTTTAAATCCCCCTTTTAGGAATTGTTAGTTTTAAAAATAGATAATTTTTCTGAGCATTCTAAACAAAGTATTTTATTTCTATACTCTATAAGATTTTCTACTATCTTATCACACCAATGACAAGTTTTATCTTTTTTGGTTACAAAAACCCCTTTATCTGAATACTCTATTTCTACATCATCTCCAGGATTCATTTTTAAGAGATCCCTCATCTCTTTAGGAATAACTAATCTTCCTACATCATCAAGTTTTCTTACTATCAAGTTAATACCTCCTTTAATCTTCAACTAATTCTGTCGCAAAAGAATACACATTTAAGTAAATTTTTGATTCCATTTCAATTTCAATTTTATAAATATGTTTTCCTTTGTCTAAGATTTCTTTAATAGTTTTAGATATATATTCACTTAAATTTTCAGTTCTTTCTAAAGTTACTACAGTACATGTTCTAGCAATATCAATATTTTTTAAAACTCCTACGTCAGATTTTACTTTTATTAAGTTATAGAGTTTTACCATTATTCAATTTCTCCATTATTATCTTCTCCAATTTCTTTGGCTATAAGTATGGATTGTAAAAACCCTGATGTTAATTCTATAGCTTCATCTGATGTAAAACCTTGTTTTAAAAGCTCTAAAAAATAATTTCTTTGAGTTTTAGCTAAAACACCTAATTCTTTAGATACTTCTTTGTCTTGTTCTGTTGGTGTGTTTTTAAACTTCGTTATGTCTGAAACCTTGTCTTTATTCTTTGATTTAACAGTCATTAAAATTCCTCCTTGACTTATATGTCATGCTTTGAAAATTAAACCCCTTAGAGAGGAAATATGAGAATACTCCCTGCTCTAAGGGGGGATTTTTAATACAAAAGGCTAAACCTTTCTATATTTTGTTATTTTAGCCTGCCAATTACCTTCATACTCAACTTTTTCTATATAAGCTTGAATTTCCAAACCTACAAGTTCTTGAATATCAAATCCATCTGGATCATATTCAAACTCAGCTGCCTTAATAAAATTCTTCAGAGCAAATAAAGCTTGAGGTTTAAGAGATGTTATAGCCCAAACTCTTGCACCTACAAATTCTGAACCAGGTTCGTCAACCTCTAAACTCCAATTAATATATTGACCATCCTTTTTCTTATTATCTTTCACCTCAGCATCAACAATTTTACAGTTATACCAACCTGTATCTGGAACTAAATTACTTTCTTGAACCTCGTCTAAATTAATATCAATAAATGGCATACTTATCAATCTCCTTTTTTTATATTTTTTATCTTGATAAAACAATTTAATTTTTACTATGTTGAAGATTTTTAATCTTCATCAATTTTAATTTTTGTAAGTCCTATTTCTCTTACAAAAATATCACAATCACTAAGAGAATATCCTTTTAATTTAACTCCCTCATAAACTCCTGCTTTAAACTTAGCATCTTCAACATTTTCAGCTAAAACAGCAGGAAATTCTACAATATCTTCAGCATCATACACAACATAAATTTTGTATAAAATAAGATGTGTAGCTCTAGCCATAGTAGAAAATACATCATTTCCCATAGTTTCTTCCTCCTTTCTATTATTAATAACTTTAATTATTAGATAGCAATCAGAAGCTATTTTTATGTAGCTAGTTTTATTGAAAGCTATCTCTAAGTTAAATTTAACATCATTTTCTGTATAACTTGCATCTGTAATAACTCTCAAAATTTCAAAAGAAGAATAAATCTCTTCAAAAACTTTTGGAAGTATAGATACAAATGATAATTTTATAGCAAAAGTTTTATCTAAGAGAATTAACTGACTCCCCTTAAATCTTCCTTCTAGTCTAAATCCTAAATCTACACTATTGTCATAGACAATAAATTTATCTAATGAAGTTAAAAGAAAAGGTTTTGAAGAATCTTCATTCGTACAGGAAGTTCCTACAAAAATTTTATCTACTGTAGAAGATTCCCAACTTGTAGCTTCAACATAATCATATTTAACTGATTTAGATTTTTCTTTTTTCTCTTTCAATCTCAACCCTCCTTAGCCTGAGATTCATAAAACTTCTTAGCTTTATCCATCATCTTAGCAATATTAGCATCTTCTAAATCATCTAAACCTTTTATTTTAGTTTTACAATGTTCTATTCTTTTAGTAGGTTTAGTTCTTAAAAAGAAACTACTTTTTCCGTCTTTACCTGTGTCTACTTCAGCATGATAGACTTCACTAAAAATTTGAGCTATTCGATATGCTAACTTTCCAACTACTAAAGGCATAGCTGTTACTAATCCTAAATCTTCATCTTTTTCAATTTGCTCGTGTGCAGTTAAAATAATATTTGCTTTCACTCTAAGCAATTTATGAATAAGAAAATCTTTTAGTAGACTAGCAACTTCTCCACTTTCTTGCCAAGAAGCAGGTTTTTTACCTAAAGTTCCATTGTTATGTTGAATTTCTGTCATAGCTAAATCATCCATAGAAGTTAATCCATCGTAAGCTACAAAGTCATAAGGACAATCTTGAGTAAATTCCATAGTTTTTTTCTCTAATTTTCTCCAAGAAGCTGAAGATTTACTACTAGGAAAATAATCATCATAATCAATATCTATTCCAGACAAAGGATCTAACTGGTCATCAATATTAAAAATATAGATTGTTCCTAAATCTCTACAAGTTCCTATTGTAGATGTTTTTCCACTTCCAGGAGGTCCATAAATTAAAGTTCTTTTTAATCTATTTACGGGATCAAAATTTTTAAGATTTGGCAAGTTGTTCACTTCCTTTTTTAGTTTTTTCTTTATTTTCCTTTCTTTGATTTAAATCTTCAGATAAAAAAGCAATATAATCTGGAGATGCTTCTTCATTTTTATGAAGATTCGGAAATATGATTAGCCAAAGATATTTATTAATTTTACCCTTGAAATATGTTTCACCTCTTTTGTCTGTATGAGCTTTTAAATTACAAAATCTTGTTTTTTTAACGTTTGCCATTAGTATCTCCTCCTAATTTTTAGTCCTCTAAATTTTCTAGAGGATTCCATACAAAAGTATCATACATAAAAGTTAATCTTTCTGGTTCATCAGTCACACAAAGGTCTTTGTAGATGCAACTGCCAAAATTATTACAATTAGACCATCTCATATCCCAATCTTCCATATCCCCCCTATCTTTTGAAGTTATTTCTATAACAAGTTTTTTAAGAATACCTTCAAAAATTTCTAACTCAAAATCTTCTCTGGGTGTTATTGCTCTAAAGAAAATATCTTTTTTCTTTTTAGCAACTTGAAGATAATTAATTAAAGCACCCTTAAAAGGAAGATTATAAAGTTTTCTAGCTGCCCATACATAACCTGACATTTGAAAATCTGGTCTATATTTTTCAGATAAATTGTGAGGAGCATTTTTTCCTGTTTTATGATCTTTAACTAAATACATGTTATTCCAATTAATAGTAGAATCCATTCTCCCACAAAAAGTATGTCCTGCTATATCAATTTCAAAACCTTTTTCAAGAGTTAAAATCTTAAAAGGTTCTTTTTCATGCTTCTTAAAATACATTTTCAATATTCTTCTTCCTGTATCATGTGTTCTAAGAGTATCCGTTTCTACATCTTCCCAATTATCATGGAAAGCTTGTAAAGCTTTTTCATTATCTTTTGTAGAATAAAATTCAAACAAAGCTTTATGTATAGCATTTCCAAAATTAGCACCATGTTTTTTCTTAGGAAAATCTAGATGTCTAATATATTTCCAATAAAACTTTCTAGGACATTTCATATATGTAGTTATTGTTGAACTGTCTAAAACTAATTTTTCCATTAAGTTCTCCCTTCTAATTAGATAAAGATTTTAGTTTATTATTAATAGATTCTAATAAAGTTTCTTTAAAAACAGGTAATAAAAAATATGAGTTTTCTGCTTTTAATTTTTCAACTTCTAATTCTTTTTTCATTTTTTCAGCTTCTTTAACTTTTTTAGATTTTCTCCCTCTAAGAATTACATTTTGTCTTTTATTTCTAAGACTATCAAAAAAAGAAGATAAATCTTCTTCAGAATAATCTAAGATATTTTTACCTTCTTCTTCAATCTTAAAATACCATTTAGTAACCTCACTTTCATCTATAAATTTACTCTCCTTAGAAGAATCTATAGGAGATACTCCTAAATGTCCCCATCTATACCAATTTACTTTACACTGTCCAAGATCCCTAACCTCAACATATTTGTCCATTTAGATAATCTCCTTTCAATCAAAAAAAGTTAAAATAATACAAAGGATAAAAAATCCTCCTAGAATTAAGAGTATCAAACTTAAAATAAAACTTAAAAGATTCTTCATTTGAAATCTCCTTTTGTGAGAGACTGAAGAAACTTATAGACTTATTAAAATATAAAATATATTTAAGTTTTTAAGCTTCTTCAGTAAATTAAGTATACCTTAATTCCCTTAAATTGTCAATCTAATTTCAAAGTTTTTTCCTTTCATTTTGTTACTTAAAAGTCTATCATTTTGTTTTTGTCCAAAATAAATTGCCAGTCTTTTTTAATTTTAATAACTGTTTCATTATTTTTGTGTTTAGATTTTTTCCAATCATTCTTTCCTTTTAATACTATGTTTATGTTATCTTTAGCAGAAAGCAGTAACTTTTTATCTACTGTATCAAAACAATCCTCTCTAGACAATTTATCTATTTGAGATAAGATACCAGACAGTTTATACAGAATAAAATTCTTTTCACTAGCTTCTTTTTGTTTTTTAGATCTCGGAGGTTTTGAACCTTCTACACAATAATTACAAACATTACCTATAGTTTTATATCCAAAAGAATTATAAAACGTTCTAAAAGAATTTCTTTCGGATTTAGATAAAAATCTCCCACACATAATACATTTAACATATTTAGTTGTCATCTTCTCTCCCTCTCTTTTCTATTGCATAGTTAATTCTAGCATTTGCTATGTCTACAAATCCTTCTTTAGTATCAATTTCAAATCCTATAAAATTGAAATCTTCATAAGCACAAGCAATTCCAGTAGTACCACTTCCTGTAAATGGATCTAAAACAGTTCCTCCTGGAGGAGTTACTAATTTAACTAACCATCTCATTAATTTAATAGGTTTAACAGATGGATGAATATTTTTCATTTTAACAATTCGATTATAACCTTCTTCCTTGTATGAATCTTTACCTTCTTTTTGTTGTGTTTGTGCTCCTGTTGATCTAGCTATTGTTTTATCAGGAAGATGGTCTAATCCCTCATTTCTCTCAGATTTTGAAGCTTTAGCACAATAATAAAAAGGTGCAAAATCTTCTTCAGAATAAGAGAAATTATTAAAGTATCTAGAAACTCCTCCTGAATCTTTATATTCAGGATTATCAGAATTTCCTTTTATCTCTTTATATCCACCTGAATACATATCATTAGTATTTTGATAACTTCTTCCTCCACTACTAAATGTCTGTTTGTTCTGTCCATCTATCTCTTTAATAGGACAACCCTCGACACAATTCCACTTTTCAACTGTTTCTGTTCCATAATTAGACGGAGATTTAGGTTTACATTTTGGTAAAAAACCTTCTACCTCATAAGTTTTTGTTTCATAAGTATAACCTCCTTCTTTACTTTTTCCTACATCTTTATTTCCAATCAATTCACAATCAGGATGATGTGTTAATACTAAGTTAGCAGGGAATCTACCTTCAGTATAAACTTTTCCTCCTTCTACATTTATTTCTCCATAACAATTTGAAGTTTTTTTACTCCCCATAGTCTGAGGTTTTTCTCTTGTTTTACCTACTCTAGAGTCATCAATATTGACTGCACCAACACCCCATTTTAATACATTATCAGTCATTCTTTTACCCTCTGGAGGTTTTTGAGCCATACAAATAGGTTCAATGGCAGGTTTTAAACTCTGCTTTCCATACTTCCAACCTTTCCAATATTCTACTTGATTTTCTTGATTTTCTAATTTTTCAAATTGTTTAGGTAGATCTGTAGCTTTTGGTAGTCCTTCACCATAAGTCCAACAAATCATAGGATGTAATTCAAATCCTGCTAATTCAATAGCATAAGCTAATTTATGGTATGTTCTAGCCCCTCCAAAAGATAATAAATATCCACCTGGTTTTAAAACTCTAAGACATTCCTCCCAAAATGTAGGATCGTGAGCAATCCCTGTGCCATCCCAATCTTTATTCATAAAACCTTTCTTACTTGTTTTTGACGAAGTTAATTCATAAGGGGGATCAGTAACTATACTATCTATAGTATTATCTTCAACTCTTTTTAATCCCTCTCTAGAATCTTCATTATAAATTTTATGTGTCATACTGTCTCCTCTCCAAATTATTAGAGTTCTCCCAAAATCTAATAATTTCAAAATGTTAATTTTTTACATTACTAATTCAAAAATTTTTAATTTTATCTCCTTTCATATTATATCATGTAATTTTATTTTTTCGACTTCTTTTTTAGATATAAAATGTTGATTTCCTAATCTAGTAGACTTAATTTTACCCTCTTTAATAAATTTATATATTGTTGATAGATGATAGTTAAAGATAGTTGCTAAGTCTTTAGGAGAATATCCATCATATAAAGATTTAAGTTTATCAACTTCTTTTTTAGATATCCAATATTTTCTTCCTCTCTTTTCATATTCTATTTGATTTCTATGTATATAATTATAGATTGTACTATCATGCACAAACAATTCTTTAGCAACATCACAAGCTAATTTCATTTAGATTTCTCTCCTTTACTACCAACTCCAAAATACCTATGAAGGTTATCAGTTAATATAGAAACTTCGTGACTTAATTTTCCAACTTTAACGATATATTTACCTGTTTTTAATAAATTATTGTCTACAGTTTTATTAAGTTTTTCTATTTTATCTTCTAAATATCTAAATTTAGAATAAAAAATAAAAGTAAGTAGAAATAAAATTATAAATAAAACTGTAACGATTAATTTTAGTATTGTTTCCAATAGAAATATCCTCCTTATAAATTATCTATTTTCTCCAAAAGTCTTTTCCTATAATTTTTTAGTGCTTGTTGAATATCTGACATAAGAATTTCATCTGCAAAATCTTGTCTGGGATTTCTAACCATACCATCAAAGGTAACATTAACAAGACGTGTATTATCTCTTATTAAAAAATCTACCTCAGATACAGTTTCGTATAAATCTCTAGCTTGTAAAACTACACGCTCTAAATTTGCTAATTCTTGCTTAGTCAATTTTATCCCTCCTTCCAAAGAAAAATAACACCATTTGCTACAGTGAAAATTATAGCAACTACACTATTTTTCCAATCTTTTTGTATCAAAGCAGATATAGAAGTTAAACAAAATCCTAACATAATTAAAAAAACTCCTATAAAATACAAACTTTTCAATCTACATCAACCTCTCTTTTACTTTCTCTTTGCTGTCTTAACAAACTATTTACTTTAGAATCTATTGTGTACCATATAGAAGAATAAACTAAACCCCTTTCAAACTCTTTCTGAGTAAACTCTTTTTCATATAGTTTAGGATCTTTTCTATTAAATCCATCTGGATCTATTACTCTAACACCATAAACTTTCTCCCAGTCTTTAATTGTTTTCTTTCCCAAAATCTTAATCTCCCTCCTTTTCTTTAATTTCAATATTTTTATCAAACAAAGAATAAATTAATTTATGTACTTCTGATAAATCTTCAATATTCACTGCAACATGAAGTTTTAACCTTACAACTTTTGGAAGATCTGAAGCATTTTGCCAAGGACCATGCTCAAGCGACCAAAGTTTTATATCCATTAAATTTTATCTCCTTTCTTTTCTTTAATTTCAATATTTCCTCCAACTAAAGAATGTAATAAAATAAATGTATCAGATACATCTTCAGGATCCGTAAAAATTGTAATTTTAAAAGACGGTTTATTAAATGGTCCTTGTTGATTATTATAATTAATCTCATCACTTTCTAATCTAAAATTAGATAAATACAATTATTTTTCATCTCCTTTTATTTTTATTTTTCTGCCGAAGGTGTGGGGGTGGGTGCGAAGGGCAAAAAGCCTTCGATAGGTCTAAGGTTCTACAGTGTAGCATTTCACCGACGGAGAAAGGGCAATTTCAATTACTTAGATTTTGGTTTATTCTATTTAGACTATGTTCTAACAATTTACTTTTTTGCCCTAGTTTTAATTCTATATGATCTATAACAGCTTCGGCTTCATTTAAACAATGACATTTTTGTACTTTCATTTTTGAACCATCAATAAATTCTAAATACACATCGCAGTCACTTACATAAAAATGAACAACAGTGTCTAAATTTACTATATTATTTTTTATTCTGATAAACATAATATAAGAATCTCCTTTCTATTTTTAGTTTTTTAACCTTTACAGGAAGAACAAAAATGATACCATGTATTATCTTCCTTGACTGTAATCCAATCATTAGAATCTATAAATTCTAAACAATCTTCAAAACTATCTAATTCTTCTCCATCCTCACAACAATCACAAAATAGCATTTTTTTATTATTGTAAATATTTTCTATAGACATTTAGTCTACCTCCTTAACATGATTAGGACAGTAATTTTTTAATTCATCTCCTTCTCTAATAGATTGCCATGTACTATCTGATAAATATTTAATACAATCTATATAAGATGAAAATATTAAACCTGTTGGACATTTATCACATTTTAATAAAATCCCTTTTATTTCAATATCTTGCATACTCATTTATCTAACCTCCTTAAAAGACTTCTTCAAAATAAGGACAACCTTCTTCATTATTGGAAAAATATTTTTTTATAAAATCTTCAGACATTTCTTCAGAATCAGCCATATAGCATTCAACATATCCAGTATCATAGTCTATATCGTAGTTTTGACAATTAAAACAAACTTTTTTAAGTTTTATTTCGGACCATTTACCATTAATAAAATCTAGTTTACCTAGAGAAACTCCTATATGTTGATCTTCAGTCATTTTTTCTCCTGGACAATCTGTAGTTAGTGAACTTTCAGCACCTCCACAAACAGTACAAAGAAATAATCCTCCAACACAGAATTTACAATTAAAATCATCACAATCTTCAGAACACTCATGTTTTGTATGTTCTCTCATTTTTATAATATCCTTTCTATTTCATCTTCTAAAGAAGTATCGACAGAATTTATTTCATTTACTAAAGATTTTATGTTATTAGCAATATCTATTGCTTCAGACACGCTTTCAAATGTATGTGAAAACATATCATTATCTTTTAGCTTACAAGAACCTTTTACAAAAAGTTTATTATAGTCTAAAAATGGATCAAAACAAGACGATATTGTAAATTTAATGTTTCTAGCTAAAAGTATAGTATCATCTTTTTTTGCTCTTAATTTTTCATCTTGAGACTCTACCCAACCAAACAAAGTACAATCCTTACGGTATAATCTAAGTTTTAGTTTCATTGTATTTCCTCCTCTTCATACATCTTCAGCCTTTGTTTCATACTAGCTGCTGCAAGTATTTGTATTTCCTCTGCTGTAAGGTGCACATCTTCTACGCAAATTCTTATCATTACTCCTCCAAATTCACCAATAGTAATGCTTCTACACTTATCAAAAGCCCTATCCTCCCCACAGTCAAACATCGTAACATCTAGCCTTATCTTTCCTTTTTCACTCATCGTTTTTTTCTCCCTATACTGATATTTCATTAATTTTATTCACTAAATCCTGCTCACTGCTAAACCTTTCTCCAGTACGAGATATGTAATAATCTACTTTAGCTTCACCAAATCCATCCTCTATAACAGGAGTATAGACTTCTTTCTCTACATTAACTCCTTTATATTCTCCTACAAACTTCAAGCTGTGGTATCTACTACCACCTAAACTTAATGTCAAGTTCCAGTTAATCATTGTTCTGTGGCCCCCCATTCTTTTTCTACCATACTTAAATAATTACAAATACTATGCTCGCTCCCTAAATCTATTTTTACATATTTTATAAAGCCTTAAATTGCGCCCCTAGTCTTTCTTTATAGTTACTTAGGGCTCTCATGACATCATCGACAAGGCATTCGTCGCCATAAAAAGTATGAGGCGTACAACGGTTGATGCCAATACAAAGCTGATTATCGCTTCTGCACCTTAATTTCAACATGTCTTTTACTTGTTTAATCAAATGCTTTAATTCTTTAGCTTTTTCTAGTCTTGCCCTTGCTTGAAGTAATTCCTCTTCAGTCATTTTTCTCCCTCCAGTTTTTATATTACTTGAAAATAGTACAACCCCATTCATTCTCTTCCCCATTACAACTTGGACAAATTCCCTTTGAAGTGTCGTATTTATACTTGTTAGATACTTTCGCTGTACCTTCCTTACCACAAAACATACATCTAAGTGATAATACTACCTCGCTCTTGGCGTTGTGTTTTTTGTTCATTCTCCTTCTCCTTTCAATCTTCTGCCACACTTTAAGCATACAAAAGCATCTGTGGCTTTTTCATCAAAG
>SL_3KL_010_SEDDRAFT_10002453_pt1 | contig 16926 bp, 13 predicted proteins | sample SodLakKL_010_SED_2_FD_10381 | JGI IMG/M metagenome (IMG submission 10381) | reverse complement strand
CCGATTCACCTTCGGGCCGCAAGGTGCCGGATGGTACAATATTTGTCTTTTTATTCCTGTCGGTAAATCCGGCGCAATAGCCGATATACATTGTTTCACTTTAAACCCAATCATTATGGCGATCAAAAAAGTATGGATTGATGAAGACTGCACGGCCTGTGAGCTGTGCGTGGACATTTGCCCGGAGGTGTTTGAACTTCCCGGCGATGTGGCTGTAGTAAAAGACGGTGCCGACCTCTCTGCCAACGAAGAAGGGATCAGGGAATCGGCCGAAAGTTGCCCCGTCGAAGTGATCCACTTCGAAGAAGAGTGAGTCGGGCGTGGCCATATGATGATGAAAAATTACACACCTGTTGATTTGCAGCCACTGTTTTGGGCGCAAGCTATTTACTGAACCATAAAAACTGTAAACGACCATGGCATTAAATTTTGATAAGTTTGCCCAGGAAGGGAATCATTTTGTGAACGAACTGGCCCGGTCGCTTGGCCATCCCGAAGAAACCGGAAGAACAAGCATCGTTTTGCGGGCAGTGTTGCATTCGTTGCGCGAACGGATCACCATCAGCGAATCCCTGCATTTGCTTTCGCAATTGCCCATGTTTCTTAAGGGAGTGTATGTGGATAACTGGAAATATCGCGAAAAACCCCTCGACCTGAACACCCGCGAAGAATTTGCCGGGGAGGTCGAAAAACATCAGGATCAATACGGCGAACGTGAGTTCAGCTGGGATATGTCGACCGAAAAGATCATACAGACGGTAATCTCCGCCCTGAATAAATATGTATCAAAAGGAGAATTCGAGGACATCATTGCCCAGCTTCCCGAAGACCTCAAGGGGCTGTTCCGCGAAAGCACTGAGGGTAAATAATTCACAAAGTTCAAAAATATGGCGTTTAACCTTTCAAGTACCGCATTTGAATATGGCGTAAGGATACCAAAGAACCATACCTGCGAGGGGGACGATGTATCCCCCTTGCTGCGCTGGGACGGGGAACCGAAAGAAACGGCAAGTTTCGCACTGATTATGGAAGATCCCGATGCTCCTGACGGAACCTTCACCCATTGGGTCGTTTATAATTTGCCACCTGATTGTCGCGAACTGGAAAAAATCATCCCCATCAGCAAGAAGCTCGACAACGGCGCTGTACAGGCAAAGAACGATTTCGGCAAGATCGGTTACAGGGGGCCCTGCCCCCCGAAAGGGGAGGAGCACCGGTATTATTTCAGGATCTTTGCCCTGAAAAAAAAGCTGCCCTTCGAATCCATTCAGAACGGCACCGATTTCTATCAGGCCATCAATGGTCTGGTCCTCGACAGGGCCGAATACATGGGGAAATACTGACTGCAGCTTCCCTAAGCCCCGAACTTGGACAGCTTCCCTGCATGGGCCATGGCTAGCGGCATGATCTCCTTTGACCGTATCATGCCCAGTTCGCCACCCACTGCGCTGACCTCATCAAACTTCATGCGGTAGGGTCCCCGGGTACCCGGTCCCATGATCAAAAGAGGCACCGGGTGCCAGCTGTGATTGCCCAAAGCTGCAGGCGTTGAATGATCGCCGGTGATGACCAGCACATCGGGCGGGTTTTCTGTGATCAGCGGCAGGGCCTTGTCCATTTCTTCAAGGGCGTTCACCTTACCTACTATATCGCCGTCTTCGCCCTTTTTGTCGGGATCCTTAAAATGGGCGAACACAAAATCGTGATCTTTCATGGCCTTTACCGTATCTTTCAGGATGTCCTCAGGGGTTTTTGCATCCGAGAACAGCTCCATGCCCAGCAGCCGGGCAATGCCCCTGTACATGGGATAACCGGCAACTGCCACCGGGTTCAGCCGGTAGCTTTCATGAAATGACGGCCAGTCGGGCAGTTGGGCGAAACCCCGGCTGATCAGCATATTGGCCCTGGGCTCATCTTTCAGAACCTCCCTTACCTGTTCCAGTATGTTTGCGGCAATACCGGCTGCCGTACTGTTTTCGAATGGGGGGCGGTTTGCCTCCAGGGGGGCTTTGCCGGTTTGCTGAGGATCTGTATCGCCCACTTCGGCATTAAGCTCATGACCCCTGATCACCATCAATGCCCTGTGTTCCGATTCGGTTTCGAAAAAAACCTCCGCTTTTTCCGTTTTTACTTCTTTTCTGATCTTTCCGAGCAGTTCCCTGTTTTTTTCGGTGGAAATTCTGCCGGCTCTTCTGTCGGTGATCTTACCCTGGCTATCAAGAGTGCAGAAGTTCATCCTTGCTGCCACATCCCCCTTCTTCAGCGAAAAGTCGACCCCCAGTGCGCTGAGCACACCCCGGCCGATCTGATATTCGATGGGGTCGTAACCGAAAAGCCCAAGATGGCCCGGTCCGCTGCCGGGAGTGATGCCCGGAGCTATGGGATGGGCCAGCCCGGTGGCCGACTGTTGGGCCAGGGCGTCGAGGTTGGGCGTATCGGCTATTTGCAGGGCCGTGCCCCGGCCATTGTTGTTGGTATCGCCAAGGCCGTCAAGAACCAGCATGACGATCTTTTTGTCGTTGACCTCTGCCAGTGACGACAGGGAAAACTTGTTGTTGTCTTTCATTTGGAGNAATCTTTAGGTTTCTATCATTTTTTTGAACTCTTTTTCGTCAAGGGTGGGGATGTTGCGTTTTTTTGCCTCATCGAGCTTGCTTCCGGGATTCGCCCCCACCACCAGGTAATCGGTATTGTCGCTGATGCCAGAGGTGGCCCGTCCGCCCAGGGCTTCGATTTTTTCCTTTGCTTCTTCGCGCCGGAAGTCTTCCAGCTCTCCGGTGATCACAAAGGTCTTTCCTTCCAGCCTGGATGATGTTCCCCGCATGTCCAGACCAATCTTCAATCCGGCCTCTTTGAGTTTTTCAATCATTTTCCGGTTGTCGGCATTGCTGAAAAAATGCGCGATGCTTTCGGCCGTTTCCTTCCCGATGTCGCTAATCGAAGCCAGATCTTCGGCACTGGCTTCCATCAGGCGATCGAGCGATTCGTATTCACGGGCAAGTATTCTTGCCGTTCGCGTGCCCACATGGCGGATACCCAGGGCATAAATGAACGAGCTCAGGGTAGTGTCTCGCGAATTGCGGATGGAATCGTGCAGTTTTTTTGAGGATTTTTCTGCGAATCCGGGCAACTGGCTCAGATCTTCGGTTTTTAGGGTGTAGAGGTCGGGCAGGCGTTTCACCATTTCGCGGTCGACCAGTTGCCCGATGGTTTTTGCGCCCAGTTCCTCAATGTTCATGGCCGGGCGGGAAGCAAAATGCTTCAGGCTGCCTTTCAGCTGGGCAGGACAGGATAATCCTGCCGGGCAAACCACATAGGCTCCTTCCCTGACCACCTCGGTATGGCATGCCGGGCATTTTAGGGGCATTTTATAGGTTTTTTCCCTTTTTTTTCCCGTTTTTTCCACCCGTCCCGAAATACCGGGAATGACATCCCCGGCTCTGAATATCTTTACCCTGTCGCCGGGGCGCACATCCTTGCGGTTCACCTCGTCTTCGTTGTGCAACGTGGCCCGGCTAACGGTAACCCCGCCCACATCCACCGGTTCAAGGAGTGCCACCGGGGTCAGGATCCCGCTGCGCCCAACCTGCACAACGATCTCCTTAAGGGTCGATACTTCCTGCCTCGGACTGAATTTCCAGGCAAAGGCCCACCGCGGGCTGCGCTGCCGCACGCCCAGTTTTTTTCTCAACGGACGGTCGTTGAGTTTGATCACAATGCCGTCGATCTCATAAGGCAGCTCCTCCCTTTTTTTCTCCATCGACCGGTGGTAGTCGCTGATCTGTTCGAAGGAGTTGCCTTTGCGTACTTCCGGATTGGTTTTCAGCCCCCACTTTTTGAATCGTTTCAACAGTTCCCAGTGGCTTTCAAACACATGTTCCGCAGGTTCAATGATCTCGTAGAAAAAGATATCCAGTGGTTTGTCGGCTACCTTGGCGGGATCCAGTTGCCGGACAATTCCGGCAGCAGCGTTCCGGGCATTGGCAAAGGGCTTTTCTCCCTTTTCGATCCTTTTTTTGTTCAGGTCATGAAAGTCGTCTTTGCCCATAAAGATCTCTCCCCTTACCGGCAAAAAATCGGGCAGCCCGTTTTCGTTGCTCAGCCTGAGCGGAAGCGAGCCTATGGTCTTTACATTGGCAGAAATGTCCTCGCCCGTTTCGCCGTCGCCCCGGGTCACTCCATGGCTGAACTCCCCATGTTCATATACCACTTCAACGGACAGCCCGTCGAACTTTGGTTCCATGATAAACTCCGGATTGTCCTTTCCGGTCTTTTTGCGTAGTTGCTTTAAAAAATGTTCCGCCTTTTCCTTTTTTTCGGATGAATCGAGGCTGAGCATCGGAGCGGCGTGCTTCTTTTTTTTCAGGGCGCCGGCCGGAGGGGCTCCAATTTTTTTGGTCGGGGAAACCCTGGAGCGATGCCCGGGAAAGGCTTCTTCCAGTTCGAGGAGGCGTTCAAACAGCCGGTCGTATTGTTTGTCGCTGATCTGCGGATCATTTTCCACATAGTAAAACTGATTGTGCTTTTCAATGGCCTCCCGCAATTGTCCGATCTCTTTCCCGGCTTGTTTTTCGGAAAGTTGTTCCGGATCCTTGAATTCCGGGAAAGGCGTTTTTATAAAGGGATTGCGGCTCATGATTTATTTTTTCTGGCATTTGGGACAGAAATAACCTCTTCTGCCCGACAATGTATAGCTGTTGACCTTTCCGCCACAACCCGGGCACTTCGCTCCCTGCTTTCGCTTGGGGATCAAATAGGAATCCGGGAGTTTGGCGGGATCTGCCTCCTTTTCAATGGCCTTTTTCAATACTTTTTGCATATGGCCGTAGAGTTTTTTCCCATCATCCGGGTCAAAACTGTTCGTCTTTTGCTTGGGGTGCATTCCGGCCTGGAACAGGATCTCGTCGGCGTATATATTTCCGATGCCTGCCATAAGGGATTGATTTGTCAGAAAACTTTTTATGGCCGACCTGGACTCTTTGAAGACAGATAAAAAATCGGCTTCGCTGATCTCCAGTGCATCGGGCCCCAGACCGGTTTTATCAATCCATGCATCCAGATTTTTGGTGAATTCGACTTTCCCGAGTTTTCGTTTGCTTATGTACATCAGCTGATGTCCGTTATCGAGCAAAAACAGGCATTTTGTGTATTCGGGCAGATCGGAGGTTTGCTTTGAATACTTCAGAAGACCCGTCATGCCAAAATGCATGATCAGGGCGTTTGAAGAGGACATGAGCAAAAAGAGGTATTTTCCCCTTCGTGAACTTTCCTGGGGCTTTTTTCCCTTAACGTATTTATCGAGGGTGGATTTGGCAACACCGATAAATTTGCTGTCGGTTACCTCAATATCTTCGATTGTGGTATCCAGGGCCTTGTCGGCCTGCTTTTTGAACAGTTCCACATCGGGCAGTTCGGGCATGACGTTTGTTTTTTTTCGGGGATTGGCGACCTGGATGCAGCAGGCCATCCCTTATTGAAACATAGATTGAAACTCCCTGGCGTTTTTTACGGCATTGGCCTGGGCATCGTTATTGAAATATACATACAGGTGGTCTATACCGTTCAATCCCGTTAATCTTTTTCTCCATTCCTTAAGCTGTGCGGTCGAATAAAGATCGTGGTACCACTGTTTTTTTCCATGCATCCTAAGGTAGGCGGTGTTGCTGGTGACCACGGCATTTTCGGGCAAGCCCTCCGGTGCAGAAATCATGCAATACGTGAGCCCGTGCTTTTCCAGTACCTCGTACACCCCATCTTCGAACCAGGAGGGATGCCTGAATTCCATAACGTGGCAAAAACCGGAGTCGAGTTCCCTGGCCAGGGCCTCTATCCGTTCCGTGTCTTTGTGCAGGTTGCCGGGCAGCTGCCACAGAACGCAGCCAAGCTTATCGCCAAGCTTGTGGAGTGTTTTCTGAAAGGTGGCAAGACTTTGCCTGAAATCGCCGTCGGCATTGAGTTTTTTCATGTGGGTCAGGTACCGGTTGGCTTTAACCGAAAAACGGAAATGCTCCGTGGTCTGCTTCGCCCATTTCTCCAGCTCTTCCTTTTTCGGGAAGGAGTAGAAGGTGGCATTGATCTCGACGGTATCGAAATGCCGGGCGTAATAACCCAGCCATTCCTCCTTTGGGATATCCGCCGGATAGAACGCCCCTTTCCAGTCGTCGTAGGCATAACCGCTGCAGCCGATATGTACGTGCATCAGGGTGGCTTTGTTTTGTGTTTTTACGACCTAAAATCCCCCAAAGGAGAGATGGAAGCCCAGTGTGCCCGATGTTCTGTCGGCTCGGCGCTGAAAAGGGAAGGCGAAATAAGGCTCCAGGATAATGGCCCCGAACAGGTTAATCCTCCAGGCGATGCCGGCACTGTACACCGGAATGCGTTGGTCTTCCTCCCGGGGAGGTTCCCATTGGAATTCGATATTGTCAAAATCGTGCCATGCCAGCCCCCCGTCGGCAAACAGCACCAGATCGCTGAACAGAAAACGGGAGCTGATCAGGGCGAGCTGTTCGGGGCCGGTAAAGGGATAGCGCAGTTCGGCATTGACCACGGCGATCTTGCTGCCCACCAGGTTGTTGATCGACAGCAGCCCGGCTTCTGTTCCGGTGGGTTGCCGCAGGGCCCTGAAGCTATATCCCCTTACGAAAAATGGATTCCCGACATAAATGGGCTGTACGGCATCGGCATCGGGGCCGTAGCGCCCGAAGTGCATGATGCGGAACGCCAGGCTTGCCGGGGGTATGAACAGATAATTGCGGTAGTCGGCCATAAGGCCCCAAAAGCCAAACTCCCCGAATGTCCGGTCGACCTGGAAGCGGTAGCGGTGACCGCTCATGGGCGAGGTCATGCCGAACCTTGAATAATCGCCTACATAGGCCAGGTGGCCCCTGTACAGGAAAAAGGATTCAGGGGCATCGACGCGATGTTCTTCCCGCCCGATGAGCACCCCTCCCGAATAATAGTGGTTGATGCTGTCGCGTCTGAAGCTGTACATGCTGGCAGACGCCCCTCCCTCGAAGCGGAGATGCCGCGACAGGGGATATTGTGCAAAGCCCCCGAGTTCATCCTCGAAAACCCTTTGCTCGATCACAATGAGGTTGTCGACAATGGTTCCCTCGATGGTGTCGCGTTGGGCAGTGGCAAAGGCCGAGCGGTAGGGGATGTGGGAGAACACACCGCCCCAGTTTGTCCTGCTGGACTGGTTGAGGTAGACCACCTGCCCGGCAATGTCGTAGATGCGGCCCTGAGCTTGTATGGCGGCCATCAGGATGTTTTCCCTCAGCATGTCGCCGAACAGGAAGCTGACCCCTCCTGCCATACCGGTGCCGAAGCGGCTGACGCCGACACCGATGCCGGCGCTGCCGATGTGCTCGAGGGTGAAACGCGGTTCGTAATCCCGGAGCGTAAACTCTGCCGGATCGGTTAGCGGCCGCCATTCCAGGTATTCGTCCACAATATTTTGGGGCGGGTCAATATCGGCAAGGATCAGTTTTGCCGGCGAAAGGTCGACATCCGCTGCGGTAAACTCCGGCCCGTCCAGATCGTCGACGTGGACCTTGTGCAATTCGTAGCCGCTGTCGTAGTAGAGGATGTATACCAGTTCTCCACTGTCGATGGCAATGTCGAAAGCCGGCGACCGGGAACTGATGCCGCTGATGCCGGTTCCCAGATCGGTCACCTTATTGACCTCCCCGCTGTTGCGGTGATAGCGGAACAGGTTGCGGTGGCCGTCGGCGTTGGAAATGAAATAGATCTCCTCGCCTCCGGGACCGTATTTGGGATTGAGTATGTCGGCTCCCGGAAGGATGTCGATCACGCTTACCTCACCGGTTTGCATGTCGTATTCGGCCAGACGGAACCTCCCGTACCGGATCTCTTCGAAATCCGTATCGCTCTCCCTGTCGGTGACAAAGGCAATGGTTGTTCCATCGGGCGACCAGGCCGGGTGCATCACCGAGTACCTGTCGTCGGTAAGCTGGGTGGTTTCTTCGTTGTCGAGGTCGTATACATAAAGATCGCTTTTGCCATGTTGCAGCCCCGACAGGGCGATCAGGTTGCCGGCTGGCGACCAGTGGGGGTTGCTGAAGGCATCGACCCCTTCCGGGCGGATCCTTTCGGTTATCCTGCCGGTTTCCAGGTCGGCGATCACCAGCTGATTGCGGCCCCGGGCAAAGACGGTGAGGGCAAAGCGGGTCCCTCCGGGATCCCAGGTGCCGGCCGACTCCAGGTAGCTGTACTCATCGATCCGGGTATCGCGGATAACGTTGGTGATCCTTTGGCTGATTTCCCGGCGGGGTATATTGGCCAGGAAAAAATCGAGGGTGATGACATTTTTGTCCGAAATAAACACCAGGTTTTCCCCATCGGGGCTCACAGCAGGTGCAATGTTCATTTCGCCGGCATTGTCGGCGTCGAACAGCCGTTCTCCGACGCTTACTTCTTTTTGGTCGATATGCGGTCCAAAGGTTGAACGAAGATCATCGGCCCACACTTCAGAGATCGAGTCGGGGGTATAACCGGTAAGGCCCTCAAGGGCAGGGGCGAAACCCTGACGGGCAGTGTTGATGAACAGCGGCAGGATGACATCGTCGCCAAACCTGCCTCCGACATATGCCAGGAATACATGTCCCCAGCGGTAAGGGAAGTAATTATGGGGTTCCTCACTCATTTGCCGCAGGGTGGGTATGTCGTCCCTGCCCACGGCGTCGCGCATCCACATGGCCGTATGCACATCCGAGCTTCCAATCGACAGGTATTCGGCCATGCCTTCGATCATCCAGAAAGGGATGTTTTGCAATGACCGTATCCCGATCTGCCGGTCGGGTCCGGTAATTAAATAAAACTGAAAAACGTGGACCATTTCGTGGCCCAGCACATGGTCGGTGTCCCTTTTTGAGGGCGACAGGGGCATGACCACCCGCCTCCGCGTGCCTTCGGTGACCCCCCCGACGCCAACCCCGATCAGGTCCTGTATTACGGTGGTTTGCTGGAAATCCGCATGGTTGTTGTACAGTATGATGGGGGTTTTTTCGTCGATGGTGTCCAGAAAGATGCGCTGATTCCTCTGGTACCACCGCTCGCACAACTGGGCGAACTCTTTGACCACTTCTTCGTTGTCGAGGTAGTGATAGAGCAGGAAGTTAGGCGTTTCGTAAATCCTGAAATCGAAGTCTTCATAAGTGACCTTGTTCCTCCCGAAATGCTGGGCCGGGGAATGGTGGGCGGACAACAGCAATAGGATCAGTCCAAGGGCAATGCAGGCGCGTAGCTTCATGGTGGGTATTTTTTTTGGATTGGGTTGGATACTGGTGACCCATCGATAGATGGGCATCATGCATCCATAATCCAAATAACATACCACCTACCGGCTTGCCATCCGGTGACCCATTTGGCCCCTGGAGGCCTAACGAGTTGATATGCAACGCTTAGCAAGGAAAGGAGGCGCAGGTTTTTGTCCCAGGCAAAAAGGGGTTAAGCAGGAAGCTTTGTGGAATGTTTTTCCTGTTATGGGAAAAGTTTACACCTGCAACAAGGCTGCTTTTAGGGTACAGGGATCAGGCCGGCGGTTCGGTTTGTTCATGGCCGCCGGAAACCGGGCAGAAGGGTGTTTATATGCGCCGACTCAGCAAAAATGCACAGGGGCCGGGTTCAATAATGGCCGGCTGCATCCTCATAGGTTTCGTGAAGTGTGCCTGCCGGATGCTCTGAGGGCGCATACAGGGTATACAACTTCAGTTCATTGACGCCGGTGTTCCTGATCTCGTGCCAGTACCCGGCCGGGATCATGATGGCCCAGTCTCCTTCAACGTGGGCGTCGAAGTCGAGCTCATCGGCCGTCTGCCCCATCAGTACCCTGGCCTGCCCTTGTTCGATCCGGATAAACTGATCGTGGTCCTCATGTACTTCCAGATCGATCGATTCGCCGGGTTGAAGCGTCATCAGCACCATCTGCATATAGGGTCCGGTCCAGACCGCAATGCGGTAATGCGGGTTGGCCAGCGTGGCAGCTTCAATGTCCAGCACCCAGGGGTTGGGTCCCATGTCTTCGTCCAGTGCTTCGACCATTCTTACCGGTTCGGCTTCGACCTCGTTGGCGGGTTCGGGCCTGGGCTCGCATCCCGAAACGATCAGGGCCAGCAGCAGGCTTGCTGCAGCCAGTAATGGGATTCTGATAAAGGGTACCTTCTTCATGACAGTTTTTTTAAGAATGAAACACAATACTCTTTTGGAAGAGAGCATCAAGTTACTCAATATATTCAAAACCTCAAACATTGGCTGGAACTTTTTGTGCAGCCCCGGGGGCCGGGCAGGCGATGTTGTGGAAGATGGGCAACAAACGGGTATGTTTGTCCCCATAAAGACCGGGACCGGCAGCATCCCGGACGATAAAAAAGCCGTCTTATCGCCATTATCCGGGGCAGGGGTGTAAACCCCGGCGATTTCGGCTTTTTTGGAACAATGTTTGGCCATGCATTCCTTAAGTAAACAAACGGTAATATGTAAAGAACAAAACAATGAGTCCTACTTCTGATGAGATCAAAAAACAGGAAATCGTTGACCAGCTGGTCTGGAACAACAGTGTCGACGCCAATGACGTGCGTGTGGAAGTGATCAACGGCATGGTAACCCTCGAAGGCACGGTGCCCAGTTATGCCGCAAAAATGGCCGCCGAACGTGAGGCCTACCTGGTAAGCGGAGTTACTTCAGTAGAAAACCTGATTGAGGTGGAATTGCCTGCAGAGGTGCCTCCTCCCGGGGATGTGGAGATTGCCCGGAATGTAGAATCCAAGTTGTTGTGGAACAACCAGATCAATGCGGCCGGGATCAGCGTCCGTTCTGAAAACGGGGTGGTCACCCTAACGGGCAGTGTAGACAGCTATTGGGAAAAGAACCTGGCAGAAGGCATTGCCGCTTCTTCTCAGGGCGTGATGCAGGTGATCAACGAATTGGTGGTGGTGCCCAAAATCTCTGCCATCGATGCGGATGTGGAGGAAGACATCAGAAGGGCATTTCGCAGAAGCGCCCTGGTCGACGAAACTTCCGTAGATGTCAGTGTCAGTAACGGGATCGCCCATCTGAGCGGTACGGTGCCTTTCTATGCCATGAAAAGGGAAGCCATCGACATTGCCGTTTTTACCACCGGGGTTGTCGATGTAGTTGACAACATCAGCATTTCGTACGAATAGGGTGTTTGCTCCGCATAGGTTATGTTCCGGATCACCCCCTCATCAATGACCGGGATGGTCTTGCGGGCAAATTCATGGTCCGGTACGCAGCATGTTTTTTTATGCCATAAGTTGGAAAAGACCATTATTGTTGGCTGTTGGCTTTTGGCTGTTGGCTTTTGGCTGTTGGATTTTGGTTTTCTACTTTCTACTTTCTACTTTCTACCTTCTACCTTCTACCTTCTACCTTCCACCCACGATCCTCCATGTTTCCGGAAGCGCTAACGGCACCTGACCCGGCTCATTTCTTCCCGAAGCGACCGAAAAACACCTCCACCACCCGCTCGAATTGTTTCCTGAGTACAATCAGCCGGTTTTCGTTGATTTCCATTTTGACCCGGTCGAACCAACGCTCATCCAGGTAAAGGCATCGGTTCATTTCAATTTGTATCCAAGGGATGGGGGCATTCCCGTATTTCCGGGTAATGTAACCACCGGCAAAGGGTTTGTTGATGGTCAGGTGTTCTTTTTCAAGGTTGAAAACCTCGAGGAAGGCCTCTGCCAGCATCCTGGTAACGGCCGGATCGCAGGCTTTTCCGTAATTGTCGCCCAGGGTGATTACCGGGCGTTTGCTGCCTGGATCGGGGGCAATGGCAGGGGCTTCTGCAGCCATTGAATGGCAATCGAAGGCGATATCAATGCCGGGATGCCGGATGGCTTGCCGGATGCGCTGGTGAAAATCATCGTAATACTTGCTCAGCAAGCGGTCGATCAGATGGGCGTCTTTGTGGTAATGGTCTTTGTATATTTTTTTATTGTAGCAGGTGTGGCTTTTGACCACGCCGTCGGGATTGGCCGGCGGAAGGTCGTCTGGAGGGCGGTTCGGATCGACCACAGCCCGCAGGATATCGGTGCTGACAATCCTGAGTGCAGTCCCTTCGAGGTGGTAGAGAGTTTTTGTGAAGGCATCCGAGTCTTCGATCAGCTCATGCTTGCCCAGCCTTAATTTGTCTTCCACTTCGGGAGGGATGGTATCGCCCCCATGCGGAATGGATATCAATAGGGGATAGGGTTTTGTCATCTGTTCATGAATCTATGTTTCGGTAATAAGCTGAAGGGAAAAATGGTGAAGCGTCGAATGTTTGAATTGTATGAAATGTATGAAATGTATGAAATGTATGAAATGTATGAAATGTCAAAAGTCTGAAGTGTCGAATTGTCGAAATGTCATTTGCCTTCTGTCCGAAGCCAGAGCGACAGTTAAAACCAGGGAAACCCCAACAGGTTTATTGGTATTAAGTTGAAAAGTTGAAAAGTTTAAAAGTTTAAAAGTTTAAAAGTTTAAGCATTTGATATTCAACTCTTCAACTCTTCAACTTTTAAACTTACTTCTTTCCGTCTTCTGTCTTCTGTCTTCTGTCTTCTATCTTCTATCTTCTATCTTCTACCTTCTACCTTCTACCTTCTACTTTCTACTTTCTACCTTCTACCTTCTACCTTCTACCTTCCACCTTCCACCTTCCACCTTCTACCTTCTGTCCTCAGATTCCCGCAGCGTAGCCGTCGCGCCTGACATCGGCAATGGCCTGCAGCCCTTTTCCATCGGAACGCTTCAATACCGCATGGAGGGAGCCCAGGTAAAAGGCGTAATCGTCGAGTTTTTCGATGCGGTATCCTTTTTCCTTGAAATAATCCACAAGCCCCTCCGGGAACCTCCCGGCTTCCAGGCTGATCAGGCCTCCAAGTGAACAATGGAGCCTGGGGGCTTTCATCGATTCGCAGACGGGCATTCCGAATTCGGTGATGTTCAGCAGAAACTGGGTGATGGCAGCAAACACCCGTTCGCTCCCGGGGCTGCCAACCGCCATCCATATATTTCCGTTGAGGTAGATCAGGCTCGGTGAAACGGTTGCCCAGGGAACATGGTTCGGACGAAGGTAATAGGGATGTTCCGGCCTTTCGTATTCGTAATCGTGCAGGTAATTGTTGTAGAGAAAACCCAGCCCCTCGGCAGCGGCCTTGCTTCCGTATATCCTCTCGATCGATTGGGTAAGGCTGACGGCCATGCCCTGGTTGTCGATCACCGAAAGATGGGTTGTCTCGCCAGATTTTTCATCGGATGTGGGGATCACAGGCAGCAGGTTGATCTCCAGTTTGCTGAGGATCTCATCCATGACCTTCTGAATATAATCCTTGTCGAACATGTTCTTGTCCTCGTCGGTGAAGGGAGAGAAAACAGGATGGAAGGGCCGCCCATCCCTCTCCAGCAAGGCTTTACGCAGGATATGCACCAACAGCAGATCTTTCTTAAACTCCTCACCGAAGTCGAATTGCGGAGGCACAACATCAAGCATCGACAGGGCAAACAACAGCGGCTCTCCTGCCCCGGGAGGCGGCATGGTATCGATGCGGAGCCCCCTGAAATGTCCCGTCAGGGGTTGCCGTTCGAGTGGGAGGGGAATAAGCACCAGATCGTCGTATCTGAGCAATCCGCCGTTGGCGCGCATGTCGGCGTCGATCATTTTGGCGGTCTTGCCCGAATAAAAATCTTCCACCCCCTCATCCGCCATCCGTTTGAGCATCCGGGCCAGTTCGGGCTGTTTGAATGGTTCACCCACCTGATAGGGTTGCCCGTTGTTCAAAAAGTACCTAGCCCCCGAACGAGAATGCACCTTGTTGAAGTTGGGCAATTCACGTTTTTGCCAGTTGTGTTGAAATTTTGAAATGGGATATCCTCCTTCTGCAAGCTCAATGGCCGGGCCGAGCACGGTCTTCCAGGGTAAGCGGCCGTATTTCCGGTTGGCGAATGCCAGGGTGGCCGGAGTGCCCGGTACAGTGGTGGCCCGGTAACCAATGGAACGGTCCTGCCTGGTAATGGCCGATGCATGGGCAAGCGAGGGTGCCCGGGAAGAACCGTCGATGGCTACCGTTCCCCTGTTGGTGTTGAGCAGTATCATGGTCTGACCGCCCATACCGCTTCCCTGGGGTTCCGATACTCCAAGGGCGGCCGCCGCGGCCACCGCGGCATCCATGGCATTACCCCCCTTTTTAAGTATATCAATTCCGGCCCGGGTGGCTGATTCGGTGGCGGTGCTGATCATCGCCCTGTCTGCCCGGGCGCATTTCCCATCCGAAGTGGGCCTAAACCCTGTTTCTGCTTTATTTATTTCTGGATTCATAAGCTAGTTTTAGTTTCTGATGATTGCCGATGTATTTTTTGACACCCAGTTCCAGAAGTTTGCTAATCATTTCATCGTAGGAATAACCGCCATGCCGGGCTGCTGCTGCAAAAAAACCGGTGGGCTGGATCCCGGCCATGGAGTTGATTTCCAGAAAGTAGACATTCCCCTTTTTATCCATGGTAATGTCCGCCCTTGCATAATCGTGCAGACGAAGTACACGGAAAAGGCATAGCGCTTTTTTTTGAATTTCCAGCTGCAGGGTGGGCGAAATATCGGCCTTTGCAATGTCCGGGATCTGCTTTTTGTCCTCTTCCGTATAAAAGTCCTCTTTTTCAAATTTGTTCTCTACAAGTGGCAGGCACTCCAATCCGGTACCGTTGCCCCAGAGAGCCAGCGCAAACTCCCTGCCTTCGATATACTGTTCGGCCAGCACGGGTTGCTGGTATTTATCGAGCATGTCCAGAACCGACTTATTCAGTTCCTTTTCGTTATTCACCACCTTCAACCCGAACGAACTGGCTTCCATGGAGGGTTTTAATATGACCGGAAAATCAATGTCCTGCCCGAGTTCTTCCCTGTCGTTAAATACAGTGTATCCGGGTGTGGGGATGTCGTGGTGGTTCATCAGTATTTTGGAAATGATCTTATCCAGGGCCAGGGCATGACCCAGAGGACCCGACCCAAGGTAAGGCAGACCCAGCATCTCCAAAATGGCAGGGATGTGGGCGTACCTGCTTTCGCCCTGTATCCCGTAAGACAGGTTAAAGACAAAGGGTATGCTGTTTTTTTTCCTGGCGGCATCACGAATGCTCTCAAAAACATCCATATTCCCGTCGATGATCCGGACATCGGCCCCTTCTTCTTTGAAAATGCCTGCGATGCGGTCGATCGTTTCCCCGGCATAGAGCTCTTCGTTCTGCCTCCCGAATTTGCTGATGATGTGATCCAGATCCTTGTTGTAAATGATGAGGATTTGCATGCGTTTCATGTTTAAATGGGCTGAACGCCATCTTGTCGTAGCTGATACAGGCATTCAGGGTCAAAATGCATTCCAAACAGCCTGTTCCACCTTTTCCGGGATATCTTGATGACCCTCTATGGTATTGGTATCATGGCTTACAGGCCACTGTCGATATTGAATAAAGCTTTCTTCGGATCAGTTTTCTGGTTGTTTTCCGGGGTGCGAAAGACCACAAAGCGTGGTGATAATTCCACATCATGCTCAGGTTCGGAAACAGCAGGAGCCGGCTTAACTGGCGTAAATTCATGTCGGCTTTGGCCGGAAGTCTGTCGTGAGGGGCAGACCTTCTTCCGGCGGGCCCGTGGTCAGCGGCCCGGAGTCAGCCGACATTCCTTAAGGACTCTACCGGATTCATCCTGGCTGCCCGGTACGATATCGTGCCAACGATAAGTACCGCGGTAAGATAAACTGCCAGGGCCGGTACGACAAAAATGAGCCAGTTGATGCTGGTTTGGTAGGCAAAATTATCCAGCCATCTGATTACAAAAACATAGGCCAGGGGCCAGGCGATGAGGTTGGACACTACCACCAGGACCCCGAACTCACTGGTCACCATGTGGATGATCTCCCTTACGGAGGCTCCCAGTACTTTGCGGATGCCGATTTCACGGGTGCGCGTTGCCGAAGCGTAAACCGACAATCCGATCAGGCCCAGCACCGACAGCATAATGGCGAGGATGGAGAATGCTACCACAATGGTCATCACCCGTTGGTCGTCCTGGTATTGCAACCTCAGCTGCTCGTCCACAAAGCTGAATTTCAGGGGCCACTGCGGAGCTTCCTGCTCCCAGAGCTGTTCAAGATGGCCAAGGAGCCGTTGCGGATTGTCTCCGTTGTAACGTACCAGAATATAGAACCAGTTTTGAGGATATTTGTCTTCGCTGATGAAAAAGGCCATCGGATGTACCCTTTCGTGGAGTGAGCTGAAGTGGATGTCTTCCACAACTCCCACAATTTGCCTTGTACGCCCGTCGTAGAATCCACCGAGCTGCATGCCGGTTGGATCGTTTATGCCCATTCTGGCCGCCGCCGCCTGGTTGATGATGGCGGCCGAAGTGTGTTCGGTGATGGCCCCGGGCAGGAAATCCCGCCCCTGAACAATTCGACTTTCCATGGTGTCAAAATACCGGTCGTCGATCGATATCAGTGCCGTGTGCATGCTCTGCTCTCCCTCTCTGCTGGTGTATGACAGGGTCGAATAATTGGTGAGGGTTTGAGGCGGTATGTGATGCCCCAGGCTTACGTCTGCTGCATCGGGATGCTGCAGTAATTGTTCGCGCAACCACAGGGCCCGCTCTTTACCCCGGTCGTCGTATGGGTTTTCGATGACCATCAGCCCCGTGCTGTTGTACCCGGGATGGCGCTGGTACAGGTAGCGCATCTGCCAGAATATCATCAGGCTGCCCACAATAAGGGCTGTTGATACGGCAAACTGCAGCAACAACAACAATTGTCGCATCCTGAACGGTATCCGCCTGTTGCGCAAGCCTTTTACGGTGGTGATCACGCTTACTCCCTTCATGACGGACACCGGCTGGAACCCTGACATGATGCTGGCGGG
>SL_3KL_010_SEDDRAFT_10002452_pt1 | contig 16929 bp, 13 predicted proteins | sample SodLakKL_010_SED_2_FD_10381 | JGI IMG/M metagenome (IMG submission 10381) | reverse complement strand
TCAGTCGAAGATCGGCACGCCCTTTTCCCTGAAGGGAATGGTGAAGTATTCGTAGTAGGTCTGGCGCCAGCGCTCGGCTGCTTCCAGGTTGAGTTTTTCCAGTACCGGCCGATTGTCGACCAGGATGATGGCATCGTCCAGTGCCACTTGCGCGGGGTCGAGAACCAGGTCGGTCAGGCGGTGCGCTCGACCGTTCAGCACCAGCGGCATCCGCGGTCTGGACAGGTCCAGCGGTTGGCGGCTGGCGATGAACAGGTTGTTGCTGGTGTCTTCGTCGTCTGAGGTCGGAATGATTTCGACGTGGTCGATGGCCTCGGTCATGGTGCGATAGATCGAGCGTGCGCCGCGGCCCGTACTGCCGTGCAGGTAGCCCGAGTAATTGACGATGACGAAACCGTTCGGCGTCAGGCGCTCGTGGAGATCCCGGAAGGTCTCCAGTGTCAGCAGGTGGGCCGGTGGAACCTCGGCCTGGAACACGTCGAAGATGATGACGTCGTAGCGACGGTCTGTGGCGCGCAGAAAGTGGCGGCCGTCATCGATGAAGATATCGCCGGAGTGTTCCAGGCCGAAATGCTCCTTTCCCACCTGCGCGATGCGGCGGTCGAGTTCCACGCTGTCGACAGTGAACCCGATCTCCTGAAGCTGCAACGCGATGGTGCCGCCGCCCAGTCCGAGCAGCAGTGCACGCGATCCTTCCGGTTGCAGGCTGGAGACGGACTGGATGTAGGGCATGTAATCCCACACCGGTTCGCCACTGTCGCGCCGGATCCAGGTCTGTGCCGTTCGGTTGACGAACAGGATGCGGTCGGTGCGGCGGGGCTCGTTGGGCAGCGAGTAACTGAAATCGATGACCTTGAGCTGGCCGAGCAGGCCTTCGGATTCGTACACCACTTGAACGTCGGGATGGTCTTCCGGTGTGGGCTTGAGCGTCAGCAGTGCGACGGCGATCAGCGGCAGCACGAGTGCGCTGAATCGTCGTTGCCTCAGCAGGACCGGCATCGGCAGTGCAATGAGCAGCAGGCCGGCCAGGAATGTCGTCAGCGTCAGGCCCAACCAGGGGATCAGCAAGAAACCGGCGGCGAACGTGCCGATGATGCCGCCGACGGTGGATACGCCGTAAACGGTGCCGGCGGCACGGCCGGAATCCTCGACGCGATCGGCCAGTAGCGAGATGATCAGTGGAGAAGTGGCGCCCAGCAGGAGCAGGGCCGGGCTCAGCAGGACGGCGGTCAGCAGCAGGATGGCCGGAATGGTGCCCAGTTCCACGAACACCGGCAGCAAGGGGTGGGCCAGGTGCGGCATGGCGGCGACCAGCACCGCGGCGACCAGCATGAACCACAGCACCGCGGTTTGACGATTGCCGCGACGCGACAGCGATCCACCCAGGTAGTAACCGGCCGTGAGACTGACCAGCGTGATGCCGACAATCGTTCCCCAGACGTAGAGCGAACTGCCGTAAACGGGGGCCAGCATCTTGGCGGCGCTGAGTTCGGCCATCATCACCGCCGTTCCCTCGGCGAAGGCCAGGGCGATGAGGAGAATGCGGTTGGTCTGCATGAGCAAGGGTCGTTCGGTCAAGGCCGTACCTTAAGAGAGACGGGACGGGAAAGTCCAATGGCGCCAAACGGGGTAGTGCGCAGACTCACGAGAAAACTCACAAAACGGGATACGCATCACATCATTGACTCTCAGGTTTCGAGTAGTATTGGTTTGTTGTCCGGCTCCTAACATAACCAGGCCGGGGCGACAACAGGTAAAAAGTCATATCAGTTCATCTCCGGGAGAATCATGAACATGAAAAAACTGACACTTCTACTACTGCTCCTGAGCGGCTTCGGTTGGTCGGTCGCCATGGCCGAGCAAGGTCGATTCCTTGATGTGATCGTCAAACTCGACGTTGAAACGGCCGGTCTGCCGGGTGAGCATGGTCGCGCCATTGCCGCCGAGGTTGCCAGCCAGCACGGCGTCCAGGCCCGTTTCACATACGGTAGCGTATTTGCCGGGTTCGCCGCGCGCATTCCTGAGGCCCGTCTGGCCCAGCTCGAAGGAGATCCGCTGGTCGCCTACGTCGATCTCGATGGGCCGGTTTACCTGGTCGGCGGCAATTGCCCGCACTGCGGAGGTGGCGGCGGTGGTGGTAGCAGCCAGACCGTGCCGTGGGGGATCGACCGTGTCGGGTCACAAGGAAACAGCAACACGGGTGCCGGCGTGGCCATATACATACTGGATACCGGCATTGACCCGAATCATCGCGACCTCAACGTGGTCGGTGGTTACGCCGTTGAAAACTGCCGTGGCCGGTGCCCGGCCGCCTGGCACGACGACCATGGTCATGGCACGCACGTTGCGGGAACCGCGGCTGCGCTGGATAACGATGTCGATGTCGTTGGCGTGGCGCCCGATGCCGACCTGTACGCCGTCAAGGTACTCAGTGGAAGCGGCTCCGGTTCGCGGTCTGGCGTGATTGCGGGGGTGGACTGGGTAACCCAGCAGGCAATTTCCAAGGGTCAGCCGGTCATTGCCAACATGAGCCTCGGCGGCAGTGGCTCGAAGTCAGGCACCTGCACCAACAGCGGTTTCAGTGGCAGCGACGCTTACCACGAAGCACTGTGCAACGCCCGCAATGCCGGGGTCGTGACCGTTGTTGCCGCGGGCAACTCCGGCGCCGATGCCGACGGTGCGGTCCCGGCTGCGTACGATGACGCCGTGATCACCGTCAGTGCCACAAATGCCAACGACGACTGGACGAGCTGGTCGAACTGGGGCAATCGCTCCGCTTCCTGGACCAGCAATGATTCGGCTCCGGTCGGAATTGCCGCACCCGGTGCCTCCATCCTTTCAACCGCCACCGGAGGCGGCACCACGACCATGTCCGGTACGTCGATGTCCTCCCCGCATGTCGCCGGTGCCGCTGCACTGGTGCTGGCTTCCAGTCACCAGCCCAATGATGGCCGCGCCTTCGAAAACGTGCGCTCCATCCTGCTCAACAGCGCCGAGGGCACGGGCAGCTTCAGCAACACCTCCGGTAATCCGCACGACGAGGACTTCCTCGATGCCAGTGGGCTGTAAGTGACCGAGGGAGAATCCGACCCGTTTTCATGCGGGAACGGTCAGACGGCCCGGCACTTGCCGGGCCGTTTTTTTTGCCAATGGGGGCAATCTCCCAAAACGTGAAGTGCATCACGCCAATCTGGTTTTGATTGGGCTAGTATCCGCCGATGTTGAACAGGCGTATAACAAAAATCAGCGCCGGTCAACATGCAAAAAGTCATACACATCACGGGACAATAATTTATGAAACAAATGACATTGATAGCCATTGCGGCAGTTTTCGTTGCCGGTTTCGGCTGGTCGCCAGCCTCCGCCGAGCAGGGGCGTTTTCTTGACGTGATCGTCAAGCTTGACGTCGACACGGCCGGTCTGCCCGGCGAGCACGGACGTGCCATCGCCGCCGAAGTGGCCAGCCAGCACGGCGTCCAGGCGCGTTTCACCTACGGCACGGTGTTCTCCGGATTTGCCGCTCGCATCCCTGAAGCCCGTCTTGCCCAGCTCGAAGACGATCCGATGGTTGCCTACATCGACTTCGATGCGCCGGTCTATGCGGCTGGCGGCAACTGCCCGCACTGCGGTGGCGGCGATGACGACGGCGGTGATGACGAGTCCAACCAGACCGTGCCCTGGGGCATTGAACGGGTCGGCTCGCAGAACAACAGCAACACCGGTGCCGGTATTGCGATCTACATTATCGACACGGGCATTGATGCCAACCATCGAGACCTGAACGTGGTTGGCGGTTTCGCCGTTGAAGAGTGCAAGGGCGGTGGCTGTTCCGCTGCCTGGGATGACGATCAGGGTCATGGCACCCATGTGGCCGGCTCGGCTGCCGCCCTGGACAACGACGTGGATGTTGTCGGTGTGGCACCGGGGGCCGACCTGTATGCGGTCAAGGTGCTGAACAATCGTGGCAGTGGCTCGCGTTCCGGCGTGATCGCCGGTGTGGATTGGGTGACCCAGCATGCCATTCAAAGCGGCGTAGCCACGGTGGCCAACATGAGCCTGGGCGGCAGCGGTTCCAAGACCGGAACCTGCACCAGCAGCGGTTTCAGCGGCGACGACACCTACCATGAAGCCATCTGCAATTCCCGCAATGCGGGCGTGGTCTACGTGGTGGCTGCCGGTAACTCGGGTGCCGATGCCGATGGCGCCGTGCCCGCCGCCTACGACGACGCCGTGATCACCGTCAGCGCCACCAACGCCAACGACGACTGGACGAGTTGGTCGAACTGGGGCAATCGCTCCGCTTCCTGGACCAGCAACGATTCGGCCCCGGTGGCCATTGCCGCGCCGGGTGCTTCGATTCTGTCGACGTCGGCCGGTGGCGGCACCGAGACCATGTCGGGCACCTCGATGGCTGCTCCCCACGTGGCCGGTGCTGCTGCGCTGGTTCTCGCGTCCATGCCGCAGAGCAACGACGGCAGCGCTTTCGAGAATGTGCGCTCCATCCTGCTCAACAGCGCCGAGGGCACGGGCAGCTTCAGCAACACCTCCGGCAATCCGCACGACGAGGACTTCCTCGACGCCAGCGGACTGTAAGCGACCGAGGGAAAATCCGACCCGCTTTCATGCGGGAACGGTCAGACGGCCCGGCACTTGCCGGGCCGTTTTTTTTCGGGAGGTGCCAATCGACCGGTTTGGCGTTACGATATCGGTCCATGTGGCGAACAGCTTGATAGCTGAGGAGATGGCAATGCGTTACCTGTTGATACTGATGATGGCCGCGGGCCTGGCGCTGGTCGGTTGCCAGCGGGAGGAGCCTGACGAACCCGAACTGACCGAAGAGGCGGCCGAGGCGCTGGAGGAAGCGCAGGAAGAAGCGGTCGATGCCTATGAAGATGCCGTCGACGCGGCTGAGGATGTCGGTGAGGACGTTCGCGATCGGCTCGAGAACGATGATGACGTCGATGAAGATGCCGTCGATCGGATGTGGCAGCGTGCCGTCGAACTGGCCGAGGAAGCCCGCGATCGTTCCGAGGAAGCCTGGGAAACGGCCCGTGAGGGCGGCGATGAGGCGATGGCGGAAGCACGCGAAGCGGCCGAGCGAGCGCGCGAGCAGGCCCGCGAGGCGTGGGAACAAGCCAGCGCATTTACCGGCGAAGCCTGGGAAGATGCCCGCGAGCAGGCCCGCGAGGCCTGGGAAGAGGCCGAGGCCGCCTGGGCAAGGCTTGCCGACGAAGAAGAAGACGAGGACAACGGCGACTACTGAGCCGGTGTCCTGACGCACCAGGCGCCGCTCCGACAACTCCGGGGCGGCGCTTCTGTTTTCCTGAACAAGACAAGCGGAACTGACAAGGTGTCAGAAACTTACGATCCGGGTGTACTGGAGCCGGAAATCCAGCAATTCTGGGAAGCCAATGATTCCCACCGCGCCGAATGTGGCGACGGCGAACGATTTTATTGCCTGAGCATGTTTCCCTATCCGTCGGGCAAGTTGCACATGGGCCACATGCGCAACTACACCATCAGCGACGTGATTTCGCGCTACCAGCGCATGCAAGGCAAGCGCGTGCTGCAACCCATGGGCTGGGACGCCTTTGGTCTGCCGGCGGAAAACGCCGCCATGGCCAACGGTGTACCGCCGGCGAAATGGACGCGCAACAACATCGGGCACATGCGCACGCAGCTCAAGGCGCTGGGCTTCGCCATCGACTGGGACCGCGAAATCGCCACCTGCGATGCAGACTACTACCACTGGAACCAGTGGTTCTTCCTCAAGCTGCTTGAGCGCGGTATCGCCTACAAGAAGACGGGAACGGTCAACTGGGATCCGGTCGACCAGACCGTGCTGGCCAACGAGCAGGTCGTCGACGGTCGCGGCTGGCGCACCGGTGCGCTGGTCGAGAAGCGCGAAATCCCGATGTACTACCTGCGCATCACCGACTATGCCGATGAGTTGCTGGGCAGTCTTGACGATCTCGACGGTTGGCCCGAGCGCGTGCGCACCATGCAAGCCAACTGGATAGGCCGCAGCGAAGGGGCCGAGATCGAGTTCGCCTGTGGCGACGAGACGATCAAGGTCTTCACCACCCGCCCCGACACCCTCATGGGCGCGACCTTCATGGCCGTGGCCGCCGAGCATCCGCTGGCGCGCGAGGCCGCGAAGGACAATCCCGAACTGACCGACTTCATCGCCGAGTGCCAGAAGGGCGGGGTGTCGGAAGCCGAGATTGCCGCCCAGGAAAAACTGGGCATGGACACCGGCCTGAAAGCCATTCATCCGCTGACCGGCGATGAACTGCCGGTGTGGGTGGCCAATTACGTGCTGATGGGCTACGGCGAGGGGGCCATCATGGCCGTGCCGGGTCACGATGAACGCGATTTCGAATTCGCGCTCAAGTATGACCTGCCCATCCGCCAGGTGATCAGCCGGCCCGAGGGACAGCCCTACGATGACCGCCAGTGGCACGAGGATTACGCGGCGAAAGACGGCGAACTGGTCAATTCAGGCCCGTATGACGGCCTGAGTTGTGGCGATGGATTCAACGCCATAGTCGCCGACCTGGAGAAGCGTCAGTCGGGCCGTGCCCGCGTGCAGTTCCGCCTGCGCGACTGGGGTATTTCCCGTCAGCGTTACTGGGGCTGCCCGATTCCCATCATTCACTGCCCCGAATGCGGCGACGTCCCGGTACCCGAAGCAGACCTGCCGGTCAGGCTGCCCGAGGACCTGGTGCCCGACGGGTCCGGCAACCCGCTCAACCGCTGCGAGGACTTCCTCGACACGACCTGCCCGAAATGCGGCGCGGCGGCGAAACGCGAGACCGATACCATGGACACCTTCGTCGACTCGTCCTGGTATTTCCTGCGTTATACCTGTGCCGACAATGCCGACGCCATGGTCGATGAACGCACCAATCGCTGGATGCCCGTCGACCAGTATATCGGCGGCATCGAGCATGCCATCCTTCACCTGCTCTACGCGCGATTCTGGACCAAGCTGATGCGCGACGAGGGGCTGGTGAAAGTCGACGAACCCTTCGCCCGCCTGCTCACCCAGGGCATGGTGCTGGCCGAGACCTACTATCGTGAAGACGAACAGGGCCGGCTCGAGTGGTTCAACCCGGCCGATGTCGAAATCAAGCGTGACGGCAAGGGCGGGATCGAATCGGCAACGCTCGCGTCCGATGGCAAGCCGGTCGAGCCCGGCGGCATCGAGAAGATGGCCAAGTCCAAGAACAACGGCGTCGATCCGCAGGAACTGGTCGACCAGTACGGTGCCGATACCGTGCGCCTGTTTTCCATGTTTGCCGCACCGCCCGAGCAGTCGCTGGAATGGTCGGATGCCGGTGTCGAGGGCGGCTGGCGTTTCATCAAACGGTTGTGGACGGCCGTCAATGCCTATGCCGCCGACGGCGTGCAACCCGGTGCCCGCCCGAATGTGCTGGAAGGCGATGCCGCCAACCTGCGCTGCCAGCTGCACGAGACCATTGCCAAGGTCGGCGACGACATGGGCCGGCGCTACACCTTCAACACGGCGATTGCCGCCATCATGGAGTTCTGCAACCAGTTGCTGCGCTTCAAGCCGGCCGACGACAACCAGCGTGCGCTGGTCCAGGAAGCCTGGGAGGCGGTGGTCCGACTGCTTGCGCCGGTCACCCCGCACTTGTCGGAGGCCTTGTGGCGCAAACTCGGTTGCGATGGTTCGGTATTCGACGCCGGCTGGCCCGAAGTCGACGAGGCGGCGCTGGTGCGCGCATCGGTCACCCTGGTGGTGCAAGTCAACGGCAAGGTGCGCGGTCGCATCGAGGTCGCTCCCGGCGCCGACCGTGACAGCGTCCAGGCTGTCGCGCTGGCCGATGCCAATGTGTCGCGTTTCGTCGAGGGCAAGACGGTACGCAAGGTCATCCACGTCCCCGACAAGCTGCTCAACATCGTGGCCGCCTGAATGACCCCGCGTGCGCTGGCCGTGATCATTCCCTGCCTGCTGCTGGTCGCCTGCGGCTTCCAGTTGCGCGGCGAGGCACGCCTGCCGGCGGCCATGGACCGGACCTGGCTGCAGGTCGCCGACGCCAGTTCGGCCTTCGTTCGCGAACTCGGTCGTCACCTCGAGGCCAACGGCGTCGAGCTGGTCGACGAGCCCGGCGATCAGGCAGCGACCCTGCAGGTCTACACCGAACAAATGCGTCGCGAGCCCCTCACGATCACCGGCCAGGCCCGCGTGCGCGAGTTCCTGCTCATGTTCGACGTCGAGTTTGAGTTGCGTGATGGTGAGGGCAACGTCTTGATCGAACGCGAGCGGTTGCAGCTGACGCGCGACTACAGTTTCGACGAGCAGGAAATCCTGGCCGCCCAGCGCGAACAGGAGTTTCTCGAGAATGATCTGCGCCGTGCCATGACCATGCGGCTGTTGCGGCGCCTGGAGTCGGTGACCGAGTCATGAAGCTGTTCCCGGAGAAACTGCCCGCCCGCCTGCAGCAGGGGCTGGACCCGGTCTACCTCATAGCAGGCCAGGAGCCCCTGCTGATCGAGGAAGCCTGCGATGCCGTGCGCGCGGCAGCGCGTACCGGCGGGGTGGCCGAACGGATCGTTGTCGAGGCCGATGCCCGCTTCGACTGGAGTGAGTTGAACAGCTCGACCGAGACCGGCTCGCTGTTTGCCAGCCGCCGCCTGGTCGAGGTTCGGCTGCCCTCGGGCAAGCCGGGCCGGGAAGGGGGTGCGGCATTGCGTGAGTTCGTCGAGCAGGCCGGCGACGATGTGCTGCTGGTCAAGTGCAACGACTGGGAGTTCGGCAGTGAAAAGACCGCCTGGGTGAAGGCGCTCGACGGCGCCGGCGTTTACGTACCTTGCTGGCGGGTCAAGCCGCACCAGTTGCCGGACTGGATCGGTCGTCGGCTGGCCCAGCGTGGGCTGCAGGCCGACCGTGCGGCCGCCGCCTTCCTGGCCGAACGGCTGGAGGGCAACCTGCTGGCCGCCGCCCAGGAAATCGAACGTCTTGCCTTGTTGTTTGGCCGCGGCCAGATCGGCCTGGAGCAGGTGCGCGAAGCGGTCGCCGACAGCGCGCGTTTCGACAGCTTTCGAGTGGTCGAGCTGGTGCTTGCCGGCCAGCCCGGTGCGGCCGTGCGATCCATCCGCGGCCTGCGTGAAGCCGACACCCCCATGCCGATGGTCGTCGGCGCGCTGGCGCGTGAGTTGCAGAACATTGGTGCTTTCCAGGCACTGACCCGGCACATGCCGCCAGCCCGGGCATTTTCCGAACTGGGGGTGTGGAAGAGTCGCCAGCAGCCCCTGGCAGCGGCAGCCCGTCGACTGCAACCGGACATCGTGCGCCAGGCCCTGGCTCGACTGGCCGATCTCGATGCCATGTCCAAGTCCAGCCGGCAGGGCGAGTTCTGGGTTGCGCTGGAGCGCCTGTGCGTGGGCCTGGCCACCAATCGCGGCGAGTTGTGCGCGGCATGAAGCAGGCAACAGCCATATTCGGCGGTACCTTCGACCCGGTTCACTACGGCCACCTGCGGGCCGCCGCCGAGGTCAGCGAAAAGCTCGATGTCAGCGACTTCCGACTGCTGCCGGCCGGCCAGCCACCGCATCGCGATCACACCGGCGCCGAGGCCTATCATCGCCTGGCCATGCTGGAATTGGCGCTGGCCCCGTATCCGGACCTGACCGTGGACGAGCGCGAGGTCCGGCGCGAGGGACCATCCTACATGGTCGAGACCCTGGCCTCGATCCGCCGCGAGGTCGGCGAGGTGCCGGTCATTCTGTGCCTGGGCCAGGATGCGGCCAACAAGCTGGAAGGCTGGCACCGCTGGCGCGAACTGTTTGAACTGGCCCATCTTGTGGTCATGAAGCGGCCACGTAGCCGCCCGCGCTATCCCGAGGCAGTCGCCGGTGAACTCAGGGACAGGCGCGTGCGTTCCACGAGTGCACTCATGAGTGAGCCGGCCGGCCGGGTGCGCAACCTGGATGTCACCCAGCTGTCCATCTCCTCGACCGATATCCGCAAGCAGCTGGCTGCCGGTCGTGACCCCCGTTTCCTGCTGCCGGCCACTGTCCTGGCCTACATCCGCAAGCACGGCCTTTACAAAACACGAGCATGATGACCGCACGCGCGCAAACAGGGTAGAATGGCAGCCGGGTATACCTAGAGCAGTAACCGTACTTGACTGAAAATCAGATTCCTTCCCCGAGTGAAGTGCGCGACCTTGCGATCGCCACTCTCGAAGACGCCAAGGCCTCGGACATCCAGGTCATCGATCTCACCGAACGCGGCACATTCGCCGATTACATGATCGTCTGCAGCGGTTCCTCGTCACGGCAGGTCAAGGCCGCCGCCGAGCGGGTCGTGCTGCGGGCCAAGGCGGCTGGCATCAAGCCGTTCGGTATCGAGGGCACTGGCGAAAGCGAGTGGGTGCTGGTCGATCTGTGCGACGTGGTCGTCCATGTCATGCAGCCGCAGACGCGCGCCTTCTACAACCTCGAAAAGCTCTGGTCGGCGCCTCCGGCGACTCGTTCGGCCCAGGCCTGACACCCGGGAGCTTGTACGGTGGACCTGGCAGTCGCCGCCATCGGCACGCGCATGCCTGGCTGGATCGCCGACGGCTGGCACGAGTACGCCCGTCGCATGCCACCCCACCTGAACCTGGACTTGATCGAAGTGCCGGTGGCCGGCAAGGCCGGTGCCGGCCGCGAGTCGGCCGTGGAGGCCGAACGCCTCCTCGCCAGGGTGCCGGACAACGCCTTGCGGGTTGCGCTGGAAATCGGTGCGCGCCCGTGGTCGACCGAGAAGCTGTCGAAACGGCTTGATCACTGGCAGCACGAGGGCCGTCCGGTCTGGTTTTTCATCGGCGGTGCCGGCGGCCTGGACCGCAGCCTGCTCGACACCTGTGGCGAGCGCTGGTCACTGGGCCCGGCCACGCTCCCGCACATGCTGGTCCGCGTCATCGTCGCCGAACAACTCTACCGCGCCTGGACGATTCTGAGCGGGCATCCGTATCATCGGGGCTGAACGCGAAAATGAGCAACCTGATTCTCGCCTCCGCCTCCCCCCGTCGCCGTGAACTGCTCGGCGTATACGGTATCGATTTCGAAGTCCGGCCGGCCGATATCGACGAGTCGGTCATCGCCGGGGAAACGCCGGCCGATTACACCGTACGCCTGGCGGTGGAGAAGGCTCGGGCGGTGGCAGGCCAGTACGCCGATTGTTTTGTGTTGGGATCGGATACCACCGTGGCGCTTGAAGGCGACTGCCTGGGCAAGCCGACTGACGCCGACGAGGCCCGGGATATGCTCGAGCGCCTGTCGGGCACGGTCCACGAAGTGCTGTCGGCCGTGGCCCTGGTGTATCCCGGCGGCGGGATCGAGACTCGACTCAGCACGACACTGGTCGACTTCGCCCGCTTGCCGACAGGCTGGATTCGCGACTACACCGCCTCCGGCGAACCGATGGACAAGGCCGGGGCCTATGGCATCCAGGGGGCGGCCGGGGTCTGGGTGCGTCGCCTCGACGGCAGCTATACCGGTGTGGTTGGACTACCCCTTTTCGAGACGGGTGAACTCCTGCGCGAGGCCGACCTGTGCTGAACGGCCACCATCGGCAGCTGCGGTCAAAGTGATATTCTTGCAGCTTGAGCACCACTGCCCGGAAATACGCATACCTTGAGCGACGATATCCTGATCAATGTCACGCCGACCGAGCGCCGGGTTGCGGTGGTCGAAAATGGCCTGTTGCAGGAACTCTACCTGGAGCGCATCAATGATGCCGGGTACGTCGGTAACATTTACATGGGCCGGGTCGAGCGCGTATTGCCGGGGATGCAGGCAGCCTTCGTCAACATTGGTCTTGATCGCACCGCTTTCCTGCACGCCGCCGATATCGTGCCGCGCCAGCCCGAACTGAGCGACAACGGCGACCCCCTGCCGACGCCGCCGATCACCGAGTTGCTTCACCAGGGCCAGAAAATCCTCGTCCAGGTGATCAAGGATCCGCTCGGTACCAAGGGTGCACGCCTGACCACCCAACTCAGTATTCCCTCGCGTTACCTGGTGCTCCTGCCCGGCGTCGACAGTCTGGGGGTGTCGGTACGCATCGAAGCCGAGGAAGAGCGCCAGCGCCTGCGTGATCGGCTGCGTGAGTTCGTCGGCGAGGAAAGTGATGCGGGCTTCATCGTCCGCACCAATGCCGAGGGCGTTGGGGGTGATGCCCTGGGGCGTGATCTGGCCTACTTGCGTCGGCTATGGCCGCGTATCGAGGAACAGGCCGGGCAGGCCGAGCCGGGTCAGTGTGTCTATGAAGACCTTGCCCTGCCGTACCGATCGCTGCGTGACCTGATGCACGGTGGCGTCGAACGGGTGCGGATCGACGACGAAGAAACCTGGCGCCGCGCGAAGCGTTTCGCCGAGGACTTTTTCCCCGAGTGGGTCGAGCGCATCGAACACTATGCCGGTGACGGTCCGCTGTTCGACCTGTATGGCGTGGAGAACGAGATCGAGCGCGCCCTGAGCCGAACGACGCCACTCAANTCCGGGGGGCACCTGACCATCGACCAGACCGAGGCCATGACAACGGTGGACGTCAATACCGGCGCCTACCTGGGTCATCGCAACCTCGAGGAGACCATTTACAAGACCAATCTCGAGGCCGCCCAGGCGATCGCTCGCCAGCTGCGTCTGCGCAATCTCGGCGGCATCATCATCATCGATTTCATCGACATGAGCGAGGAAGAGCACAAGCGCCAGGTCCTGCGAACGCTGCAGCGCGCACTGGCGCGCGATCACGCCCGCACGACGGTATCCGACATTTCCGCCCTGGGGCTGGTGGAGATGACCCGAAAGCGCACCACGGAGAGCCTGGAGCACCGCCTGTGCGAGCCTTGCCTGAACTGCGAGGGAACCGGCCGCGTCAAGAGCGTGGATACCGTGTGTTCCGAGATCTTCCGCGAGATTCTGAGGGCGGTGCGCCAGTTCGATACGGGTGAACTCAGGGTCATGGCCTGTCCGCCGGTGGTCGATCGGATCCTCGAAGAGCATCACCGCACCATCGCCGAGCTGACCGAGCAACTCGGCACCAGCATCTGCTTTCAGCCAGAAGAGGGATACGGTCAGGAACAGTTCGACGTGGTTCTGCTTTGAGTCGCATGCGCAAGCAGAATGGCTGGATTCGCAGAGGGCTGCAGCGGCTGGCCGCCACGCTGGTGGCGCTTTGCGCGGTCGTGATCATCCTCACCGCCGTTCTGGTCGGGCTCGGCCGAGCGCTGGTGCCCCATGTCGACCAGATCCGCCCCTGGCTGGAATTGCAGATCAGCGAACGCAGCGGCATGCCGATCGGGATCACCCGGCTGGAGGCGCAGTGGCCACGGCTCACGCCGAAGCTCTCCCTGCATTCGGTGCGCATCGGTGAGCCTGATGAGCCATTGGCGACCATCGACAGTGTCCGACTGGAAGTTCATCCACCCGGCCTGTTTCAGCAGGATCGGAATCTGTTCAATGTGGCCGTGCTGGGTCTGGATATCGAATTGACCGAAGACGACGACGGTCATTGGGGCATTCGATTGGCTGGCGGTGGCCAGTTGGGCATGGGCGAGAACATGCCGGCGTTGAGAATGCTGACCGGCAACCTGCTGTTGCGGGATGTCAAGCTGCGCGTCGTGCCGCGCCGGATGCCGGCCACCGCGTGGCGCCTGCCCGAGGCCGAACTGGAACGTTCTGTTGGTCAAACGGCCCTGGTCGGACGCATGCATCCGGCCGGCGATGAGCGCTCGATGATGGAGCTGCGGTTGCGCACAGACCATCTGNATGGGCGGCCGGACAGTATCAGTGCCTGGGTCGCTGTACCCAAGCTGGAACTGGATGCCGGCCCGGTCCGGCAGTTCGTGCCACCGGAGTTCAAGTTGGACGACAGGCGACTCGAAGCAGTGGCCTGGCTGGACTGGACTGCCCGGGATGGTGCGAGTGTCGATGTCGATTTCACCTTCCGCGGAGGTAGGCGAGAAGCGGTAACCGGTGCCCTGCAACTGGTCCGACAGGGACGCCGGATCGATGCCGAGCTGATCGAGCTGGCCATCGGCGACGACCGTGTCCTGTCGGGTCTTTCAGTGGCGCGACTGGACCAGCTCTGGGGGCTGGGTATCGATTACCTCGACCTGCACCAGCTGCACCGCCTGGTCGCACCTGGTTCCGAGTTGCTTCCCTGGTGGCCCGAGCGGCTGGGCGGCGAATTGAGCGATGTTCTGACCGTGTACCGGCAAGGGGAGGGGCTGGGCCGGATGGACGCACGCCTGCAAGGGCTGGAGCTGTCGCCGACCGACCCCGTTCCGGGGGTGAATGGACTGGACGCAACCCTCGTCCTGGACGGCGATCGCGTGGCAGTGACGCCACGCGGAACGGTGAGCGTGGAATGGCCACGGGTGCTTCGACAGACGGTGCGCCTGGACCGGATCGAGGGACGCCTTGTGCTGGCTCCCGACAGCGTGGAGTTCGACGGCCTGGCCATCTCGCACGAGGTGGTCGATGCGCGCGCCGACGGCTGGATCTACCTGGGTGACGACCGGCCGTTTCTCGACTTCGGCATCGAGGTCGATCGCATCGAGACCGGCGACCCGCGCCCCTGGCTGCCGCACGGCATCATTCCACCTCGGGCCCTGGAATGGCTGGACCAGGCCCTGGTCCACATTGAGCAGGCCAGCGGCAGTCTGCTGTTTCACATGCGCGCCGGGCAACGGGCTCCGGATTTCGATCCCGGCGATTTTCACGCCGAGGTCGAGTTCAGCGACGCCGAGATGGCCTACTGGCCGGATTGGCCTTCGGCCGCGCTGCACCGCGGAAACGTCGAGTTCCTGGGGCGCAGCCTGTTCGGACAGGTGCCCGAGGCGCGCCTGGGTGAACTGAACCTGTCGCTCGACCAGGCCGTGATTACCGATCTGACCGAGCCCGAACTGGCGTTCCTGGCCGTGGCCGAGCAGGCCGGCGCCGAGGAGTTGGCCGATGTCCTCGAACAAATGCCGGTCCCCGGCTGGCAGGCGCTGTTGGAGCATACCCGCTGGTCCGGCCCGCTGGGCTTTTCCACCGAGGTGATTCTGCCGTTTCGGCGCATGCAGGACTGGCACCTGGAAGGCGAGGCCAGCCTCGGCGGTATCGGGATGTCCTTGCCGAGCCTCGGAATCGGGTTATCAGACCTGCGCGGAAGCGTGTTCTTCGATCGCCATCGACTCTTGCCGGCCGCTTTGCAGGCCATGGCCGGCGAGCGCATGCTGACCCTCGACCTGGCCGCCGGTTTCGAGGCACCCGCCAGCCTGGAAATCGGTGCCGACCTGCACCCGGCCGACCTGGTCGCTGATGCCGGGGTGGCCGCAAGGCTGGGTGAGCGCATCTCCGGTACGTCTTACTGGCAGTTTCGGCTCGATGCCGCCGACGACGGCCTGGAGATGGCCTTGAGTGGCGATCTCGAGGGCCTGGGACTGGAACTGCCCGAGCCGATGACCAAGCTGATGCCGGAGACCTGGCCATTGGCAGCGTCGGCTCACCTGCACGATGGGCAGATCCGGTTTCAGGCAACACTTGCCGATCGGGTCGAACTCGGCGTGCGCGGCGACGGCAACGGCTGGCGTACAGCCGTGGGCCTGTACGCGCCTCGCCCCGACTGGCCCGAAGAGCCGGGTTTCGCCGTCGACGGGCAGCTCGAGGTGCTTGATCTCGAGCCTTGGGTCGGCCTGGCCGATGGCATGTCGCGACCACCGGCAATGGGCAGTCTGACAGGTTTTTCGCAGCTTTCCCTTGGCCGTCTGGCCTGGGGAGACCTGCACCTGGAGGACGTTGACCTGGAGTTGACCCGCAGCTCGGAGGCCTGGGATCTGAACCTTGACGGGGTCGGCGCGCGGGGGCAGGCAACGGTACCCGTGCCGCTGGATTCCGGGCGTGTTCTTGCCGTTGACCTGGCGCACCTTTACCTGCTCGACGACAGTCCCGATACCGACGCCACGGGCCTGGACGATGCGATGGCGCCGGGCCAGACCTCCACCACCAGCCCGGTCGGGTTTCCGCCATTGCATGTCCTGATCGAAGACTTGCGCTATCGCGAGCTGGATATCGGCCGCGTGCGCATCGAGGCACACTCGGCCAGCAGTGGGATGGAGATTGAACGCGTCGAGGCCGATGGGCCGAACCTGGACCTGCGCGGTGGCGGGCGCTGGATTGAAACGGACGACGGCCCGTACAGCGAGTTCGAGGGGCGCCTGATCACCGCCAGCCTGACCGACATGCTGGCCGTCCTGGGCTACGAAACCGGCCTCGAGGCCGCCCGCACCCAGGCCAATATCGTCGGCCGCTGGCCCGGCGCGCCGCATGACTTTTCCCTGCGGCGTTTCGATGGGAGCCTGGCCATCGAGGTTGCCGACGGGCTGATCCCCGAAGCGCGCCCCGGTGCCGGCCGCCTGCTGGGGCTGATCAGTATCGGCACCATACCCAGGCGGCTGACACTGGATTTCCGCGATGTCTTCGCCCAGGGGCTCAAGTTCGACCGCATCGAGGGCCGGTTCGATCTGGCTGACGGTCTTGCCGTGACCGAGGATCTCCATGTCGACTCCCCGGCTGCCCGCATTCGTGTCAGCGGCTCGACCGACATGATTGACCGACGTTACGACCAGTACCTGGTGGTCGAGCCGGGCGTCGGCGGCACGTTGCCCATCCTGGGTGTTCTGGCCGGTGGCCCGGTGGGGGCTGCCGCCGGTCTGGTCCTGCAGACGCTGTTCGATCGACCGCTTCGCGGTATCGCCGAGGCGCGGTATGCCATCTCCGGCAGCTGGGATGATCCGGTCGTCGAACTGGTGGAGGCACGCGTGACTGATGAAGAGGGCGATGAACAGGTCATCGTGCCGGACACGCTGCCGCACGATTGAAAGACCGGGCTTTCGTCCGAATATCTGGAGTTCAACCGGAGCACTA
>SL_3KL_010_SEDDRAFT_10002451_pt1 | contig 16930 bp, 14 predicted proteins | sample SodLakKL_010_SED_2_FD_10381 | JGI IMG/M metagenome (IMG submission 10381) | reverse complement strand
TGAAGATCGCGCAGTGCCTGCTCACGAAGGCCGGGAGGCCCGGTAAAGAAGCCATCAGGGTCCAGCTGATGGAGCTTCCACCAGTGGTAGGCTCCGATCGCAGCGCACACGAGTGATGCGATTACCAGAAGCGCAAGGACGATCATTTCGACTGACATATTCTTTCTCCCATCAATGTCATTTCTTTGTTCGGGCAGGTGCGAGCATCAAGTTGCCGTTGCACATGATGCATCGGGGCATCCAAACACGGTGGGGCTGCAATATTGCAGCATGCTCGTGAGGGCGCAAACGCTGGCAGGATACACATTCCTGATTCATCGTTGCTGGAGTGACCTGTCATGAGTTTTATGAATTCCCTGTTTGATCTCTTTTTCGGTACCGCCACCTCGTACGAGGGCTCGTCGCCTTTCAGCACGGGTTGCGATTCGACACAGATGGACGCGATCAATCCCGCCAATGGGCTACCCATGGTCGGTGGTGAAGGGGGGATCGACGTGGCTGGCAATCCCTACGGTTGCGACAACTCGGACTGGCACTCCGGTTCGATGTTCGATGACAGCGGGATCGGTGGATGCGGCTCCGGTATCGATTCCGACTCGTTCGGCTGCGGTGCCGGTCTGGACGACTGGTAGCCGACGATTCCTGCCCGCAACGTCTTTCATTGATCCAGTTCACGCGTGTTGACAGCCTGGCATGATTCCCCATGCCAGAAAAAGAGCAATATTGCGGTGTAAAATGTGTACGGGATGAAGGGAGATGATCGGAACCTGCTTTAAAATGAACGGCTGTGCGAGCATTTTTTGGTGGCTGTCATCCAGAGCCGCGGTGATGATGCCGTGGTGTCGAGGGTCCTCAGAGGGTTCTCGACCCTGATGATCTTTCCGCATATCGATTTTTGGGCCCCGGCAGGCGCCGGGCAGCTTTGGCAATCGCGCACGTATTTTGCTGGTTCTCTACATGTTGCAAGTCTGATGTTGCTCAAGGCATGGGGATGCCCGAGACTTGGCGGTCGGTAAGTTCACCCGGGTTGAATTCAATGGCTGGGTCGGGTAGAACTCTGAGGCAGGATCGATGTTTGGGGAAGTGATGAACCAAGGAATCAGGGCGCTGTCCGGGCAGGGTGGGCTGTGTGCCACCCTGCTGGAGGAAGCCAGCCTGCCGACCATGGTGCCCATGCTTCGGGCGCGCGAGCGCTGGTTCCTGTTGGTTGAAACCCTGCTCGGCCACGGTACGGTGCGGGGGGGCAGGGGGCGGGATTTTCCCTTCTCGCATCAGCGCGGCCGCAGCACCCGGTTGGCGCTGGCACTGGCGGGCGTGGTTGAAGGTTTTCGTCCCGGCGCCAAGAGCCAATTGGCACACATTTGCATCTACGATGTCCTGGTCGCGCTGCATTGCATTGGCATGGCCCGCACAATGCATTTCACTGATCCGCTCAAGCAGGAACACTACTACAGTACGGCGCTGGAGGTGCTTCTGGAGTACCTTTTCGACCCGCTGGAAGCTGAGCAGATCCGTGATCTGATCGGACTCAGTCGCAATGGAGTGGAATGCACGCGAAGCATGCGCAAGCGGTTTCGTCGCCAAGATCTTCGTCTCGCACAATGTGCTGCCGCAATGGCATCAGTCAGTTTGTCCGATCAGCACGAAAGCGATCCGACGAAATGGCTGACGGAGCGATTCGGACTTCGTAATGAAGATCTGCAGGCGCTTGATGCGATTCGTGTCAACCTTCTCGTGATCAAGGTCAAGGGGGCACAGCGTTTTCTCGATACCTGCATCAAGCCCTTTATTCAGCGTGGTGCCAGTGCCTGGTGCTCACTGGTTGCATCCCGGGCACGTGATAGCCTCACGCATTCCCAGATGCTTCCCATAAGTCTCTTGATCGACAACGATGCGGTCACTACCTTCCTTTGTCCGTCAGATCTTGGGCTTCCGGACATCGAACAGACTCTTCGCAACTTCTTTCTGGATGAAAGTCCCGAGAATCTGTCTCGTGAGTTCGTGGCAAGATATTGTCCGCGCCTGATGCCCTACTACGAGTCTGCGTGCCAGGCATCACAAATGACAGCACAGGTGCTGCCGTCCCTGGGGTATGAACTCCGTCAGGATTGCTCCCTGCTGCAACTCTCCACCCAGTGCGTGGCTATGGCCAGCGAATTGTCAGAAACTGAGACCGGGGTGCGATTGATGCAGTTTTGCAGGGGACGGCAACCTCTCGATGAGCCCGCCTGCAGTGGTCATCTGGGCAGCGTCGTGCTGCCTGAAAAGCGGCACCAGATGCCATTGTGGTATAACCCCAGCGGCGATCAGGCCTATGGGTTTATCGCCACCACCTTCAGCCTCGCAGAGATCACCTACTCGCGCATGACCCGAGTAATGATTCGAGAACAACTGCGCAGCCATTACGGTATGGACGTGCGCGCACCGGAGAACCAGCAGGGGCTGTTACGGTTGCTGCCAGGCGGAGATGAAGGCAGGCTGACCTACCTGAAATACGACGGTGATGCCATTGGACGCCTGTTCCTGAGCCAGCCGATGATTCGTAGGCCGGCAATAAGTATTCATCTGGAGAGGCTGATTCGAGATGCCTGGATCGAGTCCGTTGTTGAACTGATTCGTGACCGAGGTCTTGACGGCATTCCGGTTGATCTCGTGTACATGGGTGGTGATGATTTGTTGATGGTGTTGCCAGATGTGCTCGTCAAGGAGTTCATCCAGTATTTCGACACTCGGCTGACGCGTGGGGAGGGTCTCGGCATTACATTCACTTTCGCAGGCTTGAGTGGAATCACGGTTGCCGATGCCAGGAGCACGAATGTACTCAATCGTGTCAATGATCTCCTGGCGAGGATAAAAGTGCTCCGAAAGGGTCGGCAACTCGAAGCACATGCTGAAAAACACTTCGAGCCTGTCATATGTCGAAAATCTGCGGGTGCCATAATCCCGGCCTGCGCGGTGCCAGACGATACGGGCATAAGCAGGAAAGTGATTATTCCCTGCCAATGAGTGAGCTCTGTGTTTTCAAGGAGTTTACGGGGGGCGCCGGAGGCGGTGCCGGCAGCGTGATTCACCCATCGGGCCGACAGATCGTTCTGGTTGCGGTACAGGGTGACCCTTGCGACGCAGGCACGATCGGGAAAAGTTTCATGCAGCAGATCGGGCGGTTCGGGAAGCGGGCTGCCTTCGATTTACCGGCCTTGCTCGATGAGTGGAAGCGAACCATAGGCACGAATCCAGAGCAAGTGGATGTCGCCCTGGTGACCTCGGACCGACAGGTTGTGCATCTGGATGTGCATGGCGCTTTCCGCTTGTATCGGCTTTCGGATGCCCAAGGGCCGGTGCTGGAACAGGAGTTCCTGGCAGGTGAGACTGTGAAAGAGAATGCGTCTCTGGCTGATTTTTCCTCTTACCTGATCACATCCCGCGAAATTTCTCAGCAAGCCGTTGAAAACGGGGGAATCAGGGCGGGACGCTTAGCAGCTTCCCAGATCCGACGATATCTTGAACCTTACGATCACGAACAGCGCGTATGGGTCGCAACAGTCTTTCCGGTCGATGCCCAGTTCGACCTGGTTTCACCGGAATGGCCCTGGAACCCGCTGATGGGAGAAACGGAGGAGCGCCGCCATGAAAGACTGGGTATTCGTCGTATTGTCGACGGCCTGTTCAGCCACCCCTGGTTCTCGGATTCGCGTCGTGGCTATTTCCGGATTGTGCCGGCACCTGCCGCGCTACGGCCCAACAGTTCACGTGAGTTCGATGGCTTGCTTGTAAGTACACTGGGCGTCTTTCTGCTGGAGCTAAAGGATCACCACGGCATGATTAAGGTGCACGCCGGGGCCAGTACAGGCGGTGCTTCGCTGGAATTGACGGACACTGGGGATCAAGCTGGGGATCCTTTGGGTAATCTGCGAGCTGGAATTCGTCACCTCCAGGAGCATGAAGCCTTGTCATCAATCGATCGTGTCGAAGCTCGTCGCCTGGGTGCGCTGGTTTTTACCCACGACAACGCGCGGGTGAGTTGCATCATGGAGGATGGTTCGCAGCGTGAACTGCCCTGTCAGATTGGCGAGGTTCTTGTGTGCCGTCCGAGTGAATTGCCCGACCTGATCCTGCGCTATGCCAAGAGCTTTCTCGGAAAACGCATGAAGCGTTTGGCGTTGGATCCTGAACAGGTTGAACAGATTTGCAAGTCACTGGTTGCCCCGGCAGCGACAAGCCAGGTCCTGTCTTTTGGGGACGATGTGCGAATTTTTCTCGATAGAGAAATACCCCCCGAGTCGACCCAGTACTTCAAGGTATTCACGGCCAGCTATAACGGTGAAGACTGTATCGCCAAGCGGTTCGACCTGTCGCCATTGGCAGTTGGTCCGCGCGAGGGGGAAAAAAGTCGACTTGCACGGGAGGTCAAGATACTACGTTCTCTCAATCGTCACGGAGTTGCCGGGGTGCCTTACTGCTACGAGAAGCTGGAGAAGGGCAGCTCGGTTTATATCCTTTTGGCACCCCACGCAAAAGCTACTTTAGTCGACTGGCTCGGGAATGGGCCGGATTTCCGTCAGCGACTTTCACTGATGAGAGGCGTGGCCAGAATTCTATTTGAGATCAACCAGATAGACTCCAGTATCGTTCATAGAGCCATCCATCCGCACAACATTCGAATAGACGAAGAAGAAACACCCCAGTTGATCAATTTCGAATGCTGTCAACTGGATACGGTTGCCACCATCGGCCCAAGAGCCCGGCGATCCATGGAGACCGCATTCCTCGCGCCGGAAGCGAGCGCTGCCGGTAGTCAATTGACCCACGCAGCAGATGTCTTCAGTTATATGCTTTGCCTGCACTTTGCGCTCACCGGAGAGCAGTTGTTGCATGAAGATATTGCCCATCTTCACAGTTCTGCAAGGCGGCGGAGAGGGTATGTTTACCAACATTTTGTCAGAACCATGGGTTTACCCGCGGACTCTGCTGAACTTTGGGCTCGAAGCCTTCATGACAATCCCGATTACCGTCCATACATCGGGCAGGTGGCCGAAGAGATCGAGAATTGGATGAAGGAATGAGCAGCCAGCCCATACCCAAGTCTGTGCTCGACCGCTACGGAATCGAGCTCCAGAGCACGATCTACTCCAGCCCGGAAACAGGCCGCTCCCTCCACCGTGTTATCAGACACGATGTGCAGGGGGCTTACGCATTGAAGGCATTCGAAGCAGATACCTTCGATGACAGGCAGATTCGCCATGAGATCACGGTGCTCAATCGCTTGCCGTTCGGCCTGGCTCCTCGCTGTCATGGTCAGTCAGACTTCAAGGGCGCACGCTTTCTCTTGCTTGACTGGATAGAGGGGCGGCCGCTGGGTGACTACTACCGAAGGTCACCGCGTGGCCCGTCCGAGGTAAAGCTCAGGTTGCAGCTGCTGTGTGATCTGGCTTTCAAGCTTGATGATATCCATCGTCATCGCGTTATTCACCGCGATCTGAAGCCGGACAACGTGCTGGTCGTCGGATCTGGGGGACGGGTTCGTCGTGTCCATATCATCGATTTTGGTCTTTCGGCCCAGAATCGTGCTCACGTGGAAGGTACGCCAATATACCAGGCGCCGGAACAGAACGGAGAACGTCATATGCGCCTTACGCAGGCAGTCGATGTTTTCGCCTTGGGACAGATGGGTTGGTTTCTGCTCAGCGCCTCACCTTGCCATCTCAAACCCAATTTCGAGTATAGCGACTGGGCCGAACAAGACCGGCCTGACGGAGTTGCCGGGCTTCCAGAAAAAATCCTGGAAGTACTCGACAAAGCTGTCTCGTTCAGCCCGGATTGCCGTCAAAGGAGTGCAGGAAGTTTTGCCGGGGAAATCAGGAAAGCAATGAGATTGATCAGATGATAAAAAATTTGAGTAAAAATCAGCCAGCGGAAAAACTGCAGTTTTTTCCGGAAAATATGGCCAAGGATTGGGGCTGTGAATTACCGATGGCAAGGCATGGGAAGCGTGGTGTGATGGATTCCGGGTGGCCTGAGTGCGGACCGGACGAGCAAGAACTCATTAATCAGCTTGAAGCTGCTCGACGGTGCTGGGTCAGGACCGCAGATGGAAGGCAATTCGAGTTCTTGGTGGGGCCTTACCACCTCTCCGCTACGCTTAATACTGATTACAAGGGAAGCACGCTGCTTGCCAATCCAGTTCGGTTCGCTCGAACTGGTGATCGTCGTCGGATATTGAGTCAAGGTGTGGTCGTCAGACACGAGGGAGTACTGCTGATGCCTGGCACCTCGGTTGCCGCCATGAAAGATCACCACCCATGGTCGAATCCCCACTTCATTGCCCGGTTTGCCGATCTGGTCAAGGGAGCTCGTCCAGATGGAACGCAGGAGGTTCAGGAGTGCAGCGAGGCGGAGGTAGATGTTCTGGACTGCCTGGAAAACTTTATCGAGGCCGAACATGAGGTCGAGGAGCGCGTGGCACGACAGACGCCGCCCTTTTACTATCAATCCTGGACGGCTCTGGACAAACAGTTATTCGGGCGTCAGCATTTTCGGATTCAGCTGAGTCGGTCAGACCACGAGCGCATGGTCGAGTTGAAACCCGCGCTGTTGGCGCCGGTCGATGCCATGGGTGAACCTAGTCTGGTTCGCATGGAAATATCGGAGCTCGAGCCTGTCGAGGGGCAGCCGCTTATCGATGTGTCCGTCGCGAGACAGACGGACATTGATGAAATTCCTCGCAGTGGAGAACTGCTGCTGGCAGCCATACCCACCCAGCGAAACGTAAGGTTGGCCGTGCTTGACCAGTTGCGTGAAAATAAATCGACCAATCCCTGGCTGCTGCCCTTGATGGCCGGAGAGTACAGATTCCCCGAACTGACGCCTGAGAACGTGCCGATTCCGTCCTCCCCTTATCAACCGACTGATTCGCAGCGACGGGCAATCGATATGGGAGCTGGAACTCCGGACCTTTCCCTCGTTCTGGGCCCCCCGGGGACCGGAAAAACCACGGTTATCGTGCACTGGGCCAATTACTTCGTAAAGCGGGGTCTTCGTGTGCTCGTTGCCTCCCAGAGCAACAAGGCCGTGGATAATGTACTTGAACGGTTGGCTGACGAAGATGGTCTGCAATGTGTTCGTCTTGGCAATGAAAGTCGGATCAGTTCGAGCCTGCACGAGAGTCTTCTTGATAACAGGATTCGTCAGATCCAGAGGGATATGCTTGATCAGGAAGCTAGTGTGTCCGAGCGAATATCCAGGGTTCGAGCCTATCTCACTGCTCTAGAAGACAGGCGTGGAGATTTGGACAAAATACGTAGCGTGTTGTCTAGCCTGGAGGGTAGATGTGTAGCTGAGGACCGGGGTTTGGGAGAGGCCAGGAATGCGTACCGAAAGCTTTCCGACAAGCTGGATCGGGTCACGGCCAGTGCCGATCAAGCAGAACGAAGGTACGTACATTTGCGCGGTCCCCGGTGGCACCCTCTGATCGAACCCATCAGAAAAATGTTCGTGTGGCCACTCATGTTGAAGTCTCGTTTGGCGGGAAGAAAAAGGCGCCGAATGTCCGGGAGGCTGAAGACTCGTCTTGTAGCCCTGGAGCAGGAGCTTGACAGGGCCCAGCATGCTTTCGATGCAGCAGTCCAGTCCAGAAATGCCAAGCGTGCCGAACTCGAGGCCGCCTTTCCTGTGGTGCCGTTGCACTCGGTAGGAGACTTGCCTTTGCCGACCATGAATGACTTTGATTGGGGGCAGGTGGCGGAGTTGCAAGCTCAACTCGACCGCGTCACCCAATGTGTCGCAGAGTGGTACGGGGGGTTGAGGAAAAAACGCGAGATTCTCAATGACCTGGCGTTGGAGAGAGTCAATGTCGTCGGTGCGACCTGTATTGGCATCAATACCAAGGAAATCTTCCGGAAAATGACGTTTGATGTGGTTATCGTGGACGAGTCTGGCCAGATCCAGGCACACAACCTGATTGTGCCATTGTCGCGTGCTGCTCGTGTCATCATGGTAGGCGACCACAAGCAGTTGCCCCCCGTCGTTCAGGACGAGATACAGGAAGAGATTGAGGCCCGGGGGGATTGGGACGAGATGGCCAGTGAGCTTTTCCAGAAGAGTTGGTTTGAACTGCTCTGGGATCGCGTTCCTGAAAACCGCAAGGTCATGCTCGACACGCAATTTCGCTGCCCGGCAGTCATCAGTGATTATGTTTCAGATGCATTCTACGAGGGCGAATACCGTGCCGGCCACGCCATGAAAGAGAAAGGCCCGTTGTTCAGCTTCACATCCAGCCCCATGATCTTCGTCGATACATCCAAGATAGATAAGCGCCACGAGCAGTCCAGACGCTCCGATGACCGCCTGGAGATACTGGGCAATGAGACGGAAACCAGGCTGATTGTGAATGTGTTGGAGGCGGCGCTCATTGAGATGCCAGATCTGGCTCATCGACGTGAAATCGGAATCATTGTGCCCTATGCCAATCATGTAAAGCGCATTCAGAAATTGATTCAAAAGCGACGGCGGTCGGGCTCGCTGAAGAACCTGGATATGCCGGTCGGAGAGCTAGTTGCATCAGTCGATAGTTTCCAGGGGCAGGAGAGGGATCTTGTGATCTTCACTTTTACGAGGTCGAACTCGCGCGGAGCGGTGGGCTTTCTGGCCGATTGGCGCCGGCTCAATGTCGCAATGACCCGTGCCAGGAAGCAGTTGATCATGATCGGGGACAGCAAAACACTGGCAAGAAAGCCCAGATCTACAGGAGCTAGAGATGCTGAATTCAAGCATGCTGTGCGCAAACTGCGCGACTTCTGTCAGGCTCGAAATGCATTGATTTCCGGTGACCGACTGGAAGGACTCCCATCCGACCCATAGGCCAAGTGAGCCATCGAATTGACATGTTTCAATCTGAAACGTGCGAACTGCTGAAAACAGGGGATAGGCCTGAAATGAGTTTGATGCAAGAAAAGAATGCCGGATCATCGCGACCGCGGAAAATGCACTGGAAAGCGCTTCGCTTGCACGTCAATAGACGGCTGAGAATTCAGGAAAAACAGCTGTATTATTTCGCTACTTGCAGGCTTCCCTGCTTGCAGCTTCGAGTGCATGTGCTTGAGCAGGGGCGAGAAGAGTTGAATGCGTTCGATAGCGGTCTGCTCATGCTGATTGATTCTGGAGTGCGGACCATAAGCGGGTTGAGTGATGTCACTGCAATGGCTCCCCGATCAGTAGTACGAATTATGTCCGAGAAGATCGGGGAGTTCCTTGCTGAAGAGGGCGAGCAGGGTCTGGTCTTGACTAATCTGGGAAAGAAGAGTATCGAGCTGGGTGTTCCAGTCAAGCGAACCGAGCGTGTCCTCCGACTGTGCGGGTTGACATCGCGCCTACTGCCAGCCGATGCATATCAGTATGAATGGAAGCCATTGACCGGCGTTATGAGCGGGCGTTTGCCATTTGGACAATTTCTGCCAGAGAGAGAGGTGGTTTCTACCGAAGCAATTGACATCTGCAAGATTGAGGACCCTCGGGCATTCAATTTACCTGAGGAAACTATTGAGATCGAATCGATAGTAGATTATCTGCCCGGTTACCAGGAGGGGAAGCTTTGTATATATGGGTCTGGTCGGCACGAGTCAGCCGAGGTATTGTGGGGCAGGAGCATGCTCAACTATGCAATATCCGATATTACTCCGTTGATCGATTTTATCAATCCTGCGGCAGATTTTTCGAATAGCAGGAACAAGAGTAAAAAGGAAGGCATGACTCATGCCGAGTTTGCCAGGAAGACACTGGAGAAGGATGGAGTAGTGGTGTCGAAGGATCTCCATAGAGATAAGAATGGAATTCTGAAGATCGAGGTCAGTTCGGTTAGCAAGAAGTGGTTGTCGTCCAGTCCGGATGAAAACAGGAAGCCGGGGGTCGAGCGTGATGGATCTGATAGCCCGTGGGTTTTGCTTTGCGGAACCGCGAACATGCCTGCCGTTCCAGCAACAGGCGCAACGTGTTTTCGAAGGATGAATGATAATCCGGTCGAAGTCTACGTTAATGATCCTGCCTGGAGTCAGGAAATTGAAACATTGAGGCATCTGGATGAGGCTGTATTCAGGTATTACAACGACCCTGTGTCAGACCGAAAACAACGTGATGTCAGATCGTATCTTCTCGACTGTTTCGATAATCAGTCCTTGGAATACATGCGGAAGCTGACCAAAAAGTTCAAGGTAGACAGGCTGCGAAAGGCCTTACCCATAGAGTAAGGGCGTATGTGGCCAGCTGCAGTGCTCGTGGCTGGTAAAGCGCTCATTGTCCGCGCTGCTTACTGTGACGACGATATTCGTCGACAAGACGAAGCCATCACCGACACCTTGGAACCCTGGGGAGCTCGAGCACCAGTTCCGGATGCACTGTGCGCCCATGCGCGATTCAGCGATTGTGCGCCGTTTCGATCTGGCGCTGGATCTGATGGCTTGTCAGTTCTTCACCAGCGGCAAGCTCGAAAGGTCGGCCATGGCAGGTTCAGTGCGCGGCATCAGTTTGTGCGCACAAATCGGCCGGCTGTTTCGGCTCGAGGCGCGCCGGCTGATGCTGAAACATGAACTGATGCTGCCGGATCGTGCCGCCGCGCTGCCCGGTTTCGTCGAGCGCGCACTTCGCGCCGACCTGGTGCAATACAACGGCACCCTGCACATCACGCTGGCGGAGCTGGGGCCATGAGCGACCCGGTACGCCGCTGGCTGATCGCCTACGATATCCGCTGCCCGCGCCGGCTGGCCCGGGTGCATCGACTGGTGTCGAAACAGGCCCTGCCGTTGCAGTATTCGGTGTTCTGCGCGCGCCTGAGCCGATCGCAGGCCCATGCCCTGGTCGCCGAACTGGAAGAACTCATAGCCCCCGAAGACGACGTGCGGCTGTATGCTCTGGGAGAGAATCCATGGTATCGCTGATTCCCGACACCATCTGGCTGATCGAAGATGAAACTGCCTGACACCCCGTCCAGCACGCTGATTGAACAGCGGTTTTCACCGTGGTAGGTTTGAACTCATGTCCTGTTTGAAAAGGGATTAAGACTCGTGCCCGCCGCGGGTGTTCGTCGTCATCACGGTTTGAAACCATGCCCTGTTCGAGAACGGATCAAGCCAAAGATCCCGGGCTTGATCCGGGGGCTGGTCCGATCGCTACCGGCAACCGGGGGCGTCCAAAACGGCTACATGCGAGGCCCCGGCACTTCGCTGCGCTGCGGCCGGAACGACGGCATCGCAGCCTGCTGTCGGCAACTTATCCATTGTGGAGAGAGAACATGGTTAATGATGTAGTGATGACCCCGGTCGAGCGATTTGCCGCGTTTTTCGCTGCCGAGGTCGATGGTGACAGGGAGACTGCTGACCGGCTGGCACGCGAGATGGTGGAGATCGACGGTGTCGATCCTGCCTTTCTCGAACAGCGGGAGCGGGCCCGGCAGCGGTCCGGGCCGGAAGAAGGAAGTGCCGTCGACTCCTGAGGGTCGGTCAGCGGCTGCCAAATATGGGGCGATTCATGCACCCGGCGCTTTGGGGCGCCGGCCCGTGTACGTCAGGGCTATGTAGTATTGACCGCTACTGTCTGAAATGGATGAGAGGGCTGTATCCGCGAGGGGCGAGATCCGATCGACTGTTGCATGCCGGGGATGCAACCCCGGCCTACTCTTTCCAGGTAAAACGCTCGATTGCTGCGCGCTTCTTTCCGCTACTCAATTCCGATGGCCGGATCGCTGCAATATTGCAGAACGGCCGCCTCAATTGCTTCTGGTCCATCATCTGCAAACGTTGCCGGCGCCAGCACCACCAGTCGGGGGCATGAACTGAATAACAGGGGGAAGGAATGACCGGCGCAAGCGATGAGGGCTGGGGGCAGTTGTCCGACGAACGACTGTTCGAACACTATTTCCTGGCGGTGATCCTGAAACACCGCGAGGAAGCCGAAGTGTTCGGCGAGCAGTGCATCCGGCGCGGCCTGATCACGCCCGAACAGTTGGAGAAGTCGCTGCAACGGATCGAAGGCTGAGCAGGATGCAGTCTGCAATATTGCGGGAGTCGGGGTTTTCTTGCAGCCGCTGCACAATGGCCATTATCGAATTCAAGCAACCCGGAGAAATCACATGTCACTGAGCCAGGAACTGAAGGAACTTGAATCGCTGCATCGCCGGGGTGTGTTGAGTGACGACGAGCTGACTCGCGCCAAGCGTCGCCTGATCGACGGAGAGCCGGGCGGTGACTCGGGTCTGGGTGAGGCGGCGCACCGGTACGTCACTCTACAGTGGGTGACCTGGATCGCGGGCGTGATCATCGCGTTGGTTGTCATGTCGCATATCCACTCCGAGCGTCAGGCGATGTCGGATCGCTTCGACCGCAACCGCGGCAGTTTCGGCACGGAGCGTCCGACCTGGTTGCCGTCGGAAAGGGAGCGGCGGATACAGCGCCAACGCGCGGAAGTTGCCGAATCCAGGGATGCCGACGCTGAACACTGACGACTGACGAAATCACGAACGAAATGATCGAATCAACCATGGGAGAGGGAGATACATGATGAGGAATGGCAAATGGGTAGTGACGACGATTGCCGTGGCCGGCTCCATGGCGGCGATGGCCTGCGTGGGTGCGCTTCTGGCCGGAGCGTCGGCACATGCCGGTGACGGCGTCCTGTCCGGCGAGCCGTGGATCAAGGCCTTCGAGAGTATCGATCTTCATGCCAGTGTCGTCGCGCCCGATGGCCAGGACGCGCAGTGCGGCATGGTCGATGACACGGCCGCCCGGAAGCAACTCCAGGAAGCGCTTCGCTCCGGGCTTCGGCCGATGCCCTATATGCCGCGAGAAGTCGGGGAAGGCGAGCGGCTGCAACTGATCGGCAACTGGCCTTACAACGACATGGGGCACGATGACGGCATTTACCCGAGGGATTACGTCAATCCGGTCAGGCACGTCAAGGAAGTCGGTCATTTGTTGCACGAGCTGGAGGTTAGTGTCGAGAGCGAACCCTTGCAGGTCAGCCTTGAAAACGTGTTGCAGTTGGAGGCGCCGAACTGGACGCGCTACCTGCTGATCGAGTTCGAGCCGGATGGCGACCAGCCGGCAGCCGGGCTTTATATTCGTCCACACAAGCCATTCGTGGAAGACTCGGTCGAGTTGTACAACTTTCAGGCCAACACCCCTCATCCCGGTCTGCGCGAGCGCACGCCGATCGAGGAGCTGGCCTACCGCCAGGCTGCCTTTCGCAGCGACAACTGGCGACTGGACGGCCAGACACAGTACGTGCTGCTGACCCGCGACATGGACCCGGCGCCGGCCGGCCTGGACTGGCACGTTGCGGTCGCACAGCTGCGTTCCGACGAGCCCGTCACCGGAACCGTGCGCGTGTGGGCCAGCGGCAGCAGCTATCGCGCCCCGCTGGCGATTCGCTGGTATTACCTGGCGCGGGAAGAGGAGGAGGAGCGAGGGTTTTTCGACCCGACCCCGCGCGAGCCGGATGACAACCCGGGCCGCACCGTGGGCGAGGCGTGGCGCTGGCTGCTCTGGCGTGCCACCGAAGAATTGCTTGACGAACTGGACTTCAACGGTCTGTTTCCGATTCACATGGTGGCCAGTACCTTCGAGGAGCCACCGGAGCATTTGCCCAACGTTGTCGGGTTCGGCGGCGGTTCGGCCACCGGCGGTCTTGTTCACCCAAGCGCCATTGCACCGGGTCGTGCCCGGGCACGCATGCCGGGCAGCTTCCAGCCGCCAGAAGATCCCGAGGATCCGAACGACCACGGTTTCAAGCATCTGCCGATCCTGCCGAGGCCGATGCTCGAGCGCGAAATGGGCACGGATGCCTGCCGTGCATCGGCCGGCAGCGAGCGCGGCCCGCGCAGCTTCCACAATTGCGATTTCGTGCTTGGTTTCGATGAGCCGATGGGCAGCTTGATGGGAACCGTCCGACTGAGGACCAAGCGGATCGATCGTGCCTGGGATCTTGCGCCGACCCGTGACGACGGAGTGACGCCGACGCTGTTCTACAACCTGATCCAGCACGAAATCGGGCATGCGCTCGGGTTCTCGGGTGGGGTGCTGCGGTCGCAGGCTTATGTTGCCACGTTCGATCCGCCGCGCCCGGCACTGGATCAGCCGCGTGAAATCGGTTGGTCGAACAAGGATGAATTCGACGAAGAGTGGCTTGGGACTGATATGCGTCGCCATTTCTACGGGCCGATCGCCTCCCTGTCGGAGCATAATCCGTGGCGTCATACCCATGAGCCAGGGCCTCGCTTGAATGATACGAACAACGACCACTCGCACCTGTCTTTTTACAACTACGATGATCTGGCGGGGTGGGATTCCAACGCCGTCATGCAGCCGTACATCAACTCGGCGCCCGACTTTGGCGTTGCCACTGATATCCTGGCCGACCTGGGTTATGCCAGCAATACCTGGGCCATCCAGGACCGTCGCCTGCCGCGGCACTGGTTCGATGCCAGCCGTTCCGGTCACGGCATCGATTTCCGGCGAGTGGAACGCGAGGATGGTTCCATGACGCACTTCCTGCATTTCTACACCTACGACGGGCAAGGCAATCCGCGCTGGTACATGGCGGTGGGCGAGGTGAATCGCGAGGGCTTGTTCGAGGCGGACCTGGAGTGGATTGGCTGGGACGAGGACCGCAGCCCCCGGCAGCAGGTTGATGCTGGTCGGAGTGGCACTGTACGCCTCGATCTCGATCCGGCTCTCGACCACCCTTCCTGTGAGGTGCGACGCGAGAGCGAGGCGGATGGCTGGCTGTACGCGGTGTTCGAGTGGGAACTGGACGGCGAAAGTGGCAGCTGGTGCATGGAGCCGTTGCGTTTCGGCCGCCTGCCCGCCTTTCCGCAGGAAGGCTCGGGTTCGTGGTTCGCCAGTGATCCGGACGATACCGGCTGGGGGCTGAGTGTGCTGACGCGCAACTGGGGGCCACGTCCGATCGTCAATGCCATCGTCTACTACTATGACGCGGAAGGCGAGCCGACCTGGGCCTGGGGCCTGGCCGGCGGTGACTACATGCTGCCATACGGCTCGCTCGGCGACGGCGTGGACATCGACATGCTGCACTTCAACGGCTTCTGTCGCACCTGCGAACCAATTCAGCCGAGCACCGAAAGCGCCGGTGTATTGCGCCTTCAGATCAACGAGCAGAGCAACGAGGAGCATGGATTCAACCGCGTCGATCTGCTCGATGTCACCCATCGTGGCCCCAATGGCGGGCAGTGGCTGCGCGAGAACGTCGGCATCCGCCTGCTTTCGAGCCCGCATCCGGCGATGTTTCAGTAACCGGAAGCCGTCCGCCGGAGGTGCTGCCCCGGCGGACGGAATTCGACTGTCGGAGGAGGAGGCAAGCGGCCGCTGGCCTGGTCAGCTAACGCTCTTCCTGCAAGCGGCCTTCGACGTACTTGTGCAGGATGCTGGCGATCAGCGTCTGGTACGGGATGCCTTCCGCCAGGGCTTTCTTCTGGAGTCCTCGGAGGTCCCTCGATGAAATCCTGATGTTGATTCGCGCATCTTTTCTGAACATGGCTTCGGCGTACTGCTGATGCCGCGCCTTCGTTTCATCCACATCGGTTACTCGCTGGAGTTCGCCAGCCTCGAAGGCATCCAGGATTTCCTGCTCTTCCTTATTCAGTCTGCTCATTTCGGGCCTCACTCAAATATGTTCTGGTTGCTTTCCGGCTTGGAATGATCGTTTTCAGGAAAACCTCGTCTTCCGTCTCCACGAAGGGCACCAGCCAGGCATATCCTTCCATTGCAACCACATGAATCCGTTGGCCTGGATACTTCTCCTGATTCGGGTGCTCGAAGGTGTCGAGAAGGTCTCCGATCGAGATGTGCAAGACCACATCCTCGAAAGAAATGTTTCGATCCCTTTGGAGAAGCTTGTTCTTCTCCGGGTTCCATACAATCGGCTTCATGGATCATGAGTTTATCACAACGTGTGCCTTTTGTGCTCATATAGGTGGCGTAGGATCCTGGGCAGGTATTCGCAATCTGACAGCGTCGTGTCTCAGTATGCAAACGTTTCTGGCTTCGAGGCCGGCCTCACGCGGGAGAATCCGCTTCAGTTCGACGCGGTGGCGAGGCCTTCAGCGGATCCTCCCGCGTGAGGCCGACGCACACTTTCGTCGCCGCGTGTTCTGTGGCGTTAGCTGAGGCACGACGCAAATCAGGTTTACCAATGAGTTTTCGCCGGCGTTTGCCATAGAATATCGGCCATGTTCGTGTCCCGTCTCGTTCGCCTTCCTGGTCTTCGTCCCCCTTGTCTTTTGCTGTTGTTGCTGTTGCCGACTTTTCTGTGGGCGGGGGGCGATGAATTGATCCTGCGTGACGCGCAGACCGGCATGGGCCTGGAGGGGCGAGTGCTGGTTCGGGGGCTGGATGAGCCGGTGTTGCCGGCCGGTGAAGTGATCGACGGGTTGTTGGCGAACCGTGAGCTCGTTGAAACAGTGCATGTGGCCGGTCGGGCCGTGCTGGCTGTCGAGCAGCCGCTGGCACTGCGTGCCGAAGTGGCGGGGTATCGGCCGTTGCATACCGTGCTGCGCCCCGGTGACGGGGTACGTGGGCGAACGCTGATGCTGCAGCCCGAATCTCCGCTGAGGGTGTCCGAACCGGCTCCGGGACGTTTGCACGTCGCCGGCTGGGTACATGATGTCGATACCCTCATGCCCCTGGCGGGGGCCAGGGTGCGGCTTTCGGGACGCGATGCGGTGGCCGTTTCGGATGCCTCCGGGCGATTCGACCTGGATGTGCCGGCACCGGTCATTGTCGATCATCAGCCCGAACCGTTGACCATCTCGGTGACGGCCGACGGCTTTTCCGAATGGCGGCAGGAAGGTGTGCTGGCCGGTGAGGATGTGGTCGTGTTGCAGGTCGGGTTGGGCGGGGCTTCGCCATCTGCTGCCGGTCATCGCCAGTTG
>SL_3KL_010_SEDDRAFT_10002450_pt1 | contig 16932 bp, 15 predicted proteins | sample SodLakKL_010_SED_2_FD_10381 | JGI IMG/M metagenome (IMG submission 10381) | reverse complement strand
TCATCGCCAGGAATGCTTCCGAACTTCATCAAAGCATCCAGGAAGCCGAAAATGCGGTCCGCAATGATCTGAAAAAAGAATTCAACGGACAAAGCCGTGTGGCCTACACCCCGGAACCTTTGGGCCCATCGGCTCCCATCGCATTTATTTTTCCCGGTTCGGGAAATCATTTTTTGGGGATGGGCCGTCAAATCGGCCTTCAATGGCCTGAAATCTATCGCCAACTGGATTCAAGCACCCAAGAGCTTAAAACCCAATTGATTCCCCATATTTACATGCCATGGCGTACATCCTGGGAGCCGGGATGGGAAAGTGAAGCCATGGCCGATATGGAATCGAATGCTCTCCATATGATTTTTGGCCAGGTGGTTCACGGAGGGGTCATGACAAAGCTTATCCGGTCATTGGGAGTGGAGCCATCTTCGGTCATCGGTTACAGTCTGGGAGAGTCGGCAGGACTTTTCGCCGTGGGCGCCTGGCCGGAACGAGGGCAGATGCTCTATCGCATGCAGCATACGGACCTGTTTTCACGTCAACTTGCCGGACCGTGCATATCAGCCCGAAAAGCCTGGAATATTGGTGATCATGAGCCGTTTGAATGGTCGGTTGCCATGTTAAATCGCCCGGCAGATACAGTTAAAAAGGCTTTGAAAAACCTTTCCCATGTGCGCCTGCTGATTGTCAATACCCCTGATGAATGCGTAATCGGGGGCAAAAAAGAATCAGTGGAAGAAGTGATTCAAAAACTGGGCTGCGAGGCTTTTTTTCTTCGGGGTGTGGTAACGGTTCATTGTGATGCAGCTACTCCTGCTTCCGAAGCATATAAAAACCTTCATCTGTTTTCCACTACGGCACTGGAAAATATTCGATTCTACAGTTGCGCTAACGGATGCGCTTATGAAATCAGCTCTGAAAAGGCTGCGGAATCTATCCTGAAACAGGCTTTATCGGGTTTCGACTTTACCCGAACCATTCGCCGGGCCTATGATGACGGCGTTCGCATTTTTCTGGAAATGGGACCTCATGCCTCCTGCACGCGGATGATCCGCACAATTCTCAAAGGCAGCCCGCATCTGGCAGTTTCCGCTTCGGTAAGAAGTGAGGACGAACATTTGACGGTGCTCAAATGTTTAGGCTCCCTTTTAGCAGAAAGGGTTTCCGTTGATATGGAAAAGCTTTATGGAAACGAGGCAATTCCCCCCGGTTTAAACATGACCAGGTCCGTTTCGGACAAAAACATCGTCCGGGTTCCGGTGGGAGCTCCGGCACCATCTCCCGCTTTTCCGCTTCCTGATCCCCCCTCCATTTCGGCCAATAAACCCAAAACAATCGAAAAACCCGGCAATCAATATTCCGAATCCCCCAAGTCGGACCCGGGCAAAGATGAAATCACAAATGGTGTCACCAATCATCATTTTTCTTTCCATGAAACATTTTCAGGCATAATAAAAGACTTGACCACATCTACGCAATCCACGGCGGAGGTGCATCGGCAGTTTTTAGATTTCTCCGCTGAATCGGGTCGTAATTATACTGAAGCTTTCGAACTACAAAGCCGGCTTCTGGAGTCCCTGATTCAATCCGGAACATCCATCCAAAACTCTATCAAGGAGCAAAATTCCTGGATCAACCCTCCCCTTTACCAGGAGGGGGAAACCAAGGCCTTCTCCAATCCCGCCGATTCACCACCACTGCAAGAGGGTGCTTTTCCTACCGCCTATTCCAGAAATATGTGCATGGAATTTGCCATTGGCTCACTGGCAAAGGTGCTCGGACCCGAATTTGCCGAAGTCGACACTTACCCTGTCCGGGTACGCCTTCCTGATGAACCTCTCATGCTGGTGGACAGGATTTTAACTGTGGAAGGAGAAAAAGGATCCCTGACTTCAGGCAAGGTGGTCACCGAACACGACGTGCTTGAGGATGCATGGTACCTGGACGGTGGGCGTGCACCGGTGTGTATTTCTGTGGAAGCCGGACAGGCGGACCTTTTTTTATGTTCTTATCTGGGAATAGANNTGAAAGTCAAAGGAGAAAGAACNTATCGTCTNCTGGATGCCGTGGTTGAATTCAGCCGCGGACTGCCGCAGCCGGGCGATACCATACGATATTATATTGAAATCGAAAAATTTGTGCGCCAGGCAGATACATATCTTTTCTTCTTTCATTTTGACGGCTTCATTGGAAATGAGCACTTGATCACCATGACCAACGGATGTGCCGGATTTTTTACCGAAGCAGAAATCGAAAACTCCGGCGGTATTATCTTGACAAAAGAAGAAACACAAATCGTTTTGGGAAAAACCCCGGTGGATTACAAGCCTTTTACCCATTTTCCCGATGGGGCCGAAAGCTATAATGAGCAGCAGCTAGATGCCATGAGAAACGGAGATCTTTCGGGGTGTTTCGGATCTCAATTTGATGGCATAGGTCTCAGCGAATCTCTGAGGCTTCCCGGCGGCAGAATGAAGCTTATCCATCGGGTCCTGGATCTTGATCCCAAGGGCGGCCGTTACCAATTGGGATTTGTCAGGGCTGAAGCCGATATTGCTCCGGATGACTGGTTTCTCACCTGTCATTTCATGGATGACATGGTCATGCCCGGCACACTCATGTATGAATGCTGTGCGCATACCCTCAGAGTGCTTCTTCAGCGCATGGGATGGGTCTCCGATAAACCCGGCACCTGCTACGAACCTGTGGCAGGTGTTAAAAGCCGCCTGAAATGCCGGGGACCTGTCACACCAAAAACCCATCACGTTATCTACGAAGTCTATTTAAAGGAACTCGGGTTTTCTCCCGAACCTTATGCCGTTGCTGATGCCCTCATGTATGCAGATGGCCGCTGTATCGTATCTTTCAAAGATATGAGCATGAAAATGACCGGGATAACCAGGGAGGATATTGAAGGAGTCTGGAAACAAAAAACCGGGAAGCCGCAACAGAAACAATGGGTTGAAAAACCGATTGTTTATGACCGCGACAAAATCCTTGCCTTTGCAGTGGGAAAGCCTTCGGAAGCCTTCGGAAAGCCTTATGAAATGTTCGATCAGGGCCGAAAAATTGCCCGACTTCCGGGCCCTCCCTATTCTTTCATGGATCGGGTGGTACATGTTGAACCTGAGGCCTGGGTTTTAAAGCCCGGAGGATGGATCACTGCCGAATACGATTTTTCCTCGGATGCCTGGTATTTCAGAGCCAATCGCACAGCCTCCGTTCCCTTCTGCGTTCTTTTGGAAATTGCGCTTCANCCCTGCGGATGGCTTGCCGCATATGCCGGTTCAGCGTTAAAAAGCGACAATGATCTTAAATTCAGAAACCTTGGGGGACATGCAACACTTTTTGAGGAAGTATTTCCGGAAAACGGTCCGCTTACCATGAAAAGCCGCATGGTAAAAGTTTCCGAGGCCGCTGATATGATTATCGAATATTTTGATTTCAAGGTCATTCAAAATAACCGCACTGTGTATGAGGGGGATACTTACTTTGGTTTTTTTACGCCGGAAGCCCTGAAACAACAAGTGGGTATTCGGGAAACTGCAAGGATATCCTATTCACCCACCAATGAAGAACTTAAACGGGCAATCAGTGAAAGCCTTCCCATGGATGCCCCACTTTTTCCTGAGGATTCCGAGACGAGTTTGGCACCATCATTGACATTGCCATCCAAAGCGCTTTTGATGATTGATAAAATCGATTTGTTTATCGCCGACGGAGGGCCATACGGGCTGGGATTTGTGCGCGGGGTCAAAGAGGTTGACCCTGATGAATGGTTTTTCAAAGCCCACTTTTACCAGGACCCGGTATGCCCCGGCAGCCTGGGTATTGAATCCTTTTTGCAGCTTTTAAAATTTGCAGCTCTCAAAAAATGGCCGCATTTTAAACAAACCCACCGTTTTGAAACGTTGACGGGCAAAACACATACCTGGACTTACCGGGGCCAGATCATACCCGCAAACAGACAGGTTCATGTGGAAGCCGTCATCACCGGTATTCAGGAACAACCGTTTCCGGTAATTACGGCCAAAGGTTATTTGAAAGTCGATGGCCTTCTTATTTATACCATGGAGGATTTCGGCATTCAGTTGTCGGGAGGTTTATAAACTTGTTTTCAGTAAAATATTCAAAGGTTTTTATTCATACATTCGGCTACGAGCTGGCCCCTAACGTGGTGGCATCCGAAGATCTGGAATCAAAGCTTGACCCTTTATACAGATCCCTTCATATTCAGCCCGGCCAGCTGGAAGCCATCACCGGTATTTATGAACGCAGATTCTGGGACCCCGGCTTTAAAATGTCCCAGGGAGCGGCTCTGGCCGGAAAAAAAACTCTGGAAAGCTCGGGTATCGATCCTGGTCAAATCGGTATGCTGGTTTACGCCGGTGTTTGCCGCGATAACCTGGAACCGGCCACCGCCTGTGCAGTCGCCCATCAGCTGGGTATAGCCCCTCATGCCCAGATCTATGACATTTCCAACGCATGCCTTGGGGTACTAAACGGCATGATTCACGTGGCCAATGCCATCGAACTTGGTCAGATCCGGGCCGGGCTGATCGTTTCGTGTGAATCGGCAAGGCAGATTGTGGAATTGACCATCGGACGGCTTTTGGAAAACCCGAACATGGAAGATTTCAAAAAAGCCCTTGCCACCCTCACGGGCGGTTCCGGTGCTGTCGCAGTTTTGATGACCGACCAGGAGCTTTCTCAAGAAGGCCACCGTCTTGCGGGAGGGGTTGTGCGAAATGCCGCCGAGCACCATGAATTGTGCCGATGGGGGCCTGATACGGGAATTCCCGCCAGTGCTCCCGTGGTCATGGAGACCGACTCGGTGGGCGTGCTCAAAAACGGCGTCGCACTGGGTATCAATACCTTCCGGGCTTTCAAACAGGCATTTAAACTCTCTGGCAATCAACCAGACAAGGTAATCTGCCACCAGGTAGGTTCGGCACATCAAAAAACAATTCTGGAGTCCCTGGGAATTGCTTCAGAAAAAGACTTTACAACATATCGTTTTCTAGGCAATATCGGCACCGTATCTTTACCGCTTACAGCAGCAATTGCTCATGAACGGGGTTTTCTCGAAAAAAGCGACTTCGTGGGTTTTTTCGGCATCGGAAGCGGTCTTAACTGTCTCATGCTAGGAGTAGACTGGTAATCAATCATGTCATCGCAACATCCGTTTTTTAAAACCGATACATTCAAAAAGCTTTATCCCTTCTCATCTCATTTCATGCAGATCCGGGGCCTTGATTATCATTACGTGGATGAAGGCTCCGGCGATCCGGTGGTCATGGTTCATGGAAATCCCACCTGGTCCTTTTATTTTCGTGCCCTGGTCAAAGGACTTTCCCCGAAATATCGATGTCTGGTGCCCGATCATATCGGATGCGGCCTGTCGGAAAAACCTGATGAAAACCGGTATGATTTCAGATTGAAAAGCCGGGTGGAAGACCTGGAAATGTTTCTTGATCGCCTGAATCTAAAAGAAAACCTGACCCTTATTTTACACGACTGGGGGGGCATGATCGGTATGGCCTATGCGGTGAACCACCCTGAACGGATCAAACGCCTGGTGATTTTAAATACAGCCGCCTTTTTTCCTCCGGGGAAAAAAAAGCTTCCCATCCGCCTCCGGATCGCCCGTAACATAAGAGCGATCGCAAGACCTGCCATATTACATCTGAACCTGTTTGCATTGGCCGCTTTGTACATGGCCAGCGCTCAAGGCCTTGAAAGCACCGTTAAGCAAGCTTTGATCGCCCCTTACAGCACACCCCGAAACCGGCTGGCTATTTTAAAATTTGTACAGGATATCCCTCTTACCTCTTCCGATATGAGTTATTCTGTGGTAGAGCATACGCAACAACATCTGTTTCGGTTAAAAGACAAACCGATGATGATCTGCTGGGGGATGAAAGATTTCGTTTTTGATAAAGATTTTCTGCTGGAATGGCAAAAAAGATTTCCGGATGCAAAGGCCCATCGTTTTGCCAAAGCAGGTCACTATATCCTTGAGGATCAACCTGAAAATGTTTTAGAATGCATCAACAATTTTTTTTAGATAAAAAATTATGAATGATACAGAACCAAAACCCAACGAAAAAGAAACGGATCAAAACTTGCTCAACATATCCAACCTTCTGAGCCGGCAGGCAAAGATTCAGCCATACAAGCGGGCCGTGGTTTATCCTGTCGGCAGAGATGCCCATGGTCGGCGCACCTATGCTCACATGACCTTTCTGCAATTGGAAAAACAGGCGGAGATGCTGGCGCGCGGTCTGGAGAAAGCAGGTATTACACAGGGTGTCAAAACTGTTTTAATGGTCAGCCCCGGACCTGATTTTTTTGCCGTTACCTTTGCACTTTTTAAAACCGGAGCGGTTCCTGTGATTGTTGATCCGGGAATGGGGGTCAAAGGAATGCTCCAATGCCTACAGGAAAGCCAGCCCCAGGCGTTTATTGGAATTCCCAAAGCCCATTTTTTAAGGATGATCTTTTCCAAATATTTCAAAACGGTTGAAACCTGGGTGACAGTTGGCAGGCGCTGGTTGTGGGGCGGTCATACACTGAAAAACCTGTGCATCACCCCGTGGAAACCTTTCCAGATTGCTGAAACCCAAAAAGATGACATGGCGGCCATTCTTTTTACCACTGGAAGCACCGGGCCTGCCAAGGGCACGGTCTATACCCAGAAAAATTTCGACGCTCAGATCCGGACCATCCAGGACCACTTCGAAATCACTCCCGATGAAATCGATCTGCCGACCTTCCCGCTTTTTGCCCTTTTTGACCCTGCCCTGGGAATGACCGCTGTTATTCCGGATATGGATTTTACTCAGCCGGCCAAAGTCAACCCCGATAATATCATCGAACCCATCCTGGATCACGGGGTAACCAACATGTTTGCATCCCCTGCCCTTCTAAATCGCGTGGGACGTTTTGGAGAACACAACAATGTCAAGCTGCCTTCTTTAAAACGGGTGGTTTCCGCAGGGGCTCCCGTGCATCCATCCAATATTGAACGTTTTTCAGCAATGCTCAATCCGGACACCGAAATTCACACCCCTTACGGCGCCACCGAAGCAGTGCCGGTCACCTCCATCGGAAGCCATGAGATTCTATCGGAAACCCGAAAACTCAGCGAACAGGGATTCGGCAATTGTATCGGCCGTCCCCTGGATGGACTCGAGATAAAATTAATAAACGTTTCCGACGAACCTTTTGAACAATGGAGTGACGACCTGGTGGTTTCTCAGGGAGATATCGGTGAAATTACCGTTAAGGGAGATCTGGTAACACCGGAATACTATAATCATCCGGACTTTACCGCTTTGGCCAAAATCAAGGATAGTGATGGGTTCTGGCATCGAATGGGAGACCTGGGGTGGATGGACAAACTCGGGCGTATCTGGTTTTGCGGACGAAAAAATCACCGGGTCATCACAACAGAGAAAACACTGTATTCGATTCCTTGCGAAGCCATTTTTAATAATCATCCACGGGTTTTCCGCAGCGCCCTTGTGGGTGTAGGCACACCCCCGGATCAAAAACCGGTCATCGTTATCGAACTGGAAGAAAACGATACCGGGGCAGATAAGGAATCGCTCCAGCACGAATTATTGACCCTGGCCAGAGAAAATATGCTGACAGAATCCATCGATACAATCCTGTTCAAAAAACAGTTACCCGTAGATATACGCCACAATTCCAAAATTTTCCGTGAACAACTGGCCGATTGGGCAGCCACCAAATTTTAAAGGAGTGCAAAAGCTGTGCTTTTGCATTTTTTCTGGTTATATGAATCTGGGGGGAAGTGGTTGAGAAAATACCCTGTGGAGTAAACCTGTAGGGGCGGGTTCCAAACCCGCCCTCGTCCCAAATTCCCCGGATGTTGCTTGGTGCCATATATATTAAGTTCCCTCAAACGTCATTCAATTCATGTAACCAGGGAATAATTTATATCCTCGTTCCCACGCACAGCATGGAAACGAGAAAAAAATGCAAAAGCACAGCTTTTGCACTCCTTCAACAAATCACTCCCAAATCCGTTACAACCAGGAAATAACCATGAAAAACACACCCAAAACAACAACCTCCCCCCGAAAAATTTTAGTTACCGGCGGAGGAGGATTCATAGGCAAGGCAATTGTAAAAAGGTTGGTCGATCAGGGAGACCACGTTTACAGCTTTTCAAGAAAATATTACAAAGATCTGGATCGTTTGCAAGTCGAGCAGATTCAAGGAGATATTGCAGACAAATCAGCCATGAATAAAGCTGTCCGCGGCATGGAAATCGTTTTTCATACGGCAGCCAGACCGGGAGTCTGGGGGAGTTACAAATCCTTTTACCTTCCCAACGTTATCGGCACACAAAATGTAATCGATGCCTGCCTCAAACATAATGTCTCCAACCTGATCCATACCAGTTCTCCCAGCGTTATTTTCGACGGCTCCGATATGGAAGGGGTTGATGAATCTGTACCCTACCCCGATCATTATCTGGCCCATTACCCCAAAACCAAAGCCATGGCTGAAAAAGCCGTCAAAAACATTTCCGCTGAAATCGGCACCGTATGTCTTCGCCCCCACCTGGTCTGGGGTCCCGGGGACAACCACCTGGTGCCCAGAGTTCTTGCCAGGGGAAAAGCCGGACGTCTGATGCAGGTGGGCAATGGCTTGAACAAAGTGGATGTCACCTACATCGACAATGCTGCCGATGCACACATTCTTGCAGCCGAAAAGCTGGCACAAAAACCCGATTTGAGCGGAAAAGTCTATTTCATCACCCAGGATGATCCCATCCCTTTGTGGGACATGGTCAACGCCATTTTGAAAGCCGGAGGTATCACTCCGGTAAAACGATCCGTTTCCACCCGCACGGCCTATCTTTTAGGCGCATGCTTTGAATTTCTATATAAAGCCTGCCATATCCAAAAAGAACCCCCCATGACAAGATTTGTCGCCGAAGAACTCGCCAAAGCCCACTGGTTCAATATCAGCGCCGCAAAAAAAGATCTGGGCTATATTCCCAAAGTATCCACTCAGGAAGGGCTAAAAAAACTCAAAACCTGGCTGGATACACTTTGAAATTTTGAGAAGCTACGCTTTTTGGGTAATGCTTCGGCCCCTGCCTACATGGTTGCTACAGAAGTCGGACTGCTGCTTAACCGCCATACCGATGTTACTATATTAAATTTCGCTTCCATTTAAACCCTTTTCACTATCATCTCTCACACAAATCACATGACACAATTCTTTACAATAACCGTCATTCCGGGCGCAACAAAGCGCTGATCCGGTTTCATAGTGAAGCTTTTCAGTGCTATCCAGGAAGTGTCAAAACCAACTGGATTCAGGCTTTTTTCGCAATGAGGAAAAAACTTGAATGCTTTGTATAATCTGTGGCTTAATCAGGGGAGCCATGCGCTGCTGCATCATCTGAATGCGGTGTTTGGTTATCGGGAGGTCAATGTGCTGCGCTGTGGGGGGGATGCGGTTTTGAGCCTATACGGTTCACCGGTATGGTCCCGGCATTATTTTGACGACAAAAGAAAACGCTCTGGCAAGCAGATAAAAAATCGCTGCCATCTGAGCAAGGAAGTTGGCTCTTGAAATGTTGAAAACCCTTGGTTTGCCTTATAACCCCCCTCACCTGTTTTAAAGCCGCGTTACTTGTTGACCTGACTGGTATTTTGGAGTAATCTGAAAGGTAAAATTAAGCTCAATCCAAGCAAGCAAGAGATCCAATGGGCAAAACTTCAAAAAATATCCCGGATAAAAACCTGGCCGAATCGGTTCAACACCACTTCCTCAGCTATGTCTCAGAATCCGGAGACGCCAGGAAATCAATTGTCGCTGCATATCTTTTCGGCTCGGCCCTGAACCCGGAAAAATTCAAAAAAAACTCCGATATCGACCTGGCCTTTCTTTTGGACCGACACCTTTACAAACAGGATCCGGTCATAAATTCCGCACCAGCTTACCTGGCCGCCACAAAAATCAGCATGATACTTAACCGACAAACCGATGTGATCATTTTAAACTCTGCTTCCATAGAAACCTCCTACCAGGCAGTTACAACTGGAATGCTGATCTATGAGGCAAATCGAGAAACACGGCTTGAGTATGAATCCACCTTACGGGGATTGTATTTTGATTTCAAACCGTTTCTTGAAAAACTCAGAGCTGGAACCATGACACGCCCAAATACCGGAAAAACCAACCCGTGAAAGCCATTGAAAAAAAAGTCAACATTGCTGAGCAACGCATAGCAAAGCTCAGGGAAATGGGCCGCAAGCTGAATTCTTTTGAAGACTATGCTGCCTCCGGTGACAACCTAGATATTGCGGAAAGAAATATCCAGGTAGCAATCGAAGCCTGTCTGGATATCGGAAAAATCATTATAGCCAATGAACGACTGTCTGAGCCTGCCGACAATAAGGGAGTTTTTGTCGTTCTTGCAGAAGCAGGTATCATCACAAAACAAAGCCTGGGTTTTCTTTTGCCCATGGCCGGAACACGAAACATCATTGTTCACGGATATGACAAAATAGACAATGCCCTGATATACGGCATAATAAAAAAGCATCTCAACAATTTTGACGACTTTTTAGACCAGATCCGGAAACACGCCGGTTCCCATAGAACACATTTAAAAATTTAAAGATATCGAATTCAGCTGGAAAAAGAAAAAGGATATCATACGCGGGAATTTTAAATAAAATCACCCCCTACATCATGGGCTTCTTAAAAGATCCTGCTGTGAAGATACTGCTGTGGCCCTTCCCCAAGACCTTGTCCCAAACCCGCCCTTTGAAGCCGGTCGCACGAAAGATGTCACCAGGATCCCTGTTGAGGGTGAATTTCCAAACGGGCATACCACGTTCACTTTTTGTTGGGGTTTGCCGGTTTCACGCAGCGGTCGCAACGATCCGCAGCGCACGCAACGCAATCCATAATAAACGCTGCGGTCGTTGCGCAAACGCTGCGCCCGCTGCGTGAAACCATTTCCACAAACTGGCAAATAGTTCAAACCTGAGGTGATGAAAAATGTCGCAAAACGGACTGAAAAATCCACCCGGTTTTGTTCCTGCAGATGAATAAAAAATGACAGAATTCAGCAAAAAACCCTGGAAGGGTGACATGTTATAGCCGGTGGTTTTTAACCACCTTTCTCATTCAGGAAAAACCAAACCCAATCCATTTAAACCACTCTACGAACTTGCATCAAAAACACGATCCAAAATCGGTGGTCTCATCCGCTACCTGAAAAACTGCAAACGTTAAGGTTACGACTTCGTCGTATTCCTCGTTTCTGGTTCATAGTTCGTCGTTCTTTGTTTTTTGCTGAAAACAAGGTAAAATGGAAAACGGTCGCTGCCAACACTGCCCACCAATCGAACCAAAAACGAAGAACCAAGAACCAATATGGAGAGCGGGGAAATGAAAAATGAACAAAAAAAAATTTTGCAGGTATTTGCTGAAACGGTGCGCAAAATATATCCCAATGCGCGGATTTGGGCTTTTGGGTCATATGCAAGGTGGACTGCAATTGCGGATTCCGATTTTGACATATGCGTAGTCCTCCCTGAGGTGCAACCTGAAGACCGGTTTGCCATCAGTGACATGGCCTGGGAGGTGAGTCTTGATTATGATCTGCATCTTTCGACAATCGTGATTCCTGCGAAGGATTTTGAGCATGGCCCCGTATCGGTAAGCCCCCTGATGGATGCTGTTCGTAGCGAGGGGGTTTCTGCGTGATTATCATCTCTCACAAAGATTATATGACACAATTTTCTGGTTATAACGGATTTAGGGTTGAGTGGTTGAAGGAGTGCAAAAGCTGTGCTTTTGCATTTTTTCTGGTTATAACGAATTTGGGGGTGATTGGTTAGGTGAATAGGTGATCGAAAACGTTCCCCCCCTTTTGAAAAGCTGGTCTTTGCCCACACTTGACACAGCGGGGTATTTCTCGTTTTCACTCAGATCGTGGAAACGAGCTTAAAAAAGATGATTGCAAACGTTCCCCCCTTTTGAAAAGGGTGGCCAGGGGGGGATTTGAGAGGTTTGTAAATCCCCCTAAATCCCCCTTTGCCAAAGGGGGACTTGCTGCACACAGTACACCTTAAGTCGCTGCCAACAGGCTGCACCGGGAGTAAGGCTTAAATGAACACCCTGTCAAAACAATATGTGAAGCCAATTATGAAAGAATCCTTCTCGCTGGTTTCTTGACCTGACGCTTTTTTTGAACTAATGTTTGTTTAGCCATAGATAAAACTCGGAGTTTAAAAATTATCCCGGATTAGTTTCAAAATTAACAAATTCGTAGCTAAAGAACCTCAAAGCAGGGAAGTTAAATGATGGAACCGGATGAAATTTATGACGAAATAGCCAGTTTGCCCCCGGAAGCACAACAACAGGTTGCCGACTTCATATCTTTCTTAAAAAAGCAATATAAAAAGACGCAAAAAATGGCATTGCTCAATGATGTTATCAATGATCCATTTATCGGGATATGGAAGGACCGTAAAGACATGAAAGACAGCAGCAAATGGCTCCGCAATATCCGTAAGTCTGAATGGAGTGAAACTGATTGACATGATACTTCTTGACACGGATATTCTTGTTGATGCTGCTCGTAATATTAATGATGCCATCAACTGCCTTCAAAAGGCGGAAAAGTTACAGCTTTCCCTTTCGGTCAGCAGTGTTACACAAATGGAATTGATTATCGGTTGCCGGGATAAGAATGAACTTCAGGCTTTGGGTCATTTTTTAAGAAGGTTCCAAATTATCCGTATCAGTGAGCAGATTTCTGATATGGCAGTCGATTTGCTAAAACAATATCGTCTTAGCCACGGGCTACTGATAGCAGACGCGATGATTGCTGCAACAGCTATTGCATCAAAAGTTCAGTTTATTTCAAAAAACCAACGAGATTATCGATTTATTGATGCCTTGAGCCTGCTTCCATATCCAGACATTTTTTAATTTGAGTGTAACCTGTTTGTGTGAAATCCGATTTTTCTGTAGGTGCGAATTAATTCGCACTTTTAATCCGGCACGGATTTACAGAAAAGTCTTTAGAAGCCCTCAGCAACTTTTTCACTAGGGAAACGGTCATAGACACAGCTATGGACAATGGGGTTCACATTGTGCGAATGAATTCGCACTTACAATTGAGCACAAGTCTTTTCACACAAACAGGTTACACTCGACACAAATAAAAAAAGGACAAAATAGCAACGCCAATTCCCCATATTTCAAGAGTCCTTTAGGGACGAAATATAAAAAAATGTTGGTATAATCAGGCTAATTTTTACACCCCCCAACCCCAATCAACATCACCCATCCGGGTGCCAAAACCTGCGTCACCGCCTCCTGCCACCTGGTCCAGTTTCAGCCGGACCACAGCCGCGGCATTGCCATCCTGGTGGACTGCGGCATTGCCCAGGGCCATGATCCGCAGGTACCCTTTGACCGGTTCCCGGTGCCGCCGGCGGACATCGACTTTCTGTTTCTCACAAGTGTCTTCCATCCTCATAAAACTCGGATTTAAAGAAATCAGACAAAAAGATTCACATAAGCAATACAGACATCCTGATGGCAGAGGTACAACCGTGCCATTTCACAAAGGGAGGGACATTTCCCCCTTGGAATAGAAGGCATCCTTACCCAAACACACCTTACAAGAAAGCAGCATGCGTGTCTGGGACATTTCCCCCTTGGAATATAAGGCATCCTTACCCCTATCATCTCTCATAAAGATCATATGACACAATTTTCTGGTTATAACGGATTTGGGGTTGAGTGGTTGAAGGAGTGCAAAAGCTGTGCTTTTGCATTTTTTCTGGTTATTACGGATTTGGGGTGAGTGGTTAGGTGAATAGATGTTCGAAAACGTTCCCCCCTTTTGAAAAGGGGGGTCAGGGGGGATTTGAAAGGTTTGTAAATCCCCCTAAATCCCCCTTTGCCAAAGGGGGACTTGCTGCACATATTTTTCCTGGTTCTTGGTTCCTTGTTCTTTGTTTTTCGTTCTTGGTTTGAAAAGCTGAATTTCCAAACGGAGGTATCCATGTTGACTTTTTGCTGTGGTTTGCCGGTTTCACGCAGCGGGCGCAGCGTTTGCGCAACGAACGCAGCGGTTTTCCATAGGTTGCGTTGCGTGCGCTGCGGTTCGTTGCGGTCGCTGCGCGAAACCTTTCCCGGAAATTGGTAAATGGTTTAAACCTGAGGTGATGAAAAATGTCGCAAAACCGGGCTGAAAAATCCACTCGGTTTTGTTCATGCAGATGAATAAAAAAATGACAGAATTCAGCAAAAAACCCTGGAAGGGTGACATGTTATAGCCGGTGGTTTTTAACCACCTTTATCATTCAGGAAAAACCAAACCCAATCCATAAATATTATTGACACATTATTTGCTTAAAGATATTTCCAAATTCGCCTTTTAAAGTGAGTAGAAAAATGAAACGATAAAAAGCGGTTTTTTGGAATAATAAAAACAGGTAGTGTGAACAAATCCTGTAATTAAAGATGGTTGTTTTTTTTAAATTTTTTTTGACACTATTTATAAAGCAGCCCATGAAGTCAGGTCATTTATTTGACACTAAAAAATTTACACTGCACAAACCCTTTGACAGCTTTTTAAGTCAATGACATTGAATATGATTATCAAAACCCAACTACTCACATGGGAAAAAGAAGGCCGCAGCATTTATTACACGGCAAACAAAAACCACCCCCTTTTTCCGGAACTCAAATCCATGGTCAGCAAGGTCATGGGCCTGGATCAGGTCATGGACAGCATCCTCACCCGGCTGGGGAACCTGGAAAAAGCATATCTCATCGATGACTACGCCGAAGGCAGAGATATCGGAATAATCGACCTGGTCCTGGTGGGAAATATCGACCCATATCATCTAAACGACTTGAGCAGAAAAACAGAACGATATTTAAAGCCGTGTTACTTGTTGACCTGACTGGTATTTTGGAGTAATCTCAAAAGTTAAATTAAGCTCAATTCAACCACGCAAGAGATCCAATGGGCACAACTTCAAAAAATATCCCGGATAAAAGTCTGGCCGAATCGGTTCAACACCATTTCCTCAGCTATATCTCGGAATCCGGAGACGCCCGGAAAGCAATTATTGCCGCATACCTTTTCGGCTCGGCCCTGCACCCGGAAAAATTCAAAAAAAACTCCGATATCGACCTGGCCTTTCTTTTGGACCGACGCCTTTACAAACAGGATCCGGTCATAAATTCCGCACCAGCTTACATGGCCGCCACCAAAATCAGCATGATACTCAACCGGCAAACCGATGTGATCATTTTAAACTCTGCTTCCATAGAGACCGCCTACCAGGCAGTTACAACCGGAATGCCGATCTGTGAGGCAAATCGTGAAACACGGCTTGAATATGAATCCGCCTTACGGGGATTGTATTTTGATTTCAAACCGTTTCTTGAAAAACTCAGAGCCGGAACCATGACGGGCTCAAATACCGGAAAAACCAACCCGTGAAAGCCATTGAAAAAAAAGTCCACATTGCTGAACAGCGCATAAAAAAGCTCAGGGAAATGAACCGCAAGCTGAATTCTTTTGAAGACTATGCTGCCTCCGGCGATAACATGGATATTGCGGAAAGAAATATTCAGGTGGCAATCGAGGCGTGTCTGGATATCGGAAAAATTATCATAGCCAATGAGGGCCTGTCTGAGCCTGCTGACAACAAGGGAATTTTTGCCGTTCTTGCAGAAGCAGGTATCATCACAAAAGAAAGCCTGGGCTTTCTTTTGCCCATGGCCGGAACACGAAACATTATTGTTCACGGATATGACAAAATAGACAATGCCCTGATCTACGGAATAATAAAAAAGCATCTCACCAATTTTGACGACTTTTTAAACCAGATCCGGAAACACGCCGGTTTCCATAGAACACCTTAAAAAGTTAGTCGGCATCACATCTGTTTTTTATTCAAAAAAATAAATCATCGCCAATCATTTGCCTGGGCTGCAAATCCACCGAATGATATTTGTTCTTTATCTCAGCCAAGCCGCCTTCCCATCTGAAATTAAAGCCTTCAGTGGTCTTTCCCTGATTTTTTTCATTAATAAAATACAAAAAGGTTTTGAGAAAAAAAACATCTTATGGCGACAGCATGCACTTGAAAGAATGCTGGAACGGAAAATTTCAAGAAAGGATGTGTCTCATATCCTAAAAAATGGTGAAATGATCGAATCATATCCAATCGCCTCACCCTATCCCGGATTTCTTATTCCGGAGTTTCCGGAAATAAGAAATCCATGTTGTGGTTGCCTGGGATGAGGCGGCAGATTCCGTTTATGTCATAACCGCATATATTCCAGATATGGAACATTTTCAAGAAAACGGCATTACAAGAAAAGATAGGAAATGTTTTTTTATCAAGGTTGTCCTATGTGTGGGGGGGATCAGCGCCCAGGCACAACCACCATCACAGTGGACAGAAAAACAGTCTTGGTTGTTGTCAGGAACGTGCCTGCAATCGTTTGCAACCAATGTGGAGAAGCTTGGATTCAGGACACAATCTCCGAAGAATTGGAAAGAATTATTACCGAAGCAAGTACGAAGCGCCGTCAGTTGGAAGTGATTGATATGGCCGCCTGATCTGCCATTTAGCCACGCGTTCTCATTGCCTGAAAACCTTCAACCGAACTGATGACCCCAAACCACATCACCATCACCCACCGGGGTGCCGAAACCTGCGTCACCGGCTCCTATTAACTGGTCCAGGTTCAGCCGGACCACGGCGGCGGCATTGCCATCCTGGTGGACTGCGGCATGGCCCAGGGCCATGACCCGCAGGTACCCTTTGACCGGTTCCCGGTGCCGCCGGCGGACATCGACTTTCTGTTTCTCACCCATGCCCACATCGATCACATCGG
>SL_3KL_010_SEDDRAFT_10002449_pt1 | contig 16936 bp, 9 predicted proteins | sample SodLakKL_010_SED_2_FD_10381 | JGI IMG/M metagenome (IMG submission 10381) | reverse complement strand
TTCGAATTAAATAAACCATTTTATTTTCTTATTTCAGATCCTTTACAACTGCGACAGAGTTAACCGTTCTTTATCAAAAACCACCCGAAGTGCATCACCAAATCCGTCGATAAATTCCGCTTCAATATAAATATCCGACTCATATGAACTTATCTTCGTTGCAAAAAGATATTTTTCAATAGTATCAAATGATTCAAGTTCAATTATTGAATATAAGGCCTCGAGAGTAGATTCAGCTCCAGAATTCCGGTTAACTGTTTCCTGGTCGTTTATGCCGTCATAACCACGTCCTGTTTCCGGGTCGTACATTTCAAATCCGAGCACATTGTTTCCGGTAAACCAGCTTCCGAGCAACCCGGCAAGCATAATGTATGATTCCTCTCCGGTAGCTTCCGCAACACGGAGTGAGGCCGCGATCATAGGACGCAAATTGTAAGCAATCTGCTGATACTCATTAACGGATTGCGGATCATCAAGCCGGAAATCCCGTATCTGTCTGTGTAGTGCAAGACGCGGATACAATGATCTAACTTCTATTTCAGCGGCACGGATAAATTCATCGTTTTCCAATAGGATTCCCGCAGTTGCTAACGCCTGTGCCTGCCCGTTCCCCCAGGCATGCCACATCTCCGGATTGGAGAAAAATACACCATACGGAAATTCATATGGATTATCACCTTGCATTTTAATCAATGCCTCACCAAACAATCCAAGATACCGGGCGACGCGTTCATCTTTTGTTGCTGCATAATATTCACACAAACCAAGCATAAGTTCACTCACCGTTGCCGGACTGTATGTGTCATATTGAAAAATCAGCCAGGCAGGTACCTGTCTGCCACCAACAGAAACTGAACTTGAATAATTCTCGAGCAGTTTATCGATTTGTACGAAAGATTTGAACAGCGCATTCTCCATTCGTTCAGCAAATTCAGGATCATTATATTTAAAAGCCCGGTAGCCGGCACCTAAAGCCCACACACCGCGCGCTGCCCACCATCCAAATGATTTATAACTGGTAATACCTTCTTTATTGATAGAATGATCTCTAAATATGAAATTATAAAACTGGCCGTCCTCGGTTTGCATATTGAGTATAAACTTTAAAAGTGGACGTGATCGCTCAAGTGAGGTTCGATCGCCGGTTAATTCATAATGCCGTAAATACACTGCAACAGCCCGTCCTACATCGTCTACGCACGTAATACCTTCAGGACCGGAATCGGCAGCATCGACCCATTCATAATCGGGGTATTCTGAGTATATATGTACGATATGGACTATCTCACCTTGAAAATCTATTTCTTCGGTGAGATGTAATAAATGATCGAAATTTACAAGCGATTCTCTATGTTCAGCAGACGGTGTACACGAGATGAAGGATAGCAACAGAATGAATATCATTGGATAAAATTTATTCATTGGTTACCTCACTGAGATCATTGAGTGAAAAAGTAAATATATTTGCCTGACCATTTTTTATAATTGTTTTCATCGTATGTGTTACATCATTCAAAGTAAATTGAATTATTCCGCTTTCATCTCCTTCGGCTACAGAAAATAACAAAATATTAGAATCATTTTGAAAACATACCGTGAATATCTTATCATTATCGCTTTTTGCCTTAATAAAGGATCCAACAATAACCGGATACATCGAAACCACAGGATGAGTTGCATAAATAATTCCGGACAAAAACAGTGCAGAGAATAATTGATTACGATACGGTACATTTACTACTGACGTCCACTTCCATTCTGCCGGCAGAGCCGGATTCATCTCAAGTCCATCGAGTGTGGGCTTTATACCAAGGAGGCCTTCTACTGCAAGCCAGAGATAGGTCGGGGGCATCCACGGACTCATTGGCATTCCGCGACTTTTAAGATTTTCACCGTGTAACCGTTCCGGAAATTCACCGGGAACAACAAACCCCCGGTCAACGGGCCGCGCTGCCTCACTAATTCGATATATATTTTTCATCGCTTCGACAAGTTTACCGGGATATAGATCTTTATTAATATATGCTGTCCACGCTGTTATATTAGGCCAAACACCACCGACGAGTTGATATCCGAACTCGGGATCATAATTATGTTCATATTTACTTACCGTCCTCAATCCACTTTCTGTCCAGAATTCACTATCAAACAATCGGTCTGTAATTTTTCTTTTAATCTCATCATCAGTAATTCCAAAAAGCACCGGGAACACAAGATCTCCGGTAATATCATGGCGCAAGGTTCCGTCATTATTTTTCGTTAATGCATAGAGTCCTGTTTTTTCCGATATAAGCTGTTTATTAATCTCGTTTTTAAGCTTATTTGCCTGTAACTCAAAATAGTCTGCTTCATTTTCAATTCCCAGCTGCTTTGCAGTCATCGCTGTTACACACAGAGCTTTATAACACTCGGAATTGATTTCGGTTACTGCACCGGAGAGATTATAATCGAATATTATATTTCGCCAACTGCATATACCTTCAAGCTCTTTCTGATCACTGGTACAATACACCAGTCCGTCTTTCATCTGAGCTATTATCCACTCACAAGCGTTTTTCATTACCTGATAATAGTCTGCCAAAAGCGATTCAGTACCATGTAATAATGCATGGTGGAATAACCCAATGACAAAAAGTGGAGTATCATCATTAATGTTCAAACCATAATCAAAAAGTTTTGGGTTATCTTCATCTGCGTGAATGTACTCCGTAAGCTTCCCTCCGTCGTGCACACCTTCGGAAATTATCAGATCGTACATATTTTTAACAAACTGCGGCGTAAGGTAATCTGCTCCCATACCATACCAGGCAACATCCCGCACGACAACTATATCCTGTGGAGGATCATTGGTAAATGCATAGCCGGCACGATACCGGTGCTGTACTCGAATCGTATTAATCTTTGCCCATTCAATTCCCCGATTAATTAATGGTTCAGGTGTTATTATTGATGTCAATCTGCTCACTTCATCATAACTTTTACAGGATCTGGAGTATAATTCCGGTACACTCTGAAGTATTGAATCAAATGTTTCATTGCAGACAATCGTACCGTTGTTAGCAAATGAAAAAACGAAATCAAATGAAGACTGAACATTGGTTGTATTTTTTATAGTATATATTACATTCAATTCACGTGAATCATAAGAATATTCATTATACATTTGCTTTGATCCGAATATTCTCACTTCATCGTTGGATCCCTGTGTACGTACAATAAACCTGTCTGCTTCGGGGATTATATCCACCAACTTACCTTGTTGATTATGGGGGGGCTGCTTGGTAAATAAATCTGTTTCAACTGCGGGGATACAGAGTTTGTGCTGAATCTTGAGAGCAAAATTATTTTTATTTATTCCTTTAAATGAAATACTGTATACAACAGACCGGTATTTACCGGCATCCTCCGGATCGATCTCATTAAAAAATGGTATGAACACCTTTTTTACAACAATATTCCCCTTCCCATCACTATATTCAGTTTCCTGGCTTTCAGGGAAAAATGTAGTTATCTCTGCAGATAACTCTCTACCGTCAATCCAGATTGATACATCCCAGAAACCGAGATAATACTGGTTATCTATCGAACTCCATACCGATTTTATATTCGATTCTTTATCCAATGTCACAAAAGAAAACGGGTTACCGAGACTTGAACCGGTCAGCAGGTTTTTGACAGGATATAAATAATATGGCCGGTCACTTTTAATTGTCGTAATCCCTCCACATTTGATCAATAGTAGGATATGCAACTCGCGGAAAGGTTCCTGCAGGTTTGTAAAACATCACATTAATCGGTGGTTCATCTTCAACAATTTCTTCTGAAAGTTTTGTAATAAGATCCTTATCTATTTCAACGGGTATTTCATCTTCGAGTCTCTGAAGCATAAAACGCAATCGCTGTGCAAATTCTCTGTAAAACAATTCACCGGTAATTTCTTCACGAACATCAGCCAACAGAATCAATTCACCCTGCTCGTCTTTAAATCTGTTACGGTTTCGTGTATAGTAGGATTCAATCATCGCATCGGAGATTTCAATTGATCGATTTATAGCACGTCGCATCATCGTATACAGTAATTTAGCTTTCCACTTTCTGACTTCGTGAACAACCCGTTCCCGTTCATGTAATCCCCGCGTATACGCTTCCCGGCTTAATAATTTATCCTGCATCATCTTTTTTACACTCAGCATAATACTCGCATTGAACAACTCACGTGAACTTCGTTTTAATTGAAATTGTCTTATATCGAACCATTCGAGATAATCTTGAGCAGTAAGAGTAAGCGACAACGATGTAGCAACCGGAATTTCAAGGAATTCGGGTGTTTCAGTTATTTTTTGGGGACCACCTTCGGTAAGCAATGTCAGGGGTATATCCCAGTCTTCGATTTGATCATCGGTCAAACCCTGTTCGGCAAGATATGCCCGCACTACATTCATTCCGTTAATAATTATCTCCGGATTTTCTTCCTGAATCAATCGTTGCACATATCGTTCAGACAGTTCATCTGCTTTTAGCTGAGTTAATACAGTAATAGCTTGTTCTTTTAATTGCTGATACTCATGTCCTGGAAGGATAGGATTTTGCCACAATTCGTCGATCCGCACGATATAATAACCATCTGGCCCCTCGATTGGCTCGGAGACTTCTTGTGTTTTAACGTCATAGAGTTGTCTTGCAAACTCCATATTATCACGTTCCAGAAAGAGCTGTGTCGTTTCGAGTTTTCTCCCGGTATTGCCGTCGGCTGAGAGCATTTGTCTTGCAAACAAAGAATCAAAAGGAACTCCGGTATGGTATTGTTCGTAAAGTTGTTCCGCTTCATATTTCGATTCTGCAAACAGCCAACGCAAACGCATATTGACCCGTGCTTTTGCAATACCTGCATAGATATTTTCTTCGGTCAATTCAACACTTGATAATATTTCATCGTGATACAATTCATCTACCGTGAGATCCTCTTCGATAGCAAATAACCGGTCGTTGAAAAACTTAGTTATATCATAGCCGCGGGTTATCGCTTCGTGTGCAAGCAAGTGTTCGTAGATCATATACCGCAGGTGAGACTCAAGCGGATCGGGAAGCAATTTGACAAATGCGGGTCCAATTTCGTAACTCTCAAACAGATCCCCGACAGTAATATCGTACTCACCGACTTTCGCTACGATCCTTTGAGCATCATCATGTACCGAAATATCCGGTGATTCACCATGTATATTTCCGGTTATAATATTTACTACCAATATCGACACTAATAAAACCTTCATCAATATCATCCTTTCAAACCAGACGATGCCATACTGTCTATGAAATAACGCTGAAAAAACGAATATGCAACAATTACCGGAACCGCCAGCAATGTGGCCGATGCAAGCATCGGTCCGAGTCTTGCTTCTGCTTCGCCTCCAGTTACGAATAATGTGACGAGTTGCGGCATCGTCATAAGTGATCGTTCACGAATTATGATTATCGGCCAGAGGACATCGTTCCATATTGTCATAAATGTTACTATCCCGACGGTAATAATTACAGGCCTTGAAAGCGGCCAGACAATTTGAAAAAGTAATCGGAAATTCGTGCACCCATCGACCCGTGCCGCATCGATCAACGATTCCGGAATGCTCAGAAAGAACTGTCTGAACAACAAAACACTGAATGCAGTCATCATAGACGGTGCAATAAGACCGAGATATGAATCCGTCCAACCTAACCAAACCATCAGGATGTACTGCGGGATCAGTGTAATCTGGAACGGTATCATCATCGTAAACAAAATAATCAAAAATAGTAATTCCCTTCCGATAAATCGCATTTTTGATAATGCAAATCCGACCATCGAGCCAAAAACGATAACAGAGATTGTAACCGATAACGATACGATCATACTATTTAAAAAAGCTCTCGTAATAGGAATCGTGTCGATTACATATCTATAACTATCGAGTGAAAAGTTCACCGACCAGAGTGCGAGCGATCCGATCTCCATCTCCGGTTTCAACGAACCCGAGATCATCCACACAAACGGATAGCCAAAACCGACAACGCCGATCACTAATAATATGTACCGTATACTGTTGCTCACGAATATGCCTCTGTCTCGATAACTTTTCGCTGAAACAAAACGACCATAAGAATGATCAATGCAAATACCAACCCGAGTGCTGCAGCGTATCCCATATGACTAAAGTTGAATGCCTGATTGTATATATATAACATAGCTGACAATGTACTATTCATCGGGCCGCCTCCCGTCATGACATAGGGTTCAATAAACAATGAAAATCCACCGATCGTTGACAAAATAAACACGACAACAATTGTGGGATTCAGCATCGGCAACGTAATGTGTCTAAATTGTCTGATCTTCGATGCGCCATCGATATTTGCCGCTTCATACAGTTGCGAGGGAATCGTTTGCAATCCGACAAGAAACAGAATAATATATAATCCCACATTCTTCCAGGTCGCCATCAGTGCGATCGACGGCATTGCATACGATGGATGCACTAACCAGGGAATACGCTCGAACCCGAACCACATCACAATGGTATTTAATACTCCATCTTCGTATGAATATAACTGCATCCACACAATTGTAACGACAACACCCGATACGACAAACGGGAAGAAATAGACCGATCTGAAAAACCCCCGGCCTTTAATTTTCGAATACAACAATAAAGCGAATACGAGAGCAACAACAATTTGCAATGGTATATGAATGACAAGAAATATTAGAGTGTTACCAACCGCCTTAAAAAAAAGATCATCCTGAAATAGACGGATTAAATTACCGGGCCCAATCCATTCCATCGGGGTTACAATATTCCAGCGATGAAAAACCAGTATGAAAGAAAAAATAAGTGGATATGCAACAAAGGCCGTAAAGAATATTATATAAGGAAGAATAAATAAAAACGCTCCCCGTTCACTATCATTGTATTTTGCAATAACGCGTTTGACAATATTCATTGCAACCAATCCAAAATAACGCGCGATCTCCGTGCTGCATCTGATAAAGCCTGAGCAGGATCTTTCATTCCGTATACCGAACTCGCTTCATATTCCTGGGATATTGCATCAAAAATTTCTTTTAATCCGGGTATTGCATCGACACTGCGGGTATATGGTGCCTGATTTGCGAACTTAACGACAAGCGGGTTTTGCTTAAAATAATCCTCAAACAGCGGATTATCCAGTAAATCATACCGGGCCGGGATCTGGTTTGCAATCTCAAGTAGAAGCAGATCATTTTGTGCTTCAATTAAAAATTTCACAAATTCCCACGCTTCATCAGGATGGTTTGTTGTACTGAATATTGAAATATTTTTAAAATCTCCGTATGTATAGACCGGACCGTCATGATTATCAGGTACCGGAATCGGTGAAACTCCCATTTCAATATGCGGTGCATATCTTTGAACGGTCGGTATTTGCCAGGGACCTGCAAAATTTGTAACTGTATTTTCACTGAGGAACGGATCCCGTGTATGGGAAAAAGTCCTGGGATAAATTCCTTCCGAATAACACCGGTTAAAAAAGGAGAGTACCTGTTCAGCTGCTTCATTCACAAAATCTATTTCACCTTCGCAAAAAAGCGTTTTCCCTCCTGACGCAGCAATATAAAGCGGATAAAAGTCAAAAAACCGCTGCCACCAGATCGGTCTGATATCACGTTGTCCCATCCACACCCGGTCACCAAACTGTTCGCGTACCCGTTTTCCGACATCAATATACTCGCTATATGTTAATGGCGGTTCATCATAACCCAACTCCTCGAGCATTCTCACATTATATATCATCATCACAGGATTGGTCTTCCAGGGCACCTGATAAAAGTGTCCGTCCTCCGACCTGAACGTTTCGAGTAACTCAATCGATAGACGTTCAGACATAACCGAATCGAAGTCCGCGAACGAATCAAGAGGAACAAGTCCGCCGGCACGCGTATAATCGTATAATCCACCAGGCCATATATTAGAACAAATATCAGGTGTAGTCTTTGCCGCAATAGCTGCAAGTAAAACTTCTTCAGTGGATTGTCCGACCGGAATCGACTGTAAGCGTACTCGTATATTTGGATTGTTCTTATTCCAGACACGGACAAGACTATCTGCAAGTTCCATTTCCTGCGGGTTCGGTGCAGCCCAGTAGGTTAGCGTTACAATACCTTCACGTTCGTATAATCTCGCATCGTTGTTCCGCTGACATCCCGGGATTGAAATGAGCATACATAATAACCATACGCTCACTATACCGGTGGAAAATCTTATATGTATACTTCGCCCCCACATTAGAACAACACCGACACATTAAACACATGCACCTCACGCAAACGACCGAAATCTCGATACGCATAATCGACCCGGCTTTTAACATTACCACCAAACAGATCTGCAAGCAAACCTAACCCGAGTGTCAAACCACCTTCATTATCCTGTAAAAATAATGAATGGAATCCTCCCCGTAAAAAAATCAGATTCTGGAAACCGTACTCACCACCTACATTTATACTTTGAAAATTATTGCTCGGATGCAACGCATCAATAGCAATTGTCAGCAGATGAACATCATTTTTAATAAAATCCGTTGCAACACCGAATTGAAAGTTTAGCGGCAGGGGCCATTTCTCCATTTCTATATGAAACGGAATTCTCTCGTTGCTGCCCTGTTTCCGGTCATCGATCCGGCCGTATTGCAATGTATTTCTTCCGGATAGCTGCATATCGGTCCCGAAATTTGTTATAACGGCTCCAATCCTCATACCGTTAAGGAAATCAGTTGTAAAGAGTGTGCCGAAATCAAGTGCAAATCCCTGTGCACTCATATCCCAGATATGCTCGTGAATATACTTTCCGGTAAATCCGATAGAGAATCTGTCTGTGAGATTCCTGGCATAATGTATACCTATAGCAATGCTGCCTGCCGAGAATAACTCACCTGTACCTTCCGGTCTTTCTACTGTACGAACAAGCATCTCATCCATTGTAACCGAGGTAAAACTTAAACCGATCGTGCCGATATCAGCAAGCGGTATACCGACCGCTCCATAATCAAAGTTTGCATCTGCGATCCAGTCTATATGGCTGAACATAACTTCACGGTTTTGTAAACGTGCAGAACCGGCAGGGTTCCAGTACAGACTTGTGATATCATCGGCAGTACCGACAAATGCTCCCCCCATTCCAATACCTCTTGCTCCAACCGGTATCTGAAGGAATGTGGCTGCAGTCGTGCCCGACTTTGATACATTGCGACCGGTTGGTTGCGCATCGAGCTGTAACAGCCCGAAGGCTATTAGCAAAAATAATAGACAATACACTTTTTTCATAACATCCACCCTCTATCAGTAATCATTTAATGACAGCAAACCGCCCGATCTTTTCACCGATACCCGGTGCATCGACGTGATAAATATATACCCCGTACGCAATATCCATACCGTCTTTCGTTAAAAGATCCCACGGCATCTCGCCATCATCGGCCGTGGCATCATGATATAATGTTTGTACATGCTGACCGCTTAACGTATAAATTCTTATGGTACACTGACTTGGCAAGTTGATAAAGTAAATTCGTCTATCGCCCCGGCCTGTTCTGAATAAAAGCCGCGGTTCCCAGGATGCAGCCCCGACATACGGATTCGGAACAACCGCAACCCGATCGAGCGAATTTCTTGCCAACTCGGTATCGACCTCTGCACTTCGCACCTGAAACTGCATAGCTTCTCCGGTTCTGAACGGTTTCGTTGTCGAGAAACGATACACATCTCCGGCTTGCGGTTGGGCTGCTTCACTCCCGTCTGCATCGGTTGCATGCATATGAATTCGCCAGGTTGTTCTGTATGCACTGCTTACCGGTTCTTTCCCCAGACTGTCACCGTAGACAATAACCAAACTATCTCCGGGTGAAAAGTGCGGCGGATTTGCGCCGTAATACCAGAACCGTGCAGGTTTATCCTCGGTAACATTCCATACGGTGAAGTTAACAGGAACTGCAGGTCGGGCCGGGAATGTAAATCCCTGCAGAGAAGTATCCACAATTTCATCGTAGAATCTCACCTCGAAATCCGCCGGATAGCGGACGTTCGATACACTAAACCGTCCCGATAAGCGGACATTCATTGGTGGACGGGCTGTACCTTTAGTCCAATTTGATTTATCTTCAATCACATTGATCTGTGTATCATTGTAAAGATAACCAACGAAGCCATCGACTATAGGCATTTCCTGACCCTGAGTATCAATAACCCTGTCCTCGACAAGTACTGTATCCCTTGTAACATTTTTCATTGAGTAAATCGGCTCGGGGTTATTCTGGAAACGTGATTCATTTTTAAATGTTATTTGATAGACACTTCCATCTACGATATTATTCGGATCAAGAAAACGGATATCGACATAACCGGTACCCGGCCCGGTATGCATAATCTGTCCGTCAAGTTGCGGTGGAATATAACCGGCTGATGGTGTGCGGGGAGTAACTACCGCGGTATTAATATCGGTTTTTACATTGCCACTAACATCAACATCAATTATTGCCGTACATTCAGTTGGCGGTATTCCTTCGATTTCACCAAGTCGGGTGGTTGTAACAAACCCGTAATCATAGGACACGACAGCATAGTAATAGGTCTGACCGTTTTGCACATCTGTATCCACATAGGTATGCTCCAATCCTGTATCACTGCCGAGATAATATTTCACACCCTGAATATCGATTGGATGTAATCCTGTTATTCCATTCTTTAAATCGAATTGAGCAATAGGTTCCCGGTAAATCGGGGCACCGAATGCATCGGTAATTATCATATTTTCGAGAAAACTAGGTTCGGTGCTTTTGTATATTCTGTAGCCCTGAAAATCATGTTCCTGCAGAAATCGATCATAAGATAATTCGGCAAGTTCATCCCAATACAATGTAACTTTCCCGTCACCCGGTACTGCAACCATCGTCGGTTTATCCGGCGGTTCTGCAAATCGGTAGCCGGCGTTATAAATCTGGCGGATTGTTCTTGTTCTTCTGAATAAATCATCACGGTTCATACCGAATAATAACGCCATTGAGAAGCGTTCTGTATCGAGTGAGCCCATCGGGAATAACGTTCCGCCAAGATTTCCAACCCGCCGGGCACCGGATGAGAAAAACATACCGAGATTTACATTATCAAGTTGTTCTACCTCCCTATCCCAATCGATGGGAGTAGATAAAACTTCCCAATTCTGGTTATCGTTTATGAGTTGATAAAAGTGTACCGGGAAAATATGGAAACCGGTTAATCCAATCTGATCGGATTCAAAGGGATCAAGAATACCAAAGTTCGGTTCACCCTGATCCGGACGAGCATTACCCTGTGTACCATCCGGTGTGGGTCCTGTATATCCTTCATCAAACGGACCGAGACCGTCACTGCCGACATCGTCGTTCAATGGTTCACCTTCATCCCATATTCCATTGCCGTTGAGGTCTGTAAATCCTCTCCAATTTGCATTCTCATCCTCGAGCCACCAGTATTCCTGTTGAACAGCCGGAATATCATCCCATTCTTCATAGCCGTAAAATCTGAAAAATCTATCGATATTATAATTTGCCTCCATGTAGGAAATGATATTATCCCGACCTTCGATTAATGTTTCAGCTATATTAAGGCGAGATTCATCTACAATACCATCCCAATCGTTATCCTGATTATTCAATAAACCGGGACTTTCAAGGAACGCATAACCTGCAACACCGGTCGGCGACCATCGAATACCATCATGCATACCGACACCGATAATATCCCACGCATATGCAATATCAAGCTCTTTATCCCATGCACCTGCATCGGTTTCCGATGCCTGATTTCCCCCGATTCCCCAGTCGACATATTGCCCGAAGAGTGTTTCTTCATAATCAGTCTGCCCGACATTGGTGATCTCATAAAGCCAGAAAATTACATCCTGTGCAAGCACATTGTTCCATTGCAAACCTCGTACGGCGACCTGCATTCCCAACCCGCCGCGATCGGGATCAGACGGATCCGGAAGGTAATCATACATTTTATCCTGCGCATCATCCATCCTGAAATACGTTTCAAGTTGTGCATTATGAATACCTCTCCCGAAATAACCGTTCCATAATCCATCCCAGTCAGCAGACCGGTCCGGCCATGTCGAGGGCCAGGTATTAGGATTATTACTGAGCGCCGGTTGTGTCTGCGCATGATTCGCATAACCTGGCAGCGGCGCCCATCCCCACGGTACACCGGTAACAGGATCTTTTTTAATAAACTCCCGGTAATTAGTCTGAAGCGGATAAATCGTTCTGCCTTCATAATTATACGGATGGTCGGCCGGCACTTTTGCCTGAACGATGACAGCAACACCGTCAACATAGGTTTGACCTGTTCCTTTTGGCCACTCACCCGACGGACTGTCGGGCCAATGAGCTATCTCGCCGTGGTTAAAATAAATAGTACGGACCATATTTCCGTCCATAATACTGCGTTTGGTATTTTCAATACCTCCTTTATTAGGATCGATAAAACGATCGGGAATAAGACGATCAGGAATCTGTCCGCTTAATAAACCCGGAATCATCCAAACAAGTATTAAAGCAGAAACGCGCAATCCGCTAAGAACAATTTGTTTATAACACATCTTCATAACAACAATCCTCCACATACAATCAGATTGATACACCGAGACCAAAAAGAATTTGCCGTGGCGTTGAATAAAAATCAGGCCGTGTATAGTATTCCTCTACTGTATTTATACCGCGGGGTTGAGATGTAAACTGTTGCTCAACACTGTAATTCGCCCGTCCGGAATCACTAAAAATCTCAAGTTCATTCCGACGATCGAATACATTATAAATCTTTAAAAACACATTTAAGGGTAAACTGAACATATCAAAATGTTTCTGTGCGTATAAATCGACATTGATATTCCAAGGCCGGTTCTGACTGTTCATTCTTCCTAAACGTGAGCCGAATAGCGACGGCGTATAGGGAAGGCCGGAATAGATCGATCCCAACACCGTAATTGTAAAGTTACCAGGCTCCCCTGCTGTACCGGAAAAATTGAGTGAGTGCCGTCTGTCCCAATCGAGTGACACAAGCTGTTTCTGGCTTTCCCGGGGGGGATCAGTAATGTTATCAAGATACACATCGTTTGGATCGGACGCATTACCCCGGGCAATTTGGAACGTATAATCAATCGTTGCTGAGAATCCGTATGAATGACGTTTCCGGAATGAAACAATAAAACCACGAGCATTACCGTAATCTCTGTTCACATATTGAGAATATTTATTTCCGTTCCCTATGTCAAACACTTCTGTACCGATCAGGTTTCTCATATCTTTGTAATATCCGGAAACATAGAGCGCAATATCAGCAGTGAGTTCCTGCTGTAATCCTATTTCATACTGCACCGTGCGCTGAGATTTTAAACCGGGATTGCCAACCTGAAAGGGATCAGTTGCATTAAGATTATATTCGGGATTGAGGTACAACAGATCAAATAAGGGAACCTGGAAAAAGTGTCCGTATGCAACGTGCATTACCCCACGATCGGTAATCGGGTACGCAATTCCAAACCGGGGACTGATCTGATATTCCGAAACAGTCGGTTCTAAAACTTTTTCGCGTCCGAGATGCAGTGGATCAACAAGAAGTTTCGCATTCGGATCGAAATAGTCAAAACGAACTCCGATGTTGGCAATGATTGCTTCGTATTCCATTTTATCCTGAATGTATGCAGACATTTCAAGCGGACGCAACACGGTATTTGCAAAATGGGAGCGTCCGAAATACACGGGTTCGGGATTGAAATTGGTTGACTGATCATTCCGGATGCCGAAGTTATTTATCCGTATACGATGTTGACGGTAATCGAATCCCATTTTTATCTGATGGTGTTGATTTATCTGGCTTGTTATTTCCGATCGAAACGTGAGATAGCGTGTTTCACGATTTGAATGCAGGTCTTCGGCACCGCCGGTGAGAAACGCAGCACCGCTGGTTTGCTGTTTTTTTCTATAATCAGGATATCGCGGGTCGTATGGATTTTCGAACACATAAGAGAATTCATTATTGCTAAACCAGGATCCCCGCACAACAGCAAATGTCGATGGACTAAAAACCCGTGTATAAGAAAGATTCGCAAGATTGCCCCGATCAAAGTAATCGTATGCCCCGTCAGGGTTAAACTTGTAGCGATGATCATAGTGCCGGTAATCTCTTCGCTGGTGCATAAACTGTATATCTGCCTTGTCGGAGCCGAATAACCGGATTGTTAGTTTTCCAAGGATCGAACCCCGTTCTTCAAAATTCAGCGGAACATACCGTCCATCTCCTGTTTGCTCGATGTACCAATCATCGGGATTATTCGAGCTAAAATCTGACGAATCGGTCGGTGAAAATATTCGTTTTCCGTACAGATGTCCTTCATTATAATGGGCACGCCCCGTAATAAGGAAATACGTATTCGGGATAACTTCAACCGGGCCACTAACACTTCCCTGCATATCATAATAATTCGACGGCCGAATTGAACCAAGATTCAGGAATAAATCGTCATTTCTGCTAAAATAATCACCAACATAAAACGAAAAATCTCCCTCATACACATCTCTACCTTCACGTGTCACCTGATTAACAACACCGGACATTGCCTGACCGAACTCTGCATTGAAGGTTCCGCTTATTACTTCAAGCTCCTGAATTGCATTGGTTTCAAGCATCAACCCTGCACTTCCTGTATACATATCAGTTACCGGTATACCATCTATAAGGTAGAGAACCTCTCCGTGACGGCCTCCTCTAAAATGTCCGTCGACAACACCTGCCTGAAGATTGATAAGTGATTGAAGGTTTTCCACCGGCAGAACCCTTATTTCATCGGCATTGATACGTGACGAGGTTGCAGTTAGGTCACGTTGTACAAGCGGGCGCTCGGCAACTATCACAACCTCTTCACCTAATTCAATTGCCGCATCTTGTAATTGAAATTCAAGATCGGTTGTTAAACCAAGCGAAACCCGTACCTCAGTAATGCGCACTGTTTGATATCCGAGCATTGATGCGCGAACGGTATAAATCCCCGGTGGTACATTGAGAATATCAAAGTGACCGTTCATATTTGAAGCACTCCCCATTGTTGTTCCCTCAATAAGAACATTTGCTCCAATCAATGGTTCGCCTGTCGCCATATCAACAATAGTACCGGATATTTTACCGGTTGTCTGTCCGGTGAGGTAGGAATAAGGAATGACACATAAACAGACAAACAAAGTTAAAAAATGCCGAAAGCTCATATTCATCACACCCGACGATCATTATTGTCTTTAAATCGGTAGATGAACCGGGCCCGAATTACCCGGGCCCCGGTTCACCTACCGTTAAATTATCTGATATTTACTTAAGAAGCAACATTTTTTTCACAAGTGAGGTCTGACCCGTTGTAAGTCGATAGATATACATACCTGTCGAAACCGGACGACCATAGTCATCACGAGCATCCCAGACAACCCGCCACTGTCCCGCATTCTGCTCTTCACTGACAAGTGTTCTCACACGTTGGCCGAGCAGATTGTAAACTTCTATCGTCACCATTCCCGATTCGGGTAGATGGTATTCAATAGTCGTTACCGGGTTAAAGGGGTTCGGATAATTTTGGAGTAGTTGATATCGGTTTGGTATACCGTCTGTTATCAAACCTCCGCGATCACGATCGACCGAAGTTGGAACTTCAAGTACTTCAACCATTTCTACATCATCAAAGAATGCTGTACCGGTCCATTCGTGCCATGAACGCAACCGTACCGAGACAGCTTCTACATCGTCACGCGGTACCGTCATTATCGCCTGGTATTGTGTCCAGCCCGTTGTTTCACGTGTTAACACGAACCGGTAATCCGCTCCCGCTACTTCGTTCCATCCACCTCCATCCTCAAACATATCCGTGTGCCACGTCCACGTAAATCCTAACGCATACTCGGGATTAAACACTGAATCGGGTATGATATCCTCTGTCCGTACCCACGCACTCAATACATACTGCTTCCCTTCACTCCCCGCCGGTATCCCTATCGTCTCACTAAACCACACCCACTCACCTACCGGACGACCTACCGGGGCGTGCAACTTTAACGAATAATCACCCGTGTGCGCATGCTCATCCGTTATTCCAAAATCTGTAAAATGCGATTGACCGTCATTTCCGCCCGATGGTGCTATCCAGTATTGCCAGCCCTCGGTCGCCGTTACAAATCCGTTCCAGTTCTGTCCGGCCCAGCCGTCACGACCGATAAATATAAACGAATCAAACCAAACCGTGCCCGTTGCATTCGGTCCCGCCTCGGCTGATATCAACAACTTCTTCGCCGCAACATCCAGATTCAGCGACCCAACTGCGTTCGTATCGGCATACCAATCGCGTGAGGCCTGACTCTGATCGATATCCAATATAAACGGTACTCCACCAATCAAATCATCATCCTCATCAAAGAACCAGAACTTTAACTGCCACTTCTCAGCCTCATCCGCAGGATCGGTGTTTACATCTTCGGTCTTCACCCACGCACCGACCTTTATATCAACACCGCTGCCAATCTCGGTCACCCAATACCGAACCTGGTTATCCGATAACCAGCGCGACATCTCGCCGGTACCTGTCTTCTCGATCTTCAACGATTGAAGTCCGGTGTGCGTATCATCTGTTGCCCAGGTTAAGGTCGCCCCCGCTCCCTCTTCTGCATTCCAGCGGTACGGCCCATCGACTTCAAATGAATTGTTAACCACAAGATTTTCATCACTGAGAGGTGCAACAACTACATCATCGAAGAATGCCGTACCGGTCCATTCGTGCCATGAACGCAACCGTACCGAGACAGCTTCTACATCGTCACGCGGTACCGTCATTATCGCCTGGTATTGTGTCCAGCCCGT